>UMBF01023166.1_pt1 | contig 10350 bp, 3 predicted proteins | sample 1963901 | NCBI WGS metagenome assembly UMBF01 (sample SAMEA4835935, study PRJEB28245) | human gut metagenome | biome: gut microbiome; material: fecal sample | place: Denmark | collected 2008 | reverse complement strand
GGCCCGCGGACGACTTCTTGTCGGCCGGTGATTTCCCGCTCTCAGTTAATTGTTACAAAAAAAACAGACCATACACTTTTTATGTATAGTCCATTTTGCTATGAAATACTTATCTTAATGACATTGGCCTTAAGGCCTTCTTGAAAAAATTTAAAATTCATTTAATTCCCTTGCGTATTCATACGATATTACATCGCCAAGTGTAGTTTCCATATATGCTTTTTCTTTGTGCATATATTCTACGATTTCTTTTGTTGAAAAATCCTTGAATTTTTTAACCACCATGTTCAGTATTTCTTTATTGTCTTCTGTTAGAACAGACATATCCACATCTGGATTTGGAAAGATATGAAACATGGAATTGAAATCTGGGCTCATTTCTTCTACTACATTGATTCCTGGCAGCATCATCAAATCACGGTGGCCAATTGGAAGCGCACCCATAGCTTCGTGCGTATATACGATTCCTGTCATGGATATATGGTTCTTACGATATTCTAGCATATCCGTATACCAAAGCATTTTCATTAATTTGACTTTAAACAGACTTGGAATCTTTTTTGCAATATATGATACTACCGCCTCAATCTTATCAAAATCCAACGTATTTTTGAATCCGTTCATAGCTGATGCGGTTATGAAATTGACGTAATCCTTTTTTAATACGGTTCTTCGGTCAAACTCCTCTGCCTCTACTTCCTTTGACTTTATTTTTTCACTTATTTTTTTGACTTTTTCAGAAGATAATGTATTTCTATTTTTCTGCAGTAACTCAGATACAAAAGAGATGTCCTCACGAAATCTTTTTAATATAGAATCATATGTTTCGTCCTGGATTGCCTTTGTTTCATATCTTTGTATAGTTACATCGCCCCAGCCAAGAAGCCTTGCAAATTCAACCTGTGTCAGGCCATATTTTTTTCGGATGTCTGCAATTTCATATGAAGTCAAAAGTCCATGTTTTTTGCGATATGCATTCCTTCCATTTAATAAATTCTCTCCCAGCAATTTTCCGTTAACGAAAATTCTTTCGTCTTCTTTCGCATTTTCGCAGTAGAAGTATTTTTCTATATATTCAACATCTTCACCTTTTACGATGGCTGTTGACGTTGCTTCATATTCTTTTATTAAATGGACTTTATCGCAAATAGGGCAGTCCATCTCAAATTCTCTGATTAAATTTTTCATTTTTTCTCCCTCCTATTTTTGCGATATGGATATTCCATCTTGTATTTTGAAAAATGAAACGAAATACATGCTATATATGACCGATTTGTCTCTTTTAACTTAATTTTAATATATGTTTCTTTGTTGTCTATTATTTTTCCAAATACAAAAAGCAATGGCGGATTTGTATCGTCAGTATCTATTTTTGTTTCTGAATAGTTCTCTGCGGACAGTATGCTTAATATTTCTACAATATCATGTTTATCATATTCGAGTACGTCCATCGCATATCTCGTAGAATACTTACGTTCTCTTTTTATATCTCCATTGAGATTAAGAAAAAAGTCTTTATCAATATTGAAATCCTTTCTTGTTATGAATGATTTTAATTTATCCAAAAATATCTGCACTTCTTTTTCTTTTGAGATTAGTGTTAAATCTATGGCTATTTCGCCTCATTTCTTTTTATCTTTACACATATTATATACATCAATTGATTGATTGTCAATCGAAATATATCAATTGATGGTTTTGCTGATAGGTATTTTCCATTTTTATCCTTGGATGCGTGGTGAACTACTTGTTTTTCAGTGGAAAAAACGAAGATGAGCTTCTCAACAGCCGATAAAGTCCACTTCGGAGCTTTTATCGGGCTCCGATAAACTGTCGAGAGGTTTACGAATCGATAAAACCATCAGTTTTTATTATCGCGAACTTGGAAGCATTAAAGACTCGGAAATTCTAGCGAAAGTAATCTTTCTACTGAATGGACCTTTGTCACATACACTTTTAATTTCATATCACATCTCCTCCTTATCACATTTACACAAGAAGCGCACGTTTCCGTGCGCTTCTCTTCTTATCTTTTATTTCTTTTTTCTCTCACTACTTCATATTTTTCGTGGTTATCCATTTTCAGTTACTTCCTGCGTCTCTTCTGCTTTCTGGGATTCATAATCCTCTTCTTTCTGGTATCCATCAGGATTAATCCAGTTCCAAGAACCGCAAGTGTGCCAAATCCGATAATACCATACTTCCAGTCTCCATCAGAACCAGTCATTGGCAATTTGAATACGGCTGTATTTGTTACTTCGTATTTGCAGTCGTAGAAAAACCAGTTGTCTGTATATCCTGCATCCAGTGTTGCTTTGGATGTATCTGCGTTATTCTTCTTCGCTTCGTCCTGGCTCATAGTGATTGGAAGCGTTATGGAGATAGGGTCCTTCAGGAGTGTATGTCCTGCAGTTGTCCTTATCTCGGTTAACTGATATTCACCCTGGTCAAGGTTATCAAATACAATATTTCCATTTGCATCGGTATCTTTTGTAATGGCGCCTCCGACCTTGAGCAGCCTCGTAAATCCGTTCTTTGTAGCAGTCAGTTTTTCAGTCTCTTTCACAAACTTCAATTCAAAACTTACTCCTTTCAGAGGCGTCTTTCCATCAGCATCAAACTTTCGGATATTAATCTTACACGGTTTTAAAGTGTTGACCATTTCAACCTCCAGTTTATCATTCTGACTGGTTGTCAGATATTTAGGAGTATTGTCAACAGCATACTGCGCAGGTGCTTTGATTTCTGTCACCTTGAGTTTTCCACTAATCGGGACAACTACTTTATTGTTATGTGTGTAGAATGCATCACTCTTATAAGCAGCCTCTTTGGACGTATAAGACATATCCATCTTCACAAGTCCTTTTTCATCAGAAACAAGATACCATGTTTTTTTGGTTGCATTATTATCCAAAAACTCGACTTTAAACAGTACGCCTTTGATTACATTGCCCTTTTCACTCTTCTTAGTGATTTGGAAAGTATTTGTTGTAAAGATTGGCTCGTCTTTAAAGTCAATGACAAAATCTTTCCCTCTGTCATCCGGCATTGTTACCTTCAGGGTCTTCGGCGTGCTGTCAAGTTTGTGTCCTTTTGGCGCCTTCGTCTCCGTGATGGTGTATTCTGCAGTCTTATTTGGAAGCTCCAGAGTGTTGCTTTCGCCTTTTGCATCGGTCTTCAATATTCCGGTGATTCCATTTCCTGTGACCTTGAACTCTGCACCTTCAAGGCTGTATCCGCTTAGCCCAAGGATTTCAGAAGCAGCCGTAGAAGTTTTGTGTATCTTCACGGTCACCGGTTTGCTGTCAAGGTTAATGACTCCATCTTTTGGTCCAAATGGCTTAAGTTCTCCTGTCGTGTCATTCTTGGTCTTTTTCAGTGTCAGGTAAGCGGATTTATTAAAGTCTAAGGAAAAGATGTCTTCCGCTTTATCATAGCCTTCCGGAGCAGAAATCTCTTTGCAATACAGCGTTACAGATTCCTTATTCCAGGCTGCTTCATAAGTAAGGATGTTTGACATACCGTCTTTTCCAGACTTCAGTTCTCCTACTTTTGAAGCATCCGTACAGCTCTTGTCGGTATAAACACCAAATACCGCTCCAGCCAGTGGGTCCTGTCTCTCATCAATCTTCTTGATATTGACACGTACTCTCCAACCTTCATGATTGACTATACCTGTTTCTGGACCAAATTGTTTTATCTCAGAATCCATATCCTCAAGATATCCCTTTTTTGTCCATGTCTGTTCATAGACCTTATCATCCAGAACGTATCCACTTGGGGCTTTCGTTTCTTTACAATATAGCGTTATCTGTTCTGTTTCAGCGTCGACAATGAATTCTCCGTAGCTGGTTGTTCCATCTGCCTTTGTTGTCAAAGTCTCTATACAGGAGTTACTCTTACATGACTTGTCTGTGTATATACTGAATACCGCTCCAGCCAATGGGACTCCATTCTCATCTACCTTTTTAGCCCAGAATGCAACTTCCCATATCTTTTTATTTGGGACTCCGCCTTCCGGTCCAAAATCTTCAACTTTTCCTCCCGCTTCTTTTTCAGCATCTGAAAGATTTTTATAGTCCTCATAAGTCCATTTCTGTGAATATATCGTTTTGTTCAATTCATATCCATTCGGTGCTTTCGTTTCTTTGCAATACAAAGTGATTTCGTTTGTAGATTCCGGCAGTTCATACGCAAATGGTTCTTTTGCATGTCCATTGCTTCCAATGTCGTCCGTTACAAGGCTTCCAATCTTTGAATCTTCGCTGCAGGACTGGTTTGTATAGATTCCAAACTCCGCACCACCAAGCTTCCATCCTGTCTCGTCAACCTTTTTTACATTAGCCCTGATAGACCAGGCCTTATCGTTGACTACGCCTCCACCGTTAAAGGTTTTCTCTACTCCGGCTTCATCTCCTCCGCCCTGAACATATGATTTGTATTCATCATGCGTCCAGGTCTGCTCGTAAACCTCATCAGTTCCATAATATCCTTCTGGCGACTGTGTCTCTACACAATACAGTGTCTGAGATTTAACCTTGCTCATTCTCATAAGGGTGTTGGTATCCGTCCAGCCTTCATCATCAGTTGTCAAAGTCGCAATACTATTTGTTAGTTCTTTATCTGTATAGATAGTAAATTCTGCGTCAGGAAGTCCATTTCCGTTCCTGTCTATCTTTCGGATTTTGTATCTCAGGCTCCATCCGTCGCCATTGACAACACCATCAACAGGGCCCATCTGCTTCACTTCCCCGTCTGCCGTTGCGTCTTCTACGCTCCAGTCCTGGCTGTAAACAGTTTTTACTAATTTATATCCATTTGGGGCTTTTGTTTCTTTACAATACAAAGTGATATTATCCGCATTCGCTGGAACATCTACGTATAACGTATTTGAAATACCGTCATCTCCTGTTACGAGCTTTCCTACAACATCATCGTCAGTCAGCCCATCATCCGAGTAAACTGTGAATTCAGCACCCGCAAGCGGTCTTCCATCTTCGTCTACCTTCTTGATATAAGTACCAATTTCCCAAGGCTTTGTTACTTTGTTTACTACTACGCCATTTTCATCGCCAAACAGTTTTTCTACACCCTTTGTTTTATCTGCGATGCTATTGTACTCATCGTACGTCCAGGTCTGCTCAAAGATATCATCTGTCATCTCGCAGTCGTCAGGGGCATCCGTTTCCTTACAATATAATGTTACTTTCTTTGTCTGCGTAGAAAGTGCTGTGTATGTATATACTGGGGTGTATCCATCACTACCTGTTGTTAAAGTTTTCAGAGGGATACTTCCATTGTCCGATTCTTCCGCATCTTCTTTTGTAGAATAGATACTGAATTTGACGCCTTTAACCGGATTTCCATACTGGTCAACCTTCTTGACCTTCATTGACATAAACCAGTCTCCGTCTGGATTCACAACACCAGTTCCGCCAAATGTTTGAAGCTCTCCCTCTGTTTTAGGATTTGTCGCATACAATTTGTTATATGATGCTAACGTAAATGTCAGTTTGTATGGATTGTTTGGAGATGCCATAACATGACCATCTGGAGCCTTTAACTCTTTACACCACAAAGTTCGAGTCTTAGTCGTTTCTTCTATATCATCTTCCTTATAAATACTGGTATATCCATTCGTACCGGTTGTTAAACGTGCAAGTGGTTGCGCTGTTGGGTTATTTGCATCCGTCTGGCTCTCATAAATACCAAACATGGCTCCGGCCAGCGGTTTCCCACTTGCATCAACTTTTTTGACTCTTGCCCGAAGTTTCCAGGATTTGTCTGTTGTATCATTTTGTATGTACACATGTCTTAACTTAACATTGGAGCTATCTTTCTGCACAGTAGCATTTTTATATGGGTCTTTGTACACCTCCACAACGGCCTTTTCAACGGTGTAATCTACTTGTTTAGCCCCATTTGATGTAAGGGCGTAATCGCCATTGGATTTCATTTTTTTCTGCGGTGTTATTTTTAATTCTACAGAGCCTTTCATCTTTGCATATCCAGTTGGAGCGTGTACTTCTGTGATTCTTAATGCGCATAGTGGAAGTCCCGTATATTTTTTACCACCAGACATAAATGTAAACAAAGGACTACTCTTGTATTTTCCTTTAAATTCTTCTACATTATCCGCTAAGTGTGTACTGTCGTATTTTACTTCACCTTTTACTCCAGAAACAAGATACCAGGTTCTTTTTGTTTTCCATCCTGTCTGACCAGCATCTGCATTTGTGTCCCCGGAACCCCATTCGCTATATTCTACTTTGAATACAGAATGTCTTAATGGCGTATTGTTTGTTCCTTTTGCGACTTTAGTGAAAAGGTCTCCCGTAAAATAAAATGGTCTATTGATGATGTATCCATCGGATGTAAAGTTTTTAGATGTGTCTGTTTTTACAAACATTTTTAGTGCTTTATCATCTCCAGCCTTAAGAGTAATAGGTCCATACACATTTCCATTTTGTGTAGTTCCTCCCAATCGCCCTGTCTCTTTTAGATAATAAGTTCCAGGGTTTAATGTTACTTTTACATTGGCCTTTTCTGCTTTGATAATATTTCCTTTGCTATCTTTTGCGGTAGCATAAACGGATTTAACAGCCTTTTTACATGTTTTGTCACTATAGATAGTAAACTTTGCATTCATTTTTCCATAGCGTCCGCTTGCTTTAGCCAAATCGTATTTTACAATTCGCTTATAAATAGACAATTTTGCGTATCTTGGTTTAATATATACCTTAAACATACCAAATCCATGCTGTCCAGCACACTTACTTGTATAGACTCCGAAGACGGCATATGGTTTAGATGCTGTTTTATTTATCTCAATGACACGTCCACGTAATTTTGCTTTTTTCCAAGCACTTGTTGCGACAGAATCTTTGTAGCCATCCATGTCCGTATGTGTACATTCCAGTGCTATATCAAGCTTTGCGTGATTAGTTCCAGCAATCACATCTGAAAACCTGATATCATTGCAATGTATAGTATTAAGTCTGAGCACAAACGGATAAAACATTCCGGGCACCGGCTGATAAACACATCCATCCTGGAGAAAGCCTAAGCTGTCTGTCTTTGAGAATATGTAATTAATCAAAGCGTTATGCAGTGTGTCATCACTTCCAGTCTGGCAGCGGTAAGCAATAACGTCAGAGCTTTTTACGCCCTCCCAGTTACTTCCATCTGCTTCTGGATATATCATATCTATCGTAGATTCAAATGCATATCCTTTTCTTACCTTGTCGTAGTCTACACTGACTGTTCCACTTGCTACACATATCATCCCCTCAAAATCTGTTTTTGCAGAAACCATACCAGGTTCTACATCCGGTGCGTCCTTATCTTTTTCTGCTTCTACCCAGATAGACTGCACAACAGCTGATGAAAAGCCAATTATTAGGATACCAGTCTTAGGATTATAAGAATAGTATTTTCCTTCAATCGGCAGGCCATTTACATTGACGAGCATACTGTTGACGTTCATGTTACGTCCTACCTGCACAGCCATCCTCATGTCTATGATATTTGAACCGCTGATGTTTGACTCTTTTACTCCGTCCTTCCTTTCTGTAGTAGAAATGACTGCAGAATTCCATGTGGTATTTATATCATAGTTTGTGATAGAGTAAAGAATCTGCACCTGCAGGTACTGGAAATAGTATTTTCCATCTTCTCCATAATAAGCCTTTTTAGGGATATACAACAAACCGGAATCCTTATCGTAATGTGTTCCTTCAATAGAAGTTCCGGTTACATCGTTTCTTGCAATCTCATAGTCCAGTGCCGTTGCCTGCTTGTCATTATGCATAACATCCACAAATGCAACAAAGTATTCGCTGTCATTATTCAGCTGATAGACCGGCACGCGTCCTGTCTGCTGTGTCAGGAACCGGAAATCATCAGAAGACATAAGGCTGTCAATCGTTTCTCCCTCGTTCAGCTCATCTGCAGAAGCTATCGTCGCGTCTACATCAATGGCGTTTACAAGAGTTAATTTTCCTTCGCCAACATAATTCTTATCCACATGGCTCTTTATATAATTCTCAATCACCGGGTCGTAGATAGTACTGTCGTCCTTATTTTCAGATATATTGTCATCTTTCGGGTCTACGTCTGTAGTACAATTTGCAACAGATGTGAAAATAAGCCCGTCCTCGCCATCTTTTGCGGCATCAAGTCCGTTCTTCGAAACATAACCAGTGAACTGGGCTGCTGCTTCAGAAGTAGTATCTGCTGCTACATAATAATCAACAGCCTGTCCGTAGTTGGACTTTGCCACACGGATACCATCTGTCGTTGCTGCACCAATGATATAAGCGTCATCGATTGCGCCAGGGACATATCCTGCGGCATCTTTTCCATCGTTTCCTGCTGCACCTACAACAGTAATCCCGTCATCAATCGCTTTTTGGATTTCTGCTTCAAGTACACTTGTTGCCAGCGTCTTTGGAGAATACATGGAAAGGTTGATAATGCCTACTCCTGAATTGATAGCGTACTCAACTGCCGAAACAACAGCGGAATAAGTACCATATCCATCATTTCCGAGCGCACGGATTGATAAAATCTTCGCATCGCTGTCCTGTGATACGATATTGCTTACCATGTCATCACCATGCGTTCCACCGTTTAATACATCATCAATAAGGGACACACGGTCAATCACATTTTTGCTCTCGGAAGCACCAGTATCAATCAGGGCAATGACTTTGCCTCTGCTGTTACCGCTATAAACTGAAACCTTAGAAGAACTTTCCTCATTGTTCAGCACAGCAACTGCGTTATCATCTTTTGTCATAGCCTTCGTTTCATCCGTAACATCTACCTCATCGGTTTCACTTGCTGCAGTAATCTTTGCATCCGGTTCCACCGCCTCTGCATTCTCTTTGTAATACATATAAGCATTCATTGCCTGCGCAGCATCTTTATACTGCAGCAGGTAAATGCTGCCGTAAGCGCCAATCAAATGTTCTTTGTCAACGATTCCAGATTCAGTATCAGTCATAACAATCAGTCTTGCAGAAGCAAATTCATCAGCGTTCAGTTCATCCACGCCGTCTGCTTTTTCCAAAAAATGTTCTTCCACTGTTTCATCCGCACTCTCTCCTGTATCCGTTGTCTCGCTGTCATCCGCAGCTTCCGCGTCTGTAGTCAACTCTTCATCGCCAGCCTCAGTAACGTCATCAGTGTCATTTTCATCTACTGCTGTTTCGGCCTCGCTTTCAGCCTTGTCCTCTTCAGGGCCTACAACTGATAAGTCATCATCCATACCCGCAGCATCCGCTTTTGATTCAACATCTTCTGTCTCTGCATCAGCTCCTTTGCGCACCGAATCATCAACGCTGATATCCTCGTCTTTCTCTTTGTTATCATTTACATCCGCATCTTCATTTGTACTATTGTCCGCAGTCGTATCATCAGCACAATCATCTCTGACATCTTCATCTGCTGTTTGCGTTGTCTCATCAGTAACACCAGTATCGCCTTCGCTGGACTTCTCAAACTCCACGTCTACAGTTTTGTTTTCATCCATAAAAATTGCCTGCTCATGACTGCCTGAAACATCATCAGCGTTAAGGTCAGCCTTTTTATTTACATCTCCAGCCTTCACCTCATACTTTTTCAGTACATATCCTTCATCAGCCTCTGCTTTCACATTAGCCACGCTGTCAGATTTTACTTCGTAAGCGTATGTATAATTATTTTTAGCGGCATCCTCACTTGAGACCAGTACGTCATCCTTATCGTAAACATCAATCTTTTCTTCGTCCGTCTTTCCGTCTTCGGATTTATGTTTTACGAGTCTGACCGTATGTTCTTCATCCTCGCCTTCGTCTATGACGATTTTTCCGCTAGTGGTTTTCAGCCTCAGAAACAAAAACTTTGTCTCTTCTGCTTCATCTTCACTTGAAACTTCCGTACTATCAGCAGTCTCGTTCCCCTCGCTTGTATTCAGGATGGTCTGAGTGCCGTCATCATTCGTAATAGTCTGCGTCTGTGCTGAAGAGTCTGTTTCTGTCAGGCCTGCAGCATAACTTAAAATAGGCGCAGCCACGGTTGTTGCAGCTGTTACTGCTGCCATCACGCTTGACATAATACCTGCTTTAACCGTTTTTATTGTTATTTTCTTTCTTTTTCTCCGGTCTGGCGGGTTAAAATATTGTTTTTTCATATCTTTCTTCCTCCTTGCTTAAGATTTTTTATCTTTTTAAGCTTTATCATTTTAATCTCCTTTCTTCTTTGTCAACTATACGCTACGGTTTGTATTCTCTCATTTTTCATCCTCCCGTTATTTTCTTTATGCTTCCTGCCTTTTTTTTGTCTGTATAAAAAACCGTTCCTGGCATT
>UMBF01039321.1_pt1 | contig 10367 bp, 10 predicted proteins | sample 1963901 | NCBI WGS metagenome assembly UMBF01 (sample SAMEA4835935, study PRJEB28245) | human gut metagenome | biome: gut microbiome; material: fecal sample | place: Denmark | collected 2008 | reverse complement strand
CCCTGGGAACACGATGAAGCAGAGGAAACACAGATTTTAGATGAAGCCCTGGACGCCCATCATGGGCAGATTGATATCCGTCTATTGCAAAAAGAAATATACCATATTTCGAATGTGAAAGTAGACTCTATTACAGAGAATCTTCTGAGTGATAGACTGGCAATTGATTTAGTCTGCTTTCTATATGTTTTTTCCAACTTCGAAGATTCAACCGGCATCCCTGTACACAACATATTCAAAAGCCTGAGTGCAAATGAATTCACTCTTCAAAGAATAAGCGAGTTAATTCTCGACTTGTAGTTTCATTATGCTATAGTCGTTGGTGCCGGCGCCAATGATTATATATAACTTTAGATGGAAGGAGGTAATTTTGTGAAAAAGCTTAACAAGCAGTTTGCTAACAACAGCTCCACTGTTGAGAAGTTTAGCTTCCGCGTTGCTTGCTTCTGCAGCCCCAAGTGTAACTGCTCCTGCCAGACCGATTCTCGTAAGCGCGCCAGCAACCACAGCAACGCTTACAACCGGGACACCGAGGCGTATTCGAACGTGTTCAAGCGCTAAGGCTATCTGATCGAGTAATTACTCTTTTGCACCAGGCGGCCACTCATTTGAGTGGCCGCCTCTTTCTAAAACAAGATGATGTTTCATTTCCTACTATTGTCCTAGCTTAAATGATAGAAGATGCCCTTTTAATACTATACAGAAAGAAGTCACTAAACAACTATGAAACGACAACATATGATGGACACTAAAAATTCATTAAGAATCGCTGTTATAGATGATGAGATAGCGTCTGATATTGTTGGCCTGGGATGCCATGTAGAAAAGGTTTCCATTGCCACTAATCACTCTCCTAAGCGATACTGTAATAATCATATTAGTCATTCAACAGTTGTAACCAAAATATTACAAGCCTATACAAACCCATTCATACATTATTCAATTACCAACTATATCGTCGCTCTTAACGATCAGCACTGTTTCGACCTTGGTACACTTTTGAAAGCACTTCGAGAATGCGCCATTTTAAGGCCACACATTGTAATCATGAGTATAGGATCAACTATGCCATCGGATGCTTCACTTTTATATCCATTGTGTGAAGCTCTAATAAACGATGGTACAATAATTATAGCCGCTACCAGCAACGATAACGTGTTTACATTTCCAGCTTCATTTGAAAACATAATTGCAGTGAGATATTGCCACAACAACGATGCTCCCATTACTGTCTGCACTAAGGATTTTTTAGGAACTAATTTTTCTGTTTCTTATAGTAGAAGCGAGTTAGCAAGACTAACAGGAATTGACACACTTCCATCAAACAGCTTTGCTGTACCAGTTATTGCAGCGGAGATAATTAATAGTTATTTTCAATTTTCTTCATTAAGCGCATTAGACATTGTTCGTATTTTGATGAAGATAAACAAGTATCCTCATTGTGATTCCTCATATTCTAGTTCACCTATTCATGAGTCAGAATGCCCTTTAATAGTAAAAATTTCCAGCAATAATACTATACAACACATACCCAGAATCATCAAAGTATTAAAGCACAAATATGACCTGGAGGCTGTTTGTCTTACCCCCAAAACAAATGATATTGCACACCAATTTTATTGTGTTCCCAAACAAGATATAGATACCTTTTTCGCAAATAAATTGTACGCGCATATCCGTAGCGACATCTTGTTCATTATTGAAATGGAATATGAAAAACATGATATAGAAATAAATCTACATGCCAGCACTGTCTTTTTTACTATTGCAGAAGGTCTTTACAAACATCAATATAATATTACCCCAAATATTCTAGCGGAGATAATTGCTGATAAAATCATTTTGCTTAATCGTCTATACGGTGAGCAATGATATTCTGATTCCAGTTTTCCTGTAAGCAGCTGAGACAAACTACTTGTGTAGTGTTGACAAAAGCCAGTCAGTATGCTATTATATGCTCAAACTACAAGCGTAGTTTACGAGAAGAGAGGGTTCGTTATGGAGTACAAACTTCAAAATGCAGAATTAAAGGTCATGTCCGTATTATGGAAAGAGGGTGATCTTACCGCAAAGGCAGTATCAAATATTCTTAAAGAAGAAATTGGCTGGAATATGAACACAACTTATACTCTCATTAAGCGGTGCATCCAAAAAGGATTTATTGAGAGACACGAGCCACATTTTATGTGCCACCCTTTAGTTTCTAAAGAAGAAGTTCAACAGCAAGAAATCTCAGAGCTAATAGACAAAGTATTTGACGGATCAAAGAATTTACTTTTTGCTTCTCTTTTAGGGGGGCAAGAACTCTCAGAAAAGGATATCCAATATCTGAAAAAATTGATCAACAAACTAGAGGAAACAGACGGTGAGACATGATGAGTATACTTCAAGTTAGTATATCCGCAAGCATCCTAATTCTAGTTGTGATTGTTATTAGGTCAATCACTCTATACAAATTACCTAAAAGAGTGTTTGTTTTCTTCTGGGGTGTTATTGTATTCAGGCTTCTGCTCCCTATTAGAATCCCTTCACATTTCAGCATTTATACATTATTAGAGCATATTTTACAGGGCGAGCAAGTAGAAGTGCCACTTTCTATAAAATCCACAAATACTTTTGGGGTAGCCAGAAATCTATTGGAGCAACAATCGACATCCCACAATACTATTTTTAGCAGCATATCTTTGGTTCATATAATCTGGCTCTTAGGCGTTCTCTGTCTGGGTATGTATTTTATTATGGCATACATCAGGTGGAAGAGAAGATTCAATGAATCTATCTCTATTGATTCAGAATTTATTTCTAATTGGCTAAACAGCTACGCTTGCCAGAAAAAACCGCGAATCTATCTAAATGAATACGTCCAAACGCCTTTAACGTATGGGGTCTTTCATCCAACCATCTTACTTCCTATAGATTTGAATATAAAAGACGAGGAGGCATTGCATTATATCCTTGCGCATGAGTCAACTCACATTCATCACCGTGATGCTATAAAGAAAATAATATTAGCTATTGTTGTAAGCATCTACTGGTTTAATCCATTTGTTTGGATCATGTACTTTTTAGCGACACAAGATATCGAACTATATTGTGATGAAGTAGTTGTAAAAAAATTCTCGACTTCTAGTTCGACTTGTAATCAATCAGCATATGCGCTAACCTTGCTTAGACTCGAAACTCAAAAGTGTCCGTCTTATCTACTATCAAACTATTTTAACAAAAATTCGTTGCAAGAAAGGATTGAAGCTATTATGAAGATTAAGAAGTTATCCACCTTTACTGCTATTGTTGCGGTAGCTTTTGTGTTGTCCATGACCGTTGTGTTCGCCACATCGGCCTCGCATGCTTCCGCCGATAACACACCGGAGCAGACCTCCCCCACCATGATGGCTTCCTATTACGATAAGGAAAGCGGGAACACTCTCTATACTTTTGATAATGGGAAATCTTATGTAGCTTTGTCTGATGAAGAGGAAGCTGAACTGTTCAACACACCTGACATTGAATGGTGGACTTATGACGAATATAAGCAGTGGATGGAAGAAGAAAAGCGGAATATGGAAGACATGATCGGCGAGAAATGCTCAGACAGTCGTGGAGAATATGTTTGGTCCCAAGAGGATGTAGACGCTCAAATGAAGATTTATGAGCAGAACCTGAACGACCTCAAAAACGGAAAGATGTTGTCAAAAACCGTAGATGGTAACCCTGACCTTCAAATTGGATATGATCCTGAAGCTACTATGAGCAGCATTCCTCAGTAAATGTTTCATAGATAGCCTCCGAGTCTTTAATATCCAGAAGACTATCCTAGAAAGGAATACTAGATAAAGGTTAGCTGCATAAAAGTATTAAAATTCGACACTGCTTGTAACAGGCGGCTCATTCTATGAGCCGCCTGTTTTCATTGCTTATTTTTTACATAATTCGATATCACACATAACTCACCTAGCATTAGAATTAGCTGGCCCCATTAAGCGAATAGGCACACATTTTTTCAGATCTCGCATTTTCATTTGATAAGGTACAATAAATTGCGCAAATTGAAAACGGCATAAAAAGAGACATGGTTTGCAGACCTCTGGTAGAATGAAGTTGCGACACACCATTCTGAAAGGAGTCTGTAAACCATGTCTGAGAAGATTGTACAACTGAACGAGGAAGTAATCAAGGGGCAGCTCAAGGAAATGGTCCGGGGCAGCGTCGAAGAAACGCTGAATGAACTGCTGGAGCAGGAGGCGGAGAAGCTAACCCAGGCTGCCCGCTACGAGCGCAACGAGGCCCGCCAGGGCTACCGCAGCGGCCACTACGACCGGAACCTTACCACCACCTCCGGAGACGTGACGCTCCATGTGCCTCGCCTCAAGGGTGTTTCTTTTGAAACGGCCATCATTGAGCGGTATCGCCGCCGGGAGAGCAGCGTAGAAGAAGCCCTCATTGAGATGTACCTCGCCGGCGTCTCTGTGCGCCGGGTGGAGGATATAACAGAAGCTTTATGGGGCAGCAAGGTATCTCCGTCCACCATCAGCGAGCTGAACAAGAAAGCCTATGTCCACATCGAGGATTGGCGGAACCGTCCCTTACAAGGCGGTAAGTATCCGTACGTTTATGTGGACGGTATCTACCTGCGGCGCAACTGGGGAGGAGAGTATGAAAATGTTGCAATATTGGTGGCAATTGCGGTGAACGAGGACGGATACCGTGAGGTCCTGGGCGCGGCCGAGGGTATGAAAGAGGACAAGGCCAGCTGGGTGAATTTCTTCCAGTGGCTTAAAAGCCGTGGACTGGACGGCGTGAAACTCATTGTCGGGGACAAGTGTCTGGGAATGCTGGACGCTGTAGGGGAAGTGTTTCCTGACGCCAAATACCAACGCTGCACAGTCCATTTTTACCGCAATGTGTTTTCCGTTGTTCCTCGCTCCAAAGTAAAATTAGTGGCCAAGATGCTCAAGGCGATCCATGCCCAGGAGAGCAAGAAGGCGGCCCGAGAGAAAGCGAAAGCTGTGGTGGCTCAGCTGAAGGAAATGAAGTTAAAAGAGGCCGCTAAGAAAGTAGAGGATAGTGTCGAGGAAACGCTGACTTACTGTGATTTTCCCTATGAGCATTGGACGCGGATCCGTACCAACAATGTAATTGAACGGCTGAACCGGGAGATCCGCCGCCGCACCCGTGTGGTGGGAACATTCCCGGACGGCAATTCTGCTTTGATGCTGGTTTGTGCCCGATTACGCCATGTGGCCGGAACCCAGTGGGGCAACAAGAAGTACATGAATATGAAGCATTTGGAGGCGGCTCTGGAAGACGCCTCTATTGCTGGCTGACCTCATCCAGCCAGAGTCTGCAAACTAATTTGCGCATAATTCTTGACAGTACCTTTCATTTCGCTGCGAAATAGGGTTTCTCTAATTCAGCGCTTCATATATAAGCAGCTCAATCTCCGATTTGTTTTCACAAAACAAATCGGAGGTAATAGAGTTGTATAACTATAATAAAAGCGATTATGCGATAAACAAAAATAGTCCAAACATTGTTTACTGTTATCATAACGAGATAATAGAAATTACACTAGATGATTACTTAAAAGAAAACCCAGATAAAACGATCGATGATTTTGTACAACTGAAGCGGTTATCTGATCAAATCTACTATGAGCAAGATCGAGCAGAAAGCGCTCAGACTCGCAAAAATGTTTCGATCTGCGGATTCGAAGATACTATATATTGTGCTACACAACCCTTAGATGAAGAGTGGGAGGAGCGAATTATTGAAGTAGAAGAACGTAAATTTGCATGGAAAGCATTGGAACAACTTTTTACTGTGGGAGGGATAACACAAGTTCAAAAACGAAGATTTATACTTCATACCTTTCATGGTTGTTCTACTCGAAAGATCAGTCAAATGGAAGGGATAAGTCATCAAGCTGTTGCAAAATCTATAAACTTAGCCTTGAAAAAATTGAGAAAATTTTTTGCGGCACAGGGTTGACACCCCTGTAGTTTTAGGACGATAGGTGAAAGGCATTCTTACAAATGTTCTCCTTTCACCTGTTCCTTGACAACCGCATACTCATTCATCAGTAACTTCCCCCTTGTCAGTGCGATAAGCAAAAGCCGATTCAGGGGCCGCGCCATGATATACGGACACGATGAGCAGATCCCGCCTGATTACTAACTGGTCTAGCATTCAATCATGTCCTGTACGAGCGAGTAACGGCAGCCTGTACAAACCGGGTGGCACCCGGCGCGGCCATGACCGGCAAGGGGTACAATGGTACTCCTGTCCAGCCACAGCCCTGCTTAAGATCAGAGTAGTCTATAACATTTGGAAACCATCTGGTTGCAGGATCACGCAATGGGGGCAGCTCGGAGAGATCCTCGGAGGGGTGAGATTCCCGTGGGCCAGTTCGCTACTGGCCGCTGATGACTTCCCAATATGTGCGGGGTGTCAAGGACAAATAGCACATAACAAGAAAACAAATCGGATATTGTATTTCGCCAGAAACAGGGCAGGCCATAAGGCCTGCCCTGTTTCTGACTTACTTAATATTCAGGAGGTCAGCTTATGCGAAAGGCTATCCGGCGTGGTGATCTGTTCTATGCAGATCTGAACCCGGTGGTCGGCTCCGAGCAAGGCGGCATCCGCCCTGTCCTTGTTATCCAAAATGATGTGGGGAATCACTTTAGTCCTACCGTTGTTGCAGCAGCCATCACCAGCAGAAAAGCGAAGAACAGTCTGCCTACCCATATCCTACTTGAGAATGTGCCGGGGCTTGCGCCTACCTCTCTGCTTCTGTTGGAACAACTGCGGACAATAGACCGGAAGCGGCTCCGTGGTTACATTGGGCGTATCAGTAAAGAAAAAATGCTGGAGGTAGATGCAGCCCTGGCAATCAGCATCGGCATAGGATACCCCAACGAAAGGAGGACTCACAATGTATGAAAATGACGGCGGCCTACTCTCTCCCAGAGATGCCTACCGATTGATGTTAAAAGACTACCCGGATGTGATGGACATTGGTCAAATGTGTGAGGCGCTTGGCGTCAGTACAAAAACCGGGTACAAGTTACTTAAAGATGGGAAAATTGAGTACCTTAAAATTGGACGGGCTTACCGCATCCCCAAAGCCCACATTCTTCGTTATTTGAAAATCACCTGCTCCACTTTTGCGGAGTAGCAGGCTATGGTGTCGATCTTCACCGGATAGACGCAGAAAGTTAACAATTCTGACGCGGATTTACCTGGAGTTTTGTTCTGTCCGATGATACAATAAAGGTGTCATTGGTAGGTGAACTCAATACCGCAAAAGGAGGAACAGATCAGTATGCCAGCGGTACACCTGCAAGAAAACAGCAAACTAATCTCCGGCCATGTGGCCGAGAAAAAAGGGTATCTCTATTGGGTTCTAAACCTTACCGATGAGAACGGTAAGAGAAAGCCCAAATGGATTCCCACCCATAAGAAAGTCAAGGGCAATAAGACCTGGGCAAACAATATGCTTCCCACCATCCGAAAAGAATGGACGGAAAAGCTGCTTCAGGAGGCTACGGCCTCACAGCAGTCGGCTTCTCCGTCTGGCTCGTCATCCGCAGCGATTTCCTTTGTGGATTTCCTGTACCAGTGGCTTGAGTACAAGTACAAGTCTGCTACCGGACGGGTGATGGACAGCAAGCCCATTGAACTCTCGACCTATTCGGGATACGAACAACAGCTTAACAACCCCATCGCCCCGTATTTCCGAGAGCATCCTGTCGCACTTTGTGACCTTACCAAACAAGATATTCTCGCTTTTTATGAGAAAGAATTGGAACGGGTCAAGCCGACCACCGTTAAACATTACCACGCTCTGATTCATGGGGCGTTGAATTATGCGGTTGACAAAAATCTGATTCCAAGCAATCCGGCTGACCGGATTATCATTTCCAAGCCTGAACCCTTCAAGGGTGACTACTACCTGGATTCGGAAGTCCTGAATCTGTTTGAAGTTATCAAGGGGCATAAGATCGAGCTGGTAGTTCTACTGACTGCTTTTTACGGCCTGCGCCGCAGTGAGGTTATCGGTTTGAAATGGAGTGCCTTTGACTTCAACCATAACTGCTTCTCCATTCGGCATACGGTAACAACCTGCAATGTAAAGGGAGAGCGGGTCACGATTAAGAAGGACAAGGCAAAGAACAAATCCAGTCTGCGGACTTATCCATTGATTCCTTTTTTGAAAGAACGGTTGCTGGAGGCCAAGAAACAGCAGGAAGAAAATCGCAAGCTGTGCGGGCGCGCCTACAACAAAGAATATCTGGGATATGTCTGTGTCGATGTGATTGGCAATCTCATTAAACCCAACTATGTGTCCTCGACCTTTGGGAAGTTGCTTGCCAAGAACAATTTACGGCACATTCGTTTCCACGATCTTCGCCATACCTGTGCCTCGCTTTTGCTGGCCAACGGTGTTCCGATGGAACAGGTAAAAGAATGGCTGGGACACAGTGAGATTTCAACAACGGTGGATATTTACGGGCATCTGCAATATGCCACGAAAAAACAATCCGCCGCAGCCATTGAGCAGGACATTGTGGCGCCCATGCTGCAAAACCTATCGGCGGTTTCTCCATAAAAAGGAAAGAGGTCTACCAGCTTTTCGCTGGCAGACCTCATGGCGGAGATGGAGAGATTCGAACTCTCGCGCCGGTTTTGAGCCGACCTACCGCATTTCGAGTGCGGACCCTTCAACCGCTTGGGTACATCTCCAAATTTATGTTATATCCCTGGTCCCGACCCGCCGACCAATTCAGCCGGTGGAAATCGGGAAGAACAACAGGATAGAACAAGCAACATTATTCAATTTGAACTCGGCTGGAACCCGCATGGTTCCAAGGGTTTCAGCCGTTTGGCACTCCGCATAGGAAACCTGATTTCGAATCATTACACCAACTTGGATGATGACGGTAAATCAGGGACGATAGCGGTAACTACGGAACCCCAAAACATACCTCTCAAAGTGGCCGTCAGATGGCTGCTCTCATTATAGCCATTTTCCCGCAAAATTCAAGCCGTGGAAATTGGGAAGAACAACAGGATAGAACAGACCCCAATTCACGATTTGAACTTGCCCGCAAACCCGCATGGTTACTGGCTTTTCGGCAGTTTGGACTTCCAAAGTGGAAACATGATTTCGAGTCGTTCTCGTTATGACCACTTCGATAGCCCTCCGAATATGTCGATCCCTATTCTATCTTAAAATCTCCCAAAAAACAAGGTCGGGAGCAAGATAGAAAAATAGGATAGAACAAACGGAAATATAAACTTTTGTAAAACCGTCTAAGTGCTTGAAACACAAGGGCTTGGAGATTTTGCGGGGGCAACACCAGAAGTAGATTTCGAGTAATTTCGAATCCGGACCCTTCAGCCACTTGGGTACATCTCCATATAAAACCAATCATTTTCCCTCTCACATACCGGAAAGCACGTTGGCAGGACACAGCCTCCGCAGCAGGCAGCGGGGAGTGCGTACTCTATTATGCCATAGATTGTCCGGGGATGCAAGCCCTGAAACAAACCACATGGATGCGCAGGATTGTTCATAAGCTGTAAGGAGAAAGGAGAGATCGAATGCGGCCGATGGTATTTCTGCGGGGAAAACCCGGAACATATGCAAGATATGAACTGGCGATTCGAAAAGCTGGTGGTGATGTGTTGGCAGGGGAGTGTCTGGAGGATGCCCGGCGCTGCAATGCACTGCTGCTGCCGGGGGGCGGGGACCTGGAACCCTGGCGCTATGGACAGGATAATACTGCTTCCTGGGATCTGGACCCTCTGCGGGACCGGGAGGAGTTTTTGCTGTTGGAGCTGTTTACGGATTTGCGTAGGCCGGTGCTGGGAATCTGCCGGGGGATGCAGACAGTGAACGTGTTTTTTGGGGGATCACTGTTTCAGGATATCCCGGGGCACCGTGCAGCGGCAGGTGCGGACCGCTTTCATCAGGTGCGTACAGCGCCGTCGCCGCTGTGGGATTTGTATGGGGCGTCAGCCATCGTCAACAGTGCCCATCACCAGTCAGTGGACCGTCTGGGGCCGGGACTGCGGGCAGTGCAATGGGCGCCGGACGGGACTGTGGAGGCGCTGGTTCATACGATTCTGCCGGTTTGGGCAGTACAGTGGCATCCGGAGCGTCTGCCCTTTGGAACGGGAGGAACGGCAGACGGCAGTCGGCTGTTTGAAGCATTTTTGCAGCTTGTTGGGAAAAAATGAAATAAAAATGAATTTACCGCTTGACAGAACGAAAATTCCGTGCTATCCTAACTAAGCTGACAATTTTCATGGAGGGCACATGCAGGTGTAGCACAATGGTCAGGGCACCAGCCTTCCAAGCT
>UMBF01044271.1_pt1 | contig 10526 bp, 10 predicted proteins | sample 1963901 | NCBI WGS metagenome assembly UMBF01 (sample SAMEA4835935, study PRJEB28245) | human gut metagenome | biome: gut microbiome; material: fecal sample | place: Denmark | collected 2008 | reverse complement strand
CTGGCCTACGCGGGCGGCAAGTATCTGGCCTACAAGCCCGCCGCCGTCTGCTGCTCTGCCCGCCGCGCCGGTACCACCTCCACCCTTGACCAGCTGGTCAAATACCCCCAGTTCTTCCACATGCCGCTGGTCAACGGCTCCTACTGGGCCATGGTGCACGGCTCCAACCCCGAGCAGGTACTGCAGGACGCCGAGGGCTGCGCCGTGATGCAGGAACTGGGCCGCAACATGGCATGGCTGCTGCGCTGCATCGAGGCCGGTAAGGCCGCAGGCATCGACCACCCGCAGAACCCGCCCCGCCCCATGACCAACTTTATCCGCTGAGACAAAAGATTTGTCATGCGCTCCGCGTTGCTCTGCGCATCTTCAGCGGAAGAATTATTTTAAATTCTAAATCGGGAAAATCTGCGGATTTTCTCGATTTAGTTTTTTCATACAGCCCCTCTCGTGAAAATGATTTCAGAGCCCCGGAACGCCGCTGGCGTTCCGGGGCTCCATTTCTATGGGCGATTTTGTACAATTTTTCCAAGCATTTCTTGGGAAGCCTGCCACCCGGCAGCTTTCGCGCACTGCAAAATTTCCGCTTATCCGGCACAAAAGGGGCGCGAATGCTTTTTTCGTTCATAACTTTGTGATACCATACCTCTATAAGCTTATCACTTAGACGGAGATCCTGCTATGGAACACTACGATTGGAACGAGGGCTGGCTGTTTGCCCCCACCTTTGACCCGGCGCTGGTGCGCCCGGAGTGCCCGGAGCTTTCCCTTACCCCGGTGCGGCTGCCCCACACGGTCAAGCCTCTGCCCTATAACTACTGCAATGAAAACGACTACCAGCGCCTGTGCGGCTACCGGCGGGAGTTTTTTGCGCCTAATGAGTGGCTGGGCCGCACCGTGCTGCTTACCTTCGGGGCGGTGGCGCACGATGCCACCGTGTTCTGCAATGGGCGGCGGGTGTTCCACCATGGCTGCGGCTACACCGCCTTTACGGTGGACCTGACCGGCGCACTGCGTCTGGGGCAGAAAAACGTGGTGGCTGTGCGCTGCGACAGCCGGGAGGATCTGAACATCCCGCCCTTCGGCGGGCAGCTGGATGCGCTGACCTACGGCGGCATCTACCGCGCCGTCAGTCTGGATATCAAGGAGCCCGCCTACCTGCGGGATGTGTTCATCGAGGCCAAGGCCGAGGGCGATTTCCGCATCTACACTGCCACCGTGGGCGAGACGGTCGGCTGCACCCTGCAGGCCGAGATCCGCAGCCCCGCCGGGAGCCGGGCGGTGTACAGCGGCGAGCTTTCTCTGCCCATCACCGGCACGCTGAACAACGTGCACCCGTGGAGCCTGGAGCACCCCACCCTGTACACCCTGACCGTGCGGCTCATCCGCCCCGGCACCGGCGGTCTGCCCGACCGGGTTCTGGACGAAAAAACGGTGCGGTTCGGTTTCCGCACGGTGCAGTTCGTGGCAGGCGGGCTGTACCTGAACGGACAGCGGGTGGAGCTGCGCGGGCTGGACCGGCACCAGAGCTACCCCTATCAGGGCTATGCCATGCCGGACAGCATCCAGCGGCTGGACGCCCAGCTGCTGAAAAAGGAACTGGGCTGCAACGCCGTGCGCACCTGCTATGCGCCCCCCAGCCCGGCGTTTCTGGACGCCTGCGACGAACTGGGTCTGCTGGTATTCCCCGAAATGCCCGGCTGGCAGCACATCGGCGACGAAGTGTGGCAGGCGCAGGCGCTGCAGAACTGCCGGGAGATGGTGTGCCAGTACCGCAATCATCCCAGCATCTTTTTGTGGGGTGCCCGCATCAGCGGCAGCCCCGACAACGAAGCCTTTTATAAGCGCACCAACGAAGCCATCCACCGGCTGGACCCCACCCGCCCCACGGCGGGCACCCGCAGCACCCGCAAGAGCCAGCTGCTGGAGGACGTTTACGCCTACAACGATTATTCCTACGCCGGGCGCGGCGCGGGCTGCGAGAACCGCGCCGCCGTGACCCCTGACACCCGCAAGGGCTACCTCATCAGCGAATTCGGCGGTCAGAACTTCCCCGCCAAGCCCTTTGATGACGAACCCCACCGTCTGGTGCAGGCGCTGCACCACGCCGCTGTGCTGAACGACAGCATCGCCCAGCCGGGCGTGGCGGGCAGCTTTGGCTGGTGCATGGCCGACTACAACACCCACCGGGAGTTTGGCAGCGGCGACCGCATCTGCTACCACGGTGTGATGGACCTGTTCCGCAACCCGAAACTTTCTGCCGCCGTTTATGCCAGCCAGAAAACGCCCCGCGCACCCTCCGACATCGTGCTGGAGGTCTCCTCTGCCATGACGCTGGGCGACCTGCCCGGCGGCGCAGCAGCCGCCTGCTGGGTGTTCACCAACGCCGAGAGCGTGCGGCTGTACCGCGGCAACGACTTTGTGGCCGAGTTTGGCCCCGACCGCCGGGGACGCTTTGCCGCCCTGCCCCACCCGCCCATCGAGATCAACGATTTTGTGGGCTCGCTGCTGGAAAAGTATGAGGGCATGGATCACGCCACCGGCGCACAGGTCGCCGCCATCCTCAACGAGCTGCGGCGAGACGCCATGGCGCTTTCGCCCCTTTCCAAGGCGCGGATGCTCTCGCTGCGGCTGAGCTGGAACGAGCTGCTGCGGATGTACTACAAATACATCGGTGTGCTGGGCAGTTCCGCGCCGGTGTACCGGTTCGAGGCGGTATGGCATGGCCGCGCCGTGCGCACCGTGGTGCGGGAGCCGGTGCAGAGCGTCCGACTGGAATGCACCGTGCACAATCCCCTGCTGACCGATGGCCCCACATGGGACTGCGCCGCCGTCAGCCTGCGCGCCATCGACCAGAACGGCAACCTGCTGCCCTACTGCGGCGAGGCCGTCTGCCTGTCCGTGGAGGGGCCGCTGAAAATTCTGGGTTCCAGCGTAGTGCCCCTGCGGGGCGGCATGGCGGGCACCTACCTTGCCACCACCGGCGAGGCCGGACGCGCCGTGCTGCACTGCCGCATGGAGGGCGCACTGGACACGGAGGCGGTGCTCACCGTGCGCAGCCGGGAGGAGCAAAACGTTTAATTTTCGTCCTTTCATGATAGATTTGCAGTCTGTTCAAAATTTTATCATGGTTGGCTGATATCCTAGAAGCACAAAGTATTCCGCAGGGCGGCGCTGCTGCCCTGCGTTTCCGTGTGTAAAGCCCCAGAGAAGAGGATGCGAAAACCTATGAGAGAAAAATTCCGTCAATTCATGATCGGGCGCTACGGCACCGATGGCCTGAACCAGTTTTTGAGCATGAGCTCCATCGTGATGCTGCTGGTATCACTGCTCACCCGCGTTTCCCTGTTCACATGGCTGGGCGCGGCACTGCTGATCCTGTGCTACTACCGCAGCCTGAGCCGCAACATCTCCAAGCGCACCGAGGAGAACTATCGCTTTTACAGCCTGAAGGACCGGTTCAATAACAAGTTCCGCAACCTGAAGGAGCAGTGGGCCAACCGCAAGCTGTACCACTACTACCGCTGCCCCCAGTGCCGCCAGAAGCTGCGGGTGCCCCGGGGACGCGGCCGCATCCAGATCTCCTGCCCGCGCTGCGGCACCCAGTTCATCAAAAAGAGCTGAGCCGCCATGTTCGGATATGTGATCCCGGATCGGGCCGGCCTCAGCCCCGAGGCGCAGAGCCGCTACCGCTCAGCCTACTGCGGGCTGTGCCGCCGCATCGATGCCTTGCACGGGCTGCGGGGACGGTTCAGCCTGAGTTATGACCTGACCTTTTTAAATATCCTGCTGTGCAGCCTGTACGAGGGCGAGACCCCCGCAGGCAGCGGCATCAGCCGCTGCCCCATCCACCCGGTACACGGTGTACTTTGGCGCAGCGCCGACCCTACCGACTACTGCGCCGACCTGAGCGTGGCGCTGCACTACTATAATGCACAGGACAAATGGCAGGATGACCATAACCTGCTGGCACTGGGGTACAGCACCCTGCTGGACAACAGTACCGCCGAGGCTGCCCAGCGCTGGCCGCGTCAGTGCAATGCTATCCGCGCTTGTCTTGCTAAGCTTGCTGAGTACGAGGCCGCCGGCAGCACTGATCTTGACGCGGTGTCCGGCTGCTTCGGTGCGCTGATGGCAGAGCTGTTCGACTACCGGCAGGATCGCTGGGCACCGGAGCTGCGCAGCATCGGCTTCCATCTGGGCAAGTTCATCTACCTGCTGGACGCCTACGACGACCTGCCCCGCGACAAGCGCCGGGGCGCGTACAACCCCCTGCGGGAGCTGAGCACCCACCCGGACTATGAGGAAGAGATGCTGGACATCTTTGAGCTGCTGCTGGCACGCTGTGCGCAGAACTTTGAGCGTCTGCCCTGCGTGGAGGACGCGGATCTGCTGCGCAACATCCTGTATTCCGGCGTGTGGCTGAAATACAACTGCAAAAACGCAAAACGCACCGGAAAGCCCGATGCGTCTTGATTTTGTGCCGATGTTCCGGTAAAATAAAACGGATGCGGTGCAGCGGTGCTGTACCGTCAGTATAATGAGTGAGGAAGTATACCGAGCATGAGAGATCCCTATGAGGTGCTGGGCGTTCAGCGCGGCGCAAGCGACGACGAGATCAAAAAAGCATACCGCGCCAAGTGCAAACGCTGGCACCCGGATTTGAACCCCAACGACCCCACGGCCGAGGAGCACTTCAAGGAGGTGCAGGCCGCCTACGATGCCATTACCAAGGGCGATGCCGGCCCCCAGATGGGCGGCAACCCTTACGGCGGCTACCAGCAGCAAAGCTATAACCGGCAAGGTTATGGTCAGCAGGGCTACGGCCAGCAGAACTACGGCTACACCGGCTTTGACGGATTTGAAGGCTTCGACCCCTTTGGCTTCGGTTTTGGCTTTGGCGGCTACCAGCAGGCCGGGCCCAGTGCCTCCGGCACCGACACTCCGGAGATGCAGGCCGCCCGCAACTTTGTGGCCAATGGCCGCTACGCCGAAGCGCGCCGGGTGCTGGACGGCATGACCGGCCGCAATGCGCGGTGGTACTATCTCTCTTCGCTGGCCAATCAGGGGCTTGGCAAAAGCGTGGACGCTTTGCAGGACGCCCGCCGCGCCGTGCAGCTGGACCCGAACAACACCGAGTACCAGATGCACCTGCGCCGGATGCAGAACCCCGGCCAGACCTACCGCACCCAGACCACCTACGCCCAGCCCGGCGGATTTGGAAGCTGGTGCTGGAGCATGATCCTGCTGAACCTGCTGTGCAACTGCTGCTGCGGCGGCTGGGGCTTCCGTGGGTTCCGGATGTGATATGATTTTATACAAAAAAGGCTGCTGCACGCACGGTGCAGCAGCCTTTTTCTGTTTGCGGATGTAAGGGTTTGCTCTTACTTCTGGGGAGCCTCGAAAGCAATAGCGGTAGCACCGGCAGCGGCGTCCACGCTCTTCAGAGAGATGGGAGCCACCTCGTAGTGCAGGGTGTCAAAGCTCTGGGTGCTGCCGTCCTCGGTGGTGAACTCCAGAACGTAGACAACGTCAGCCTGCTTGTCAGCCTCGACATCGCGGGTGATGACGATGCTCTCGCCGTCAGCCAGACCCTCGCCTGCCAGGTTCTCGCCCTTGTCCTCAGAGCCTGCATCGTACAGGTACAGCTCGGTCACCTTGCTGCCGGTGGTGTTGTACACAGTGTACTCGGCAGAAGTAGCCTCAGCCTCAGAGGAAGCAACCTCGGAGGAAGCAGCCTCGGAGGAAGCAGCCTCGGAAGAGGCAGCAGCAGAGGATGCGGTGGAGGATGCAGCGGTAGAGGCAGCGCCGCCGCAGGCGGTCATGCCGACAGCCAGTGCCAGAGCGGCAGCGGCAATTGCAACAGTCTTGAGCTTCATAGGGATTATCTCCTTTTTCTTCTTTTGTTGGTGTCAGCCCCCGGCAGCATACCAACTGCCTTGGTTGGGCTGATGTTCTCTTATTATACGCACATTGACAAAAAAAGCAAGCTTTTTTCGTCAAAAATCAACGATGAAACAAGAACTGTTACCATTTTGACATGAATTTGGCACATTTTAGGTGGCAGAAACATGAAACAGGTTGCATATATGCAGCTTTCGTTTCCTGCCGCTGTGCAGACGGCGAAATAGAGCTGCAAAAAATTTTATTTTCCCCTTGACAACAGCCCACCGCCGCTGTATACTGTGCATCGTGAACAGTGTTCATGTTAGAGGGTGAGTGTATGAATCCAATGGCAACGTCCAAGGCGGACATCCTGAAAACCAGCCGGGAGCTGATTCAGCAGAACGGCTGGGCGGCGGTCAACATCCGTGCGGTCGCGGCCGCCTGCGGGGTCTCCGTGGGCTGCATCTACAACTACTTCGGCTCCAAGACCGAGCTGGTAAGCGCGGCCGTGGAAAGCATCTGGAACGACATCTTCCACCACCCGGAGGATAAGACTGTGTTTCAGGACACCCTGTCCTGCATCCGGTGGATGTACCGGCAGATGGAATACGGCTGCCAGCAGTATCCCGGCTTCTTCACCCACCACGCGCTGGGTTTTGTGCAGCAGGACACTGCCGACGGCAAGCAGCAGATGCGGCAGACATGGCAGCACATTCTGGATGCTTTGTGCAACGTGCTGCGCCACGATGCCAAAGTCCGTCCGGACGCCTTTACCGAGCAGTTCACCCCGGAACAGTTTGCGGGCATCCTGTTCTCCCTGATGCTGTCTGCGGTGGTGCAGCAGAGCTTCGACCCCTCTGCGGTGCTGGAGATCGTGCGCAGGACCATTTATTAAGCAAAAAAACATCCCACAAGCCTTGTGGGAGTTTTTTAAGCCCCAATGTGAACATAGTTCAATTTGGTTTCTGCCCCCTGCAGACCATACTACTGCAAGCCCTTTTCCCTTCGATGCTTCCGGTACGGCTCTGCCGCGCCGGTTCGCTATAAAATCAAAAAACTGCAATCAAAACAAATAAAGGAGAAAAACGTATGAGAGCTGTTATTGAAACTGTTTTCGACATCTTCTATCTGGTCACCGTGCTCACGGTGGGCATCCGCATGATTCGCGGCAGCAAGGCTGGCACCCAGTTCCGCCTGTTCGGCCTGATGGCCGTTGTGCTGGGCGCAGGCGACTCCTTCCATCTGGTGCCCCGCGCACTGGCGCTGTGCACCACCGGTCTGGAAAACTACGCCGTGCCGCTGGGTCTGGGCAAGTGGATCACCTCTGTGACCATGACCGTGTTCTATGTGCTGCTGTACTACGTCTGGCGCAAGCGCTACCAGATCGAGGGTCAGAAGAACGTGACCGCCGCGGTGTACGCCCTGTCCGCTGTGCGCGTTGTGCTGTGCATGATGCCGCAGAACCAGTGGCTCACCAACCACACCCCGCTGGCATGGGGCATCCTGCGCAATGTGCCCTTTGCCCTGCTGGGTCTGCTGATCATCGTGCTGTTCTACCGCAGCGCCAAGCAGAACAACGACAAGGCTTTCCGTTGGATGTGGCTGACCATCGTGCTGAGCTTCGGCTTCTATATCCCCGTGGTGCTGTGGGCAGACGTGAACCCCATGATCGGTATGCTGATGATCCCCAAGACCTGCGCCTACGTCTGGACCGTGCTCATCGGCTACAACGCCATGAAGGCTGAGGCCGGCAAGCAAAGCTAAACCCCGCGTTTCCCCCGCTGCTTAACAGAAAGCCCGCCGACAGACAGCGATGCACTGCTCTGCCGGCGGGCTTTTTATATTGTATAAATAAATGTGGCTCCAAAACACCTGCAGGTGTTTTGGAGCCACATTTAAACAATTTCTTTTCACCCCTCGGTGAAATACTCCGGGTGGACGCTGCGGGCCTGCTCCACCGAAAGCTTATAGCGGTTCAGGTGGCTTTCCAGCGCTTCGCCCAGTTCATCGGCGGTGCCGTGCAGCACCATTTCCAGAATGCGGGTGTGGGCGGCGCAGACGGACTTGTTCTCGTTGGTCTGCAAGCTGAACTTGCGGATGCGCTCCACATGCTGCAGTTCCCCCAGCATGTGGTCAAAATGCGCCTCCATGCCGGTGATCTCAAAGGCCTTGCGGTGGAACTGGTTGTCCAGTTCCAGCAGGCGGGTCTCCCGGTTCGGCTGGGTCAGGTCAGCCTCCAGCAGGCGGTAATTCTCAATGATCTGCCGGTACTCCTGCTCCTGCTGGTCTGTCAAGCGGCCGCGCACGCGGTTCAAAATCTCTTTTTCCAGGGTGAAGCGGGCAAACTGCTCCAGCTCCATCCGCTTCAGGTCGATGGGCGCCACATGGGTACCGCTTTGCGGCTTGATGTCCACCATGTGGGCAATATTGAGCATGATCAGTGCCTCCCGCATGGGGGTGCGGCTGATGCCCATCTGCTCCGCAAGCTCCCTGTCGTTCAGGGGGTCGCCGGGCTTCAGCTCCATGGTGATGATCCGGCTGCGGATGGTCTGATACGCCTGTTCCCTCGCACTCAAAGATGCCATTGCAGTGTTCTCCCTTCGGGGTCAGTTGGTGATATACTAGTATATGACCATATTACCCAACTGCCGGGCAACTGTCAATAGCAGGAGCAACCGAAAATCAAGGGCAATTTTTTGCTATTTTGTTCAATGAAGTGCCCGCGCCGGGCGGTACACCACCGGCAGCCACACAAAAGCCACCGCCAAGCCGCAGGCCACGTCAATGACCGAGTGCTGCTTGGTAAACACGGTGGACAGGCAGATCAGCGCCGCCCACGCCCATGCCAGCACCTTGCGCAGAGGCTTGCCCTCTTCCAGCTTGCTGTGGCTGAAGGCCATTGCCATGCAGGCGGAGCTTTGGCAGTGGATGGAGGGGCAGACGTTCACGGCGGCGTCCGCCTTCCACAGCAGCTGCATGATCCGCAGCGCCGAGTTATCCCGGCCAAGAGTCTCCACGGCAGGACGCAGTTCCAGCCCGTTGGGCAGGATCATGTACACGATCAGGCAGAAGGTCATGCCGGAAAACATGGTCATGCAAAGTTTATCATAGCTGGCGGTATCGCACCACCACAGTGCCGCCGTCACCCCCGCCAGCAGCAGAAACCAGCTGCAATAGGGGAGCACGAACCACTCGTTGAAGGGGATCAGATCGTCCAGCGGACTGTGCAGGATATATTTGGGGGCGGTGACGGTGAGGTCCAGCCAGAAGAACCAGATCAGGTACACCACCCAGTACAGCTGGTACCACAAATGCGGGCGGCACCGGCTGCGCAGTTGGCTAAGTTTCATGTCGTTTCTCCTATTTTTTATGTGAATTGACGTGTTATTATAGCACATTCCGTCCACTTGCGCAAATGTTTTCCCTGCGATACAATAAAAACAAGCTGCATCTTATTTATAAAAGGAGTACGTCATGCCACAAGAATTTCCCGCCATCCGTCTGGTCGCGCTGGATCTGGACGGCACCCTGCTGAACCGCGAGGGGCACGTCACCCCCCGCACCCGCGCCGCCCTGCAAGCTGCTGTGGATAAAGGCGTGTACATCGTGCCCGCCACCGGGCGTCCGCTGGCCAGTCTGCCGCCGGAGGTGGCGCAGCTGCCCGGCATCCGCTACGTCATCACCTGCAACGGTGCCGCCGTGTGGGATTTGGGCACCGACCCCGTGGGCGCAGTGTACAGCCGCTATTCCAACGCAAAAGAGCACCGCACCAGCACCCCGGTCTGTCTGCTGCACAGCCTGATGCCGGTGGAGACTGCCCGCGAAGCCTTTGCCGTCTGCGAGAGCTTCCACGCCGACCTGCGCATTTTTTCGGACGGATACGCCTGCACCGATGCCCGCAGCATTGCGCTGGCCGCTGCCCGGGCAGCAAAGAAGGACGGCACCGAAGCGTGCCAGCCCAACGATGGCCGCTTTACCATTCTGCGGGACGCAGCCGAGTGGATGAGCCGCAACGCCTTTGCCATTGAAAAGCTCTGCGTATTCTTTGAAACCCCGCAGCAGGCTGCGGCTGCGCTGCCCCGCTTCCGCGCCGTCCCGGGCGTAGAGATCGTACAGGGGTCGCCGAAAAATGTGGAAGTGACCGCCGCCGGTGTGGACAAGGGCGAGGCGCTGCGCGCACTGGCCGACCGGCTGGGCGTCCCGCACGCGTGCACTCTTGCGGTGGGCGACAGTGAGAACGACCGCGCCATGCTGCAAAAGGCCGGGGTAGCCGCTGTGATGGTCAACGGTATGCCGGAGATCCGGGCGCTGGCGCACCTTGTCAGCAAAGCCGACTGCGACCATGACGGCGTGGCCGAGATACTGGAAACCCTTGGCATCTGAGCCAGTTTTTGCAGCAATTTTCCAGCATTTTTACCGGCTTCTGCCCCGATTTTTCGGGTCATTCGTCATTTTTGTGCAATGTATACAAGCTCTTATGCAAAACATTGTGCTTGTTGAGTATTACCAAAGACGGGCTGTTCGTTTATACTAGTATCATAAGCGCGTATGGGGGTATTGCGCCCACTGGAGCAAACCCGACGCACCGAGAGAGTTCAAATATAAAAGGAGAAATGCGTTATGAATCCCATCGTAGAAAAGGT
>UMBF01006856.1_pt1 | contig 10532 bp, 6 predicted proteins | sample 1963901 | NCBI WGS metagenome assembly UMBF01 (sample SAMEA4835935, study PRJEB28245) | human gut metagenome | biome: gut microbiome; material: fecal sample | place: Denmark | collected 2008 | reverse complement strand
GCTGAGGGTATCATAATCTTCTTCCGAGCCAATGTTGGTTCCGAGCAGTTCCTCAACATCTTCCAGAGACATCGAGCCGTCCAGAGTGAAGACGTTGTCAGAAACTTTCTGATATTCTTCTTCCTCATGGTCATATTCGTCCTGCATGTTTCCAACGATCGATTCCAGAAGGTCCTCCATGGTAACGATACCGGAGGTTCCGCCGTATTCATCGACGACGATTGCCATCTGCATCTTTTTCTCTTTAAAGGTTTTGAATAGGTCAGCACAGCGATTGGATTCCGGCACAAAGATTGCCTTGCGGATGAATGGGGTAATTGGCTGGCTGGACATTTCTTCGGCAGTTTCGGTGATGCACTGGAGCATATCCTTGGCATAAACGATGCCGATGATGTTGTCGATATCCTCTTCGTAAACAGGAATACGGGAATAGCCTTCCTTGATTGCAAGCGTGATGACATCCATAACAGTAGCGGTGTTTTCAACCGCAGCAACGTCGGTACGATGGGTCATAACGTCTTCGGCAGTAATATCGTCAAACTCAAAGATATTGTCGATCATGTCGGCCTCATCTTTTTCGATGGAACCTTCTTCGTTGCCGACATCGACCATCATGCGGATCTCTTCTTCCGTAACCTGTTCCGGCTTATCCTGTGCGTCAATGCGGAAAAGCTTGAGAACCAGGTTCGTGCTGGCAGAAAGGACTGCAACAAACGGTTTGGAAATCAGAAAAACCAGTTTGATAATTGGAGCTACCATCAGGGAAATTCTTTCTGGATGGTGCATTGCGATTCTTTTTGGAACCAGCTCACCAAGTACCAGGCTGACATAGCTTAACAGCAGGGTGATGACGATCAGTGCAATGCTTTCGGCAGCAGCATAAGGCATGAATGGTGTCAGCATCTGGGCAAAAGGATCGGCAAACTGTTCGGCTGCAGAAGCGGAAGCAAGGAAACCGGAAAGGGTAACACCAATCTGAATGGTGGAAAGGAACTTGGATGGTTCGGTTACCATGCTCAGCAATGTAGCGGCACGTTTGTTTCCATCTTCGGCCATACGTTTGAGTTTGTTGTCGTTAAAGGTGACGATTGCGATCTCACTCATGGCAAAGAATGCGTTGATCAGGATCAATACCAGAAGGATCACAAGGTGAATGATAAGACTGTTACTGTCAGGGTCCATTTTTTTCTCCTTTTTGTTGTAAATAATTTTGAATATTCGGATGCGATGATGAATATACCGACGAAAACATCCACCATACACTTTAATACTATACACAAAGAAAATTTGCCTGTCAATTTTTCTTTTTTGCCTAAAAAGGCGGTGGCGGGCAATCTGGGGTGTTTGCAGTTTGTGGTGTGGTCCAAAGTCGTATTTTTTTGCAAAATCAAGCCGTTTCGTCTTTTTTTGGCCTACATTGGCAAACAAACAGACAAAGGAAGGAACAGAATGATGGAAACGTACAAGAAACAGGAAGGATAATGTACATAATGACTAAAGCGTGACAGAACAAAGCAGGGTATGTGGTAAAAGTGTTTAAAAAGAAGTGTGTTAAAAAATGAAGTTGGCACACTTTGTCCCTTTACAATAGAATTAAAAAATGCTAAAATTTAGAATGTAAGTATGTATGATATGTTGCAATACCATCATATAACCATCAAGGAGGAATAATACATCATGGCTAGATCTATGAAAACCATGGACGGCAACAATGCTGCTGCATATGTATCTTATGCATTTACAGAAGTTGCCGGCATCTACCCAATCACCCCTTCCAGCCCAATGGCTGACTATGTAGACCAGTGGTCTGCACAGGGCAAAAAGAACATCTTCGGTTCTACCGTTAAGGTAATGGAGATGCAGTCCGAAGCTGGTGCAGCTGGTACTGTACACGGCTCCCTGAATGCTGGTGCTATGACCACAACATACACCGCTTCCCAGGGTCTTCTGCTGATGATTCCAAATATGTACAAAATCGCTGGTGAGCTGCTCCCTTGCGTATTCCACGTATCTGCAAGAACAGTTGCTTCCCATGCACTGAACATCTTTGGCGATCATTCCGACGTTTATGCTTGCCGTCAGACCGGTTTTGCTATGCTGGCTGAAACCAACCCACAGGAAGTTATGGATCTGGGTGCTGTTGCTCATCTGGCAACCATCAAGAGCCGTGTTCCATTCATCAACTTCTTTGATGGTTTCCGTACCTCCCACGAGATCCAGAAGATCGAGGTTTGGGATTACGAAGACCTGAAAGAAATGTGCGATATGGATGCTGTTGAAGCATTCCGCAAACGTGCTCTGAACCCAGAACACCCAACCATGCGTGGTTCCCATGAAAACGGTGATATCTTCTTCCAGCATCGTGAAGCTTGCAACGAGTACTACAATGCAGTTCCAGCTGTTGTTGAAGAATACATGGGCAAAGTTAACGCTAAACTGGGTACAAACTATCAGCTGTTCAACTACTATGGTGCACCAGATGCTGACCGTGTTATCGTTGCTATGGGCTCCATCTGTGACGTTGCAGAAGAAGTTATCGATTACCTGACCGCTAAGGGCGAAAAAGTTGGTCTTGTTAAAGTAAGACTGTTCCGTCCATTCTCTGCAAAACATCTGCTCGCTGCTATCCCAGAAACTGCTACCAAGATCGCTGTTCTGGACCGTACCAAAGAGCCAGGTGCTTATGCTGAACCTCTCCATCTGGATGTTATGTCTGCTATGAGCGAAGCAGGACGTCAGGCTACCATCATCGGTGGTCGTTACGGTCTGGGTTCCAAAGATACAACTCCAGCAAGCATCTTTGCAGTTTATGAAGAGCTGTCCAAAGAAGCTCCAAAAGCAAGATTTACTCTGGGCATCAACGATGACGTTACTCATCTGTCCCTGGAGGAAAAAGAAGCTCCAAACACCGCTGCAGAAGGCACCATCGAATGCAAATTCTGGGGTCTGGGCGGCGACGGTACTGTTGGTGCAAACAAGAACTCTATCAAGATCATCGGTGACCACACCAATAAATATGTACAGGCATACTTCCAGTATGACTCCAAGAAGACCGGCGGTATCACCATTTCTCATCTGCGTTTTGGTGACAAACCGATCAAGAGCCCATACTACATCAACAAAGCAGACTTTGTTGCTTGCCACAACCCATCCTATGTAACCAAAGGCTACAAGATGGTTCGTGACGTTAAACCAGGCGGCGTATTCCTCATCAACTGCCAGTGGACTCCAGAAGAGCTCAACGAGCATATGCCAGCTGAAGCAAAACGTTACATTGCTAAGAACAACATCCAGCTGTACACCATCAACGCTATCGACAAAGCAATCGAAATCGGTCTGGGCAAACGTACCAACACAATCCTCCAGTCCGCATTCTTCGCTCTGGCTGGCGTTCTTCCAAAAGAAGATGCAATCAACTACATGAAAGATGCAGCTACCCGCAGCTTCTCTAAGAAGGGTGAAGCTATCGTTAAGATGAACCATGATGCTATCGACGCTGGTTTCGACTACTATGTCAAGATCGACGTTCCAGCTGACTGGGCAAATGCAGAAGACAAGAAGGTAGAAGAAGTTCTGCCAGGCAACAACAAGAAACTGATCAACATGGTTCAGACCATCATGGAACCAGTTGCTAAGATGGACGGTGACAGCCTGCCAGTATCTGCTTTCGTTGATCATGCTGATGGTACCTTTGAACAGGGCGCTGCTGCTTACGAAAAACGCGGTGTTGCTGTTATGGTTCCAGTATGGGATGAAACAAAATGTATCCAGTGTAACCGTTGTTCTTATGTCTGCCCACATGCAACCATCCGTCCATTCGCTCTGAGCGAGGAAGAAGTTGCTAACGCTCCAGCAGGCCTGCAGACAGCTAAGATGATCGGTAAAGGTCTGGAAGAATACAGATTCACAATGGCAGTATCTCCTATGGATTGTATGGGATGCGGCGTCTGCGTAGGCGAATGTCCTGCAAAAGAAAAAGCAATCACCATGGTTCCAAGAGAAAGCCAGGAAAGCAAACAGCCAGTATTCGATTACCTGGTTGCTAACGTTTCCAAGAAACCTGGTATGCCTGCAAAAGAAACCGTTAAAGGCAGCCAGTTCGAGAAACCTCTGCTCGAGTTCTCCGGCTCCTGTGCTGGTTGTGCTGAGACAGCTTACGCTCGTCTGATCACTCAGCTGTTCGGTGACAGAATGTACATCTCCAACGCAACAGGTTGTTCCTCTATCTGGGGCGGTCCTGCTGCTACATCCCCATATACCGTTAACGAAAAAGGTCATGGTCCAGCATGGGCTAACTCCCTGTTCGAGGACAACGCTGAGCACGGCTTCGGTATGTACCTCGGTCAGAAAGTAATCCGTGAAAGACTGATCGAAAAAGTTCGTGACGTTGTAGAAAACGGCTCCAACGAAGCTGTTAAAGTTGCTGGTCAGAAATATCTGGATACTGTAAACAACGGCAAAGAAAACCAGGCTGCTACTGAAGAACTCATCGCTGCTCTGGAAGCTTGCGGCTGTGACAAAGCAAAAGAAATTCTGTCCCAGAAAGAATACCTCTCCAAGAAATCTGTTTGGGTATTCGGCGGCGACGGTTGGGCATACGATATCGGCTTCGGCGGCGTAGACCACGTTCTGGCTTCCGGTGAAGATATCAACATCATGGTATTCGATACCGAAGTTTACTCCAACACCGGCGGTCAGGCTTCCAAGGCTTCTCAGATCGGTCAGGTTGCACAGTTCGCTGCAGCTGGTAAAGCAATCGCTAAGAAGAGCCTTGCTGAAATCGCTATGTCCTACGGTTACATCTATGTTGCACAGATCGCTATGGGCGCTGACATGAACCAGACCATCAAAGCAATCGCTGAGGCTGAGGCATATCCAGGTCCATCCCTGATCATCGGCTATGCTCCATGTGAAATGCACTCCATCAAGGGCGGCATGACCAACTGCCAGAAAGAAATGAAACGTGCTGTTGATTGTGGTTACTGGAATATGTTCCGCTTCAACCCAGCTCTGAAGGCAGAAGGCAAAAACCCATTCACTCTGGACAGCAAAGCTCCAACAACCGATTACAAAGAATTCATCCTCGGTGAGGCTCGTTACTCCTCTCTGACCCGTGCATTCCCAGAAAGAGCAGAAGCTCTGTTCGAACAGGCTGCACAGAATTCTCGTGCTCGTTATGAACACCTGGTACGTCTGGGCGAACTGTACGCAGCAAAATAGTTTAAAATAACATCCTCTTTTGTGAGGAGATAAAAAGACTGTTTGATACAGCGGCGAAACAATTTGTTTCGCCGCTGTATTTTATATCAGGGAAAAAGGATGATGATTGTGACACATCAAATTTTGACGTCCCGTCTGGAGATTCATCCAATGCATCCGGAAGAATGGCCGGATGTCCGAGAAATGTTCTTGGATTTTGAAACTTCACCGGAAGCAATCTATGACTATCCTCTGCCGACAACAGAAGAAAAAGCAAAAGAACAGGTAAAGGTTTGGTCGGACAGCGGATATTTTTATTCGGTTTGTCTTAAAGGTGGCAGTGAAGTGATTGGATATCTGTGCTTTTGCGGAGAGCAGCTTCGGGAAATGGGATACAGCTTTAAGAAGAAGTATCAGGGTCAAGGATATGCGCAGGAGGCAGCGCAGGAGATGATAGCCCAGATGAAGCAAATGAGAGTTAACAGAATCATTGCGGAACTTGCACTGGAAAATCTGCCATCCCGTAAGCTGATTGAGCGTTTGGGATTTACCCAAATAGGAACAAAAAAGCACCTGTTTCGAAAAGAAACTGGAGTAGAACAGGTGTGCGGTATTTTTGAAAAGAAATTATAATTGGATATAAAAAAACACCCTTCTGTGAGCACAGAAGGGTGTTTTTTGTTTTTAAAGCAAATTCCGTATTTTGTTTTTTACTTTTTCAAGGTCAGGGTCGCACAAAAGCGGCAATACTTCCACCAAACGCTCGGGTGCAAGATCCCACCAGCGAAACTGCAGCAGCAGTTCGATCAGTTTGTCATCAAACCGCTTTTTCAGCGGTTTTGCGGGATTTCCTCCTGCGACGGTATAGGGAGGGATATCTTTTACTACAACGGAGCGTGCAGCGATGATAGCTCCATCCCCGATATGAACACCAGGCATGATGACGCATTCCCGACCAATCCAGACATCATTGCCGATGACGGTATCTCCCTTGTGAGGAAGCTGGGAAAGGTGAGGAGGGGTGTTTGCTTCCCAGGCACCACCGAATACATTGAATGGATAGGTGGTCACACTGCTGATTCGATGGTTGGCAGGTCCCATGATAAACTGGGTTTTACTTGCAATTGCACAGAATTTTCCGATAATCAAGCGATCACCGAATCCAGGATAGTTAAACAGAACATTATTTTGTTCAAATCCTGTGGGGTCATCCAGATCGTCGTAATAGGTATAATCTCCAATTAAGATGTTTGGAGCAGTAACTACATTTTTGATAAAACAGGATGTATGATATTCATTTGGAAAAATGACGTTAGGGTCTGGAATCATCATTTGATTCATAAGAAAAATCCTTTCTTTCTCTGTTTATTTTCACCTCCAAAATAGATTTTATTATGCAGTAGCAACGGCACGTTTTTTGCGGATTTCTTTCATAGGAACACCTCCGAAAGATCTGATTTGTTTTTAGACTAACACACAGAAAAAATAAAATCAAGGAGCAGATTTGGCAGAGAAAAGCCAGAAAGGATATTGAAAGTTATCCTGCGGTATGGTATTCTGAAAAACATGAATTGAAAGCAGAAAGGACAGGGAAAGATGAAGATTTTAGCAGTGGATTTTGGTGATTCCAGAACAGGAATCGCAATCTGTGATAGAGGTGAGCTGCTGGCAAGCCCAGTTTGTGTCATTGAGGAAAAACATTTTCCAACCACCATTCAGAAAACGGCTGCACAGGCAGAAGAACAGGGTGCTGAGCTGATTGTTGTAGGTCATCCGCTGAACATGGATGGCAGCAAAGGTCCAAGGGCACAGCTGTGCGAGGAGTTTGCAGAAAAATTGAGGGAGCTTGTTTCGGTGCCGGTGGTTTTGTGGGATGAACGTCAGACCACCGTTTCGGCAATTGGCTTTTTAAACGAAACCAACACCAGAGGAAAAAAACGCAAACAGGTAATTGATGCGGTGGCGGCAACCATTATTTTGGAAAATTATTTGAACTATCGCCGCAACCACAAAGAGGAGGAATAGGATGGGAGCAATGCAGAAACTGGCAGGTTTGATGCGCAGAGCGATTGAAAAGTATGATATGATTCAGCCAGGTGACCGAATTGCAGTGGGAGTCAGTGGCGGTAAGGATTCGGTTGCTCTGCTGGTAGGTCTTGCAAAGTTAAAGGAATATATCGGCATTGACTATGAAATTGTAGCGATTACCCTTGATCCATGTTTTAACGGGGTGGAGACAGATTATTCCCCTATTTCCAAGCTGTGTGAGGAACTGGGGATTCCTTATGTTCTCAAGAGAACCGAAATCGGTCAGATTGTGTTTGATGTAAGAAATGAGAGCAATCCTTGCTCCCTGTGCGCCAGAATGCGTCGCGGTTGTCTGCACGATGCGGCAAAAGAAAACGGCTGCAACAAGATTGCGTTGGGACACCACTACGACGATGCGATTGAAACCTTTATCATGAACCTGTTCCAGGAAGGACGGGTCGGATGCTTCCAGCCGGTGACTTATCTTTCCAGAAAGGATCTGACCATGATCCGTCCGATGGTTATGGCGGAGGAAAGCATGATCTCGGCGGCAGTTCACCATGAAAATCTGCCGGTAGTCAAGAGCAAATGCCCTGCCGACGGAAACACCAACCGCGAAAAAACCAAGGAATGGATTCGCATGATGGACAAGGAAAGCAAGGGATTTAAAAAGCGTTTATACGGTGCTCTGGAACGTGGACATATATCAGGTTTTTGATAATATATAATATTTATAGATTCTATTTTATATAAGGAAAAAAACTATATAATATTGACAATAAATCTCCTCTGCATTATGATTAGTATAGATGAATAAGAACAATCAGTGAACATGAGGAGGTAAAATGATGAAAAAACTGATATCGTTTCTTTTATCTATCACATTGTGCAGTTCTATGATGACAATTTTTCCTGCTGCTTCTTGGGATTTAAATGAAGAGCAGGCAGTGGAGGGGGACATCAGTTCCTATGTTCAGGTGGAAGAGGTAACCTTCGGGGAACCGGAACCGATTGCTGAACCACTTAACGAAGAAGAATTGTATCAACTTGAATGGGTTGGAGATTTATTTGAAGCAGAAACTGAAACCGATGAAGCTCAACCAATGGCAGATTTGCCGGATTTGTCTGTCCGTAATTTAAAAATTGAGGCTGGTGATATGACGTCACCATATCCGGCGGGTATGGCAATGTATTATACATTCCAACTGTTAAATTATGGAACAGCAGATGCAGAAAATGCAGAAGTTATTGTGAAACTGGACGGTGCGGTTGCAACAAACCCAGTACCGATGGGCACAGTGCCAGCGGGTAAAGGAGGAAATATTCAATTCCGTGGTCCAGAAATGGCTCCGGGAACCCATACAATGGAAATCGTTGTCAATCCTGACAACAAAATTGTGGAGTCAAATTATAATAATAATACGACCAGCAGCAGTTTTACTTATAAAGCGTGCTTTGAGTTGATTGCACTTTCCATGACTTCTAACAAACAAATAGATGAAAGCACTGTACCTACATATGAAGTGGGGGAAAGTGTAACATTCACAATGGACTTCCAAAATATTGGTTTGTTGGATGCAAAGAATGTTCCGATTGCACTGTATGGTACTTTTAGAGAGCCGGGAGGACAGCCTGTAACATCCCAGATGGGATATACAAACTATATAGAAGAATTACCTGCAAAGACAAGAATGCAGGCTGAGGTCAAATTAAACTTTACAAAAGAAGCAAGTGCCCGCATCAGCTTTGTGCTTGACCCGGAAAAGATTTTGGGTGATATGGATTATAGTAATAATACAGCAGAAACAAATCTCAAAATTGAAAATCCGGAGGAAGAGCAGAAGGTTGCAGTAGTTGTTGGAACTAGATATGCAGATGATGATCCTGAACATCCAGGTGATAATTTTATAGGGTTTGCTATGGATACATATGATCGATATAAGGCTTTAGAGGACGGAAGTCCTAAATATGATGTCTATTTCCAATCGCAACCGACATCGACAATGTTGAGGGGAAATTTAAATGATAAAAAATTTATGCAATCGGATGTTCTAACATTATTTGGGCACGGAAATTACAATTGTCTTTGCTTCCATCATTATTCTCTGGGAGGAAGATATAGATGTGGAATTTCATATGAAAATAGAGATTGGGATAGCGATTCGACGTGGTATCAGTATGTAGGGTTAAAAGAAGAGGATATGCCATCTGTCGATTTGATTTCTTTTATAGGATGTAAAACAGCCTATGGAACAGATAATCTTACAACACGGGCAGCAGAAAGAGGAGCAAAAACTGCGATTGGTTTTAGTGAATCTATTTATCCGTGGAGAGCTGATGGCTATCTATGGATACAAGTATATGCAGAAGAATTGGCAAAGGGCAACACAGTGGCTGGTGCAGCAAGAGTAGCATCTTATAGAGCAAATGAAATTGCACCCAATAATGACTCATCTTTGGCTAGTTCTTATGTAATAAAAGGTGATGGTACACAAAGAATAACAGAGCAGATTAGTACGCAGACAATAGATTCTGATTATGGAATAAAAAATTTTGTTGCTCTTAACATACCGTATGAAGAATTATCTGTTACGCCATATACAGAAAATAAACAGGTTAAGTTGGGGAAAGAGCTGTTAAACGATGCTTTAATCACCGAAATAAAAAAAGTAAATCCTAATTTTGAGATGGAATACTATTCAGTTGACTATAATCCATCGACAGGTCTGCTCTCTTTGTCAAAAGTAATTCCTACGGAATATGGAAATGTTTTTGTGGGAATCGGTTATACCATTTATATTGAGAACGGGATGGCTTTAGAATTAACTTATACGGATTATCCTACCCAGCAAAAATTAAATCAAGAAGAAATTATTTCGGAAAGAATACGGGCTTTTGTGGAAAATGGAGGAGAGAAAGTCCAACTGCCAGATATTCCGAATGCGCTGGTGCAGGTAGATGAAGATCAAGTTTTTTATAGCTACGATTCCGAAACAGATGAGCTAACTTATACAGTAGGTTATGAAGTAACACATTTGGATGAAGACGGCGCGATGTCGGCACATGACATCGTGGTTCAAGTTCCATGAGTGGAAAAACGGTGGGCAGAAAAAATATTTCTGGTTGTATCAGGAGGTATTGTTTTTGTTCTGATGGGTTTTCTCTGTCTGGACAAATTTAAAATTAAAAAAGAAAAATAAAAAACCCCCGGGGAATTTCCTCGGGGGTTGTTGTCATAGAAAAGCAAGTTTTATCTTAGATAAAGTTTAGAAGAATCCATCGACGCGGCACCGATTTCGTAGCGG
>UMBF01011353.1_pt1 | contig 10625 bp, 15 predicted proteins | sample 1963901 | NCBI WGS metagenome assembly UMBF01 (sample SAMEA4835935, study PRJEB28245) | human gut metagenome | biome: gut microbiome; material: fecal sample | place: Denmark | collected 2008 | reverse complement strand
CTCCGTCCAACCACTTGCATATGTAGTAGGCAACTACGCTAGCCATGACGGAGAGCAAAAATGATGAGAGTATATCCATTGACACACCCCCTTTCCGCACCAGTCTAGGGGTGGTAGCTTGTACAGTATAGCATGTTTATGTGGCTTTTGGAAGTAATATTTACTTTCATGTCGTCTAATATTTATTCTCATGTCATCTAACTGTTTTTTTCGTAAAAATCCATGAAAAATAAGGGAAAAACTGTTGACAGGAACGTTGTTTAGAGTTACAATTTTTAATACCATCAATCATCTTCTAATCTTCAATAAATCCCCAGTAACCAAAAATTAAGATACACTTTTCAATGAACATTTGAAAAGAAATAACATACTAATTTACTTATATAAGAAAGGTCTAGTGTAAATATGTCGTAGTATGAATAGTTGTTTAAAGTAATATTTTTTTCTGATTTTCATAAAAAAATCAAGGACAATTCGTCCAAAAATTCCAATGTATAAAGATCAAATATTAAAGTTAAAAGTTTATCATTTTGAATAGTTTTTTGAAGTATAAAATTAAATAATAAGCGTATTTATACGAGACTTTTCTTCCAATTTAACAGGAGGAATAACGTCGTGAAATCCGAAAAAATCAATAATTATAAACTCACTGGCTCTATCCACACATTGCAGATCAAGTCTGCTGATATACCAGAGATTCCAGCCGAGTTACAAGAATGTATAAGCAGTAGCACACGTAAAAATCATGGAAAGATTGAGGCAATATCCATCATTAATCCTAACAAGTTGCTTGGAAATTGCTTTAGTTTTACTGAATTTGAAGATTGTCTTACTTCTATATTAGAAGAATGTGGCGTAGGTGACTACAGTCTCATGCGTGTGGATTTTCGAATGGACAGTTACGATTCAGAGCATTATCGCTTATATGCAAAATTACACAAATACTTACTGTCGTGCTTGGCAGTAACATATAAGGTAAGGAATGTCTATAAGACACAGAATTTGTTCACGAATCAGCTTTTGTCAATGGCGATCAAGAACGAATACATTCAATGCGAATGTTATAACCGTGAGGAAAAGTCAAAATTGACAGAAAATCACGAAGAAAAAGCTAAAAGTCGTTTAGAAGAACGTACCATGCCAAAGAGCTGGAGGATGATCGCCAGTAAAAAATTTGAGAATAAATCAGAATCTAATATAGAAGATATGCGTAGAGAGTTTGTTGATAACTGGTCTGATCGTTGGCAAAAAGCAATCGCCACAGCGAATGTAGAAGCAGTGTGGTCTAAGTTTAATTGTGAACTTGCCAAGATTTACCAGGAAGATAAGACTGCATATCCAGTGAAATTCCGCAGTCTGACAGACTTTCTCATCCAATATCAGGACTGTATCTTTTGCCACAGGCAGATGGTTCAACTCCTGGAGATGATCGGTATTGAAAATCCGGAATCCAGGGCAAGGAATCATAAAAAAAGGTATGGAATCGAATACTTCTCAAAGACTGATCTGAAAAAAGCGGTGGCAGAAATCAAAAGAGCCACATGTGAATTTTTTTCAGAATAGGACGTTTTGAGAAAAAGAAGTAAAAAATGGGTACTGAAATGTACCATTTTGGAAAATAGTGTGAGGCTTGAAGTTCGTATATATTTACTGACTTTATCGCACTTTTTTGAAAAGATTTATGTCCAATATGGGAAGACTATAGTGTACATATAGATACTACCAGAGGACATACAAGTGCATGACTTCCATGTGTGAAAGAGCATACATCTCATATAGAGCATTACATGCAGATCTCGAAAAAATAAAACGATTGTGCTTGCTAAAGGATGGAAAAATTATTCCATATACAAATATTCTTGACCTGGTTTATGATACCGGATTGTCCATGGAGCAGATCATTTATGCAGACAGGAGCAAGAGCCGTAAACCAATGAGAGCCACAGGAGGATATACCGTGTATAACGTTAGAGGCTTCCAGATCGGATACAAGTATTACCCGAAGAAGCGCAAGAAAAAGGCTGCAAAGAAGCAGTCGTAACTATTAATCTTGGTGGGTCTGGGTTATCCAGCCCACCGTATTGAAAATAATAAAATTCCGGCAGCTGGAGTTACCGGAATTTAAAGAAAAATCGCCATTGACAGTTTCGGATCTACGTCCTATGCTGTAAGCAAATATAAACGTCCTGGAGGGTATATTTATGTTGTTGAATTGGATTAAAAGGTTTCTGGAGGCAAAGGCTCTCCAAGAGCAACACAGGGTCACACAATTAAAATGGAAACAGGCTGCATTGCAGCGGAAGATTGATATTGCAAAGAAGAGTAGTCAAAATTAAAATTTACTTTAGTGATTTAACGCTTTAGCATACTAAAATATATACTCTACACATGGACTTTCCATTGTGTAGCGATAAGGTGGTAATTTCACCCCTTGCAAACCCTTGTATTTACTGGCTTCTCAGAGTGCAAAAATAAAGTCGAATGATATCGAAAACTCCCTTATAAATAAAGGGTTTTCGCCCTGGCAGCAGCCCCAAATGGCTATGTCTAAGTGTCGATTTTTAATGGGTGAAGTGCTTTAAAGCAAGGAAATCATTGACTTTTTACGATACGTCGAACGACCCGACGATACAATAAAAGGGGACTCCGTTGTTAGAGTCCCTTTATTTTTATTGAAAATATACTTTTAATCTATTCCGACAGCTGCTTTCCGCTTTGCTCTAATCAGTGTGCTTTTACTGATTCCGGTCATTTGCTCCACCTCTTTGTAAGAATGATCTTGAAGCAGCTCCAAAGCATGATTAACTTGCTTTTGGTTGAATTTTTTAGGACGTCCTTCTGTGAAATCCGGATTCTGCTTTGCTATGGACTTTCCCTCCTGTGTACGTTCCACGATCATATCCCTCTCAAATTCTGCAAAAGCAAAGAGAATATTCCGGATAAGCTTTCCGGTTGGCGTGTTGTCCAAAAGTCCCATGTTCAAGATATGGACTTTTATACCTTTGTTCAGCAAAGATTGTATAAGCTCTGTTCCCTGGGTTGCAGATCGGGCTATTCGATCAAGCTTCGTTACAACCAATGTGTCGCCGTCAGTGATCTGCGCCATGAGCTTATCCAATTCCGGACGGTGAGCCTTCGTTCCGGTGAATGCGTCTGAATAGATTTGTGTTGCTCCATGCTCTCGTAAAGCTTTTGTCTGTGCTTCCAGAGAATTACCATCTTTAGCCTGTCCCTTTGTGCTTACTCTTGCATATCCGTAAATCATAGCATTTCCTCCGTTTTTTCGTGACACTAAGTTTTGACACCTTTATAATGCTTGATTATACGCTATCTTTTCCATGGTGTCAATACTTAAAAGTTTTGACACTCTCTTACAAAAAAAAGAAGAGGCTCAATCCTCTTCCCTTATATATTCCATTAGGTCTCCTGGCTGGCAATCTAATATATCGCAGAGCGTGTTGATCGTGTGGGAGCTAATGTTCTGGTTCTTCCGGAGGCGTGACAGCTGTCCAGCGGATACATTGTATTGATTTATCAAAGCATATTGTGTGATTCCCTTATTCTTCATTGTCTGCCACAACTTATCATACACAATCATCCTACAGCCCTCCTATGACTGTAAGTTTACCCATGAACCGCTTACATTAGTATTAGCCATATATTGATAACATTATATAAATGTCTTTGGTATCTTTATGTGATTCTGTGATATTTATGCAGTATAATAAGTGATGGGAGGAGTAGACGCATGACAAAAGATGAATATGAAGTAGAGCTTGAAGAGATCAGAGATCAGTTCCAGGACTTTCTGACAGAAATTCCAGAAGACTATCTGATCGAGAGGGCAAAAGAGATCGAGAGTGAGCTTGACATTAATCCGGATGAAGTCCCAGAGTACACGGACACAGATCTGGATGATAGTTATAGTAAGCTCATGGAGCTGGTTGGAAAAGATTGAAGCGTAGTGTTTAATTTTCTGATCACAAAAAAAGAGGGTGGAGCCACTACTCTCCATCCTCAGAGGTATCAACACATAAAGTGTTAACATAAGAATTATACCATGAACATTAATGTAAGTCCATACCTGTCTTTTCTTCCAAGGACTGCAAGATCAGCTCATTCAATGAAACATTGTGATCGGCAGCATACTGGTCTAGCTTCTTTCCAGCCTCTTCATTCATGCGTACCATGATACGCTTCTTCTTCTGATTGTATCTGATCGAAGCCTCAGCCCGGGACTTATAAGCTCCACTATCTGTAAGCTTTGCTCCTTTATCGCCTATTGACATATTGTTCAACCCCTTTCCAACATTATTGTATATGATACAATAACATTGCAAAATAGTCGATAGACTTTTACTGATCGGGACGGCTCACGCGCTGGGTCGCCATTCAACACACGAGCCATCCAATTTATGCAGTGGAGCTTTCGCCCCACCGCCGTATGTTAATGTATTAATTACATGTGAATCTCATTGATGAAGTAGCTTTAGTGAATGCTTCATACAAATCTTTGTGAAGCTTTTTAAATTCAGTGGAAGCGAACCGCTTAGAGATTACCTCTCTGTATGTGATCTTGCCGTCGTCGCACAAGAACTCTTGAATCTCGTTCTCGTTCAGATACTCGATAGCCTCAGCTTTAAGTTCGTCGATCTGCTTCTCCAGATCTTTCTGCATAGCCTGGTATTCTTTAATCTCCTTGATTACTGCATTGATATTAGTTGTGTTCTTCATAGTTGATACCTCATTCTTTCTTTTATTTTGTAGTGGTTTTTGCTTATGCTTATATGCTAGCATATCAACAATCATTTGTCAATACGTAATTTTAATAATTTTATGTGTTTTTATGTATCTATATTATTTTTGCTTATTTATACGTTGATTTATTATTGATTGTTTTGGGTGGACTTGCCACCCATTTATATTAATCAGCCAAAACAAATTGCTCATTGCAATCCATGCACATTACATTCAAGTTCTTTGTAGCTCTGAACGAATTACCGCAACATGGACAGATATATTTGCGTGTACTGGACGGCTTCCGTGTCTTTGGTGGTATTGCTGTACCATTACCAGCTTTTGCACCGCCGATTCCGGTGAATGAAAATTGTGTACCTCTCACCAACTGAATATCTTCAAAGCCTCGATCAATGATGAAGTCTAATGTATCTTCTGTGGGGCTTGTGATCGTCCATCCATATTTTTCATCACGTTCGATATGAAGATGTCCCAGCTCTTCTGCCGTCTTCTTAAAACTTTTGTTGTGGTAGACACCACGGTTAGAAGTGTCTTTTATATCGTGTTGTAAATTCCAAAGATGGCTGGCTTCATGGATAAGTGTACTCACGACATTTTCTATAGGTCTGTTGAGATAGTCAGCTGATAAATTCAATTCATGGGTCGCTGTGTCGTTGCTATGCCAGATCTTCTGAACACTGATGTGACCGTATGCACCGACAGTAGATTGAATAGTTATTGTAGGAATCTCCAGTTCATTGTTAAAATACTCTTCATTGATTGCACGGAAGATTTTCATTAAATAATTGGAAACTCTCTGATAATTTGTTAACTGCTTCATTGTTAATACCTCGTTCTTTCTAAATATTTGTAGTGGTTTTGGTTAAGTCGTTCGCTTAACTTGTTTATATGCTAGCATATCAATATTGATCTGTCAACCGTAAAAATAATATTTTTGCGTAAATTTATTAAAAATACATTTTTAAACATATTTTTATTATATAAAGCAAGTAAAAACATACATCTTGTAAGAAATATATATAAAAATACTATATATAGATAAATATATCTGCATGTATGCCCCAGGGTACTTTTAATCATCTGGATCTCGTGTTTTTCTCTAAATCCTATAAGGTAGTTCATCTCTACACAGACTGCAAAATCAGCAGCTCACCAATTTATAATAAATCTGAGTATATTTACATATAAAAGTGTATTTTTAATAAATTTATTAAATATAATATTTATACGTATTTTTATTTTATTTATTGATAAATACATATAGATATGTTAAACTATGTTCATATACATAAAATTAATAATGGAGTGAGAAAATGGCAGCCGTTGTAATATCTATTGCTCTACAAAAAGGCGGAGTCGGGAAAAGTACCACAGCCCAGGCGCTTGCTAGTACATTGGGCTTTAAGAAGAAAAAGACACTACTCATTGATATGGATAGTCAATGTAATGTAACATATGCGTCCGGAGTTGATACACCGGAACGAACTGTTACGGACGTGTTGGGCGGTGATTGCAAGGCACAGGAAGCAGTAGTCAAATGCAAATACTATGATATGATCGCAGCCGATCAGTATTTAAGTAACGTGGAAATGGCAGAAGTCAGTCCCATGCTGTTGAAAGATACTGTGATAGCTCCGCTGCGAGATCAGTATGACTTTATTGTGATTGATACACCTCCAGCCCTAGGAAATCTAAGCTATAATGCTTTATCAGCAAGTGACTATGTTGTAATTCCGTCTGAGCCGAGACCGTTCGCCCTACAGGGCTTAGGTGCGCTGCATGAGACCATTAAGAGCGTACAGAAAAATGTAAATCCTGGACTTAAAGTCCTGGGAATACTTTTAATCAAGTACAGTAACCGCACTGTACTGAACAGAGATATAAAAGACATGATCGAAGATTACGCCAAAGAAATGGACACGATTGTATTTAGCACCTCAATCAGAGAGGCTGTAGCAGTTGCAGAGGCACAAACAGTAAGGCAGCCGTTAATTGACTATGCTAAGAGCAGTAAGCCCAATATTGACTATAAGGCATTTACTACAGAAGTATTGAAGAGAATAGGAGAGCAAGAGCATGAGTAAGGGATTCAAGGGAAGTAACCCATTAGAAAAGAGAGCAAAGGCAGCTGGTGAGACTGTAGAAGCTCCGGAAACAACCACAGCTCCGGAAGAGCCAGAACAAAAGAAGCCAACCAAACGCAAAAAGTCCGACGGAAAGCGTGTTAATTTCGTACTGCCCTGGGATATCTATGCTCAATGGGAAGAGGTAGCGGAAGCCTTCGGGGGTAATTTCTCTCAGTTCGCGGTCAAAGCCATAGAGAAAGATCTAAAAAATAATGCAGCCATCTACAAAGAAGTAATTGAACGTCTGGGTTGACACTGTTAAAAGTGCATTTTTAAGTGTAATACATTGCAATACATTGTAGTGTATTACACTATTTTTATATATTTTATCATTTACAAGTAAGCATTAATGTGCTATTCTGTATTACAAGTAACACATTGTAGTGTATTACATGTAGTGCCATATAGGCACATAGGAGGGTAAATATGGGCGACAGCAAAGAATTAAAGCCGAAATCATTCAGAATTGATGACGTAACTGCCGACAGATTCAAAGAGATATCTGCTCAAATTGGCGGTAATCAACAGGAAACACTTGCAAAGCTTATTGAAGCATATGAATTCCAGGGTGGAAAAGCAGTCCTTACAGAAAAAAAGGCTGATATTGAGCAATTCGAGAGGTATGTAACGGCGCTCACACGCATGTTCATGGGAAGTCTCCAGGAAAACCAAGATCTCGCTGCCATTGTCCGGACTGAATTTGAAGCCCAGCTAAAATCTAAGGATGATGTAATTCAAGATCTGCAAGAGAAGCTCCAGGCTGCCAAGCAGACCAAAGAACAAGCAGAAGCCAATGAGAAAGCTGCACAGGACGAACAGAACAGATTAATCATAGAATTGTCAAAGGCTGAGCGTAACCATGAGGAATCCGTAAAAACATATGACAGCAAAATAAATGGACTTAACGATACGATTGCAGCTCTCAATAATTCCACTGACATGATGAAGAAAGAGATTGCGCGTCTGGAAGAGGGAGCGTCTGTAGTAAATGCACTTCAAGATAAGGTGAAGCAATTGGAAGCTGATCTTGAAGTTAAAAAGACAGAATTACAAGAGTGTCAACGCGATCGGGAACAAGATTCGATTAAACATGAGCGTGAAATCATGTCCCTGGAGAAGCAGTATAGAGAAGAAAAACAGGTAGCAGTCGATCAATACCAGGCTAAATATTTAGAATTGCTGGAAAAATTACAGGCTGGTAAGGATGTTTCACCGCATTAGGGTTTTACACACGTTTTTCGGGGTAAATCCGGACGAAATACTGAGTGGTTAAGATTTATTCGTATGAACAATAAATAAGGCTTAAAAAGCCTCACATTTTAAATGACAGGAAACATCCGATAAAAGCACTTTATCAGCACAGATAAGGTGCTTTTATTTTTTGCTAAAAATTTTTATAAGTGCATTTTTAAGACCTTAAAATCCGAATTTTATTGGAAAACCGAAACTCGTAAAACCCTTATAAATAAAGGGTTTTCGAGTTTTGCAAAATGGAGAAAATATGTTCACCCCTAGCCACCACATGGCTACCCCCTAGCCACCACACGACCAGCCCCCTAGCCACCACATGGCTACCCCCTAGCCACCACATGGCTACGAATAATATCTATTTAAGAATATCCTAAAATAAATAAATCCATTCAATCAATCTGTGGATAGAACGATTGAAAGATAAAAACACGCAATACTGCAAATATGTTTTATCGCTTGAATTATTGCATGAATAATGGTACACTTCTTTTTATAACAGAGAGGAGGAGCTACATGGCAGACGGAACAAAAAAAAATATTGTGCTACGCGTTGACCCAGACTTTCACCAAAAAGTAAAGATTCATGTTGCAATGGAAGGAATTACATTACAGGATTATATTGTGGGGTTGATCGAAAAAGATTTAGAGCAGCAAGCAAGAAAATAAAGAGAGGTAGCAGATGGCAAGAAAAAAATTAAAAATTGCCACCGATCAGAGACCTTTCGTCATGGTTTACAATGACTTTTTGGATTCAGATTTATTGAATTACTACGAAAAGTTGGTATTCATTTATCTAAAGAAGTTCACGAATCCAAGTACAAATCAGTGCTTCCCAAGTGTAAGAACACTGGCTAACCTTACAGGAATTAGTGTAGGTAAGGTGAAGTCGATTCTTAAAGAGCTGGAAGCAAAAGGCGTGATATCCAAGACGAACAGGACAAGACCGGATGGAGGCTCGACCAGTAATTGTTATACATTGTATGATTTTGCTGAGATCTGGGGATTGAGTGGTAATGATAATGTAGAATCTGTGGCTGCACAGGTTGATGAACAAAAGCTTGTGGCACAGGTTAGAGCAATGGGGTACATTGTGAGCAAAGAAAAAGAGTCCGAACATATGGAACCGACCAAAGTAACCATAAATTCAGACCCTTCAATTAATCAATTTTCTAAAAATAATAATACACAAAAAGACGAAAGAAGTCAACCCCAGGAACGATACAGCCTGGAAGACATCCATGAGCTATTCGAGTATTCCATCATGGTAAACGACTTCCCACAGCTCCGACCCGACGTGGACAATGTGATCACAATTCTGTATGAGACACTGAATACGTCCAAGAAGATCATACGAATTGCTGGTGAAGATCTTCCTGCAATGCCGGTGATCGGGAAGCTGATGAAGCTCACGCGTGATGAGATTCTGTATTCTATCCGGAAATATGCGGAGAATGTAAATCCGGTGAACAATCCAAGAGCATATATGCTTACGATACTCTATAGAGCAAAGGAGCAATATGCGCTGGAACTCCAGAATCAATTTAGCAGAAACCAGGGATAAGGGAGTGGTTACCAAGTGAAAGAAGAATACGAGAAATATCGGGAGAGCTTGACGGAGTACATAAAGACAAGTAAACAGCCAGGAGTGGCAGTAACTATTGCTGGCGGAACTGTTTCTGGAATGGCAACTGTCGGAATCCCTGGCATTGGTAAGAGACTCGCAGAGTTTGTACAGAAGAAACAAGAACCTTTTAATAAATGCCTTTTCCAGATGATTGACGAAAAAGGGCTGAAAGATTCTGACGTATATAAACAGTCTGGATTGACAAGACAGATGTTCTCAAAGATACGCTGCAAGGAAGACTATATCCCCACCAAGTCGATCATGCTTTCACTGGCGGTAGGGATGCAGCTCACTGTCCAGGAAACCGAAAAATTACTTGCCAGCGGAAACCAGCTTTTATCTATGTCTGATACCGGAGATCTGATCGTAAGGTTCTTCATGGAGCAAGGGGTTTATAATCTGGACGTATACAATGAATACCTATTTGAGTACGATCAGCACCTCTTGGGAAGCACGACCAGAGAACAGTAAAATGTCAACAGACTGTTTACCTCTTTTTCTTATAAGTGACATATAATGACATCATCAAAACAAAGAAAAAACAAAGCACTTATAAAAGAAAGAGAGGAAAAAAAATATGAGTACAGAGTTAATAGTCATCCTGGTAGAGATTGGAAAATTAGCTATTGAGGCGATCGGAGAGGTTATCAAAGAGAACAATTAAAAAGCGTGAAAGAAGAATATTGATTTCAAGATTTGCGTATGCTATAATGCCAGTAGGCAAAAAGATGAGAGTGTCCAATTGACACACAAAAACCCCAGAGTTGCAGCTCTGGGGTTTTTTATTCCGTTTTTGGCGAGGTGGCTTATACCTCTGGCTGACTACCGTTTACTGATCTCCGTCCAACCACTTGCATATGTAGTAG
>UMBF01025489.1_pt1 | contig 10634 bp, 8 predicted proteins | sample 1963901 | NCBI WGS metagenome assembly UMBF01 (sample SAMEA4835935, study PRJEB28245) | human gut metagenome | biome: gut microbiome; material: fecal sample | place: Denmark | collected 2008 | reverse complement strand
GTCTTGCCGCTTTCCAGAAAGCCCACAAACAGGTAGACCGGGATCTCTTTTGCCATAATAAATGGTTGCTCCTTCTCTCAATAATGGGGTTCTCAGCAGCCGAACAGCTGGGCGATGGCGGTCTCGTTCAGCTTGGAGCCGATGACCACCAGCTTGCCGCCCACGTCTGCGCTGCGGCTGCGCACTTCCCACTCGCCGGGCACATAGTCGAACTCCAGCCAGCCGTCTGCGCCGCCGTCCACGATGCCCTTGCTGCGCAGGATCATGCCGTAATTGCCGGTATCCAGCTCGGTGAGGGCGTGCTCCACCTCGGCCTTGGTGAACTTGCGGGCCGTCTCCACGCCCCAGCTGGTGAACACTTCATCGGCGTGGTGGTCGTGATGATGATGACCGCAGCAGCAATGACCGTCATGGTCGTGGTGATGCTCGTGCTCATCGTGGTCATGCTCGTCATGATCATGGTGATGATGCTCATGCTCATGCTCGTGCTCGTCCTCATCATCGTCATGATCGTGGTGGTGACCGCAGCAGCAGTGGTCATCATGATCGTGCTCGTCGTGGTCGTGGTGATGATGCTCGTGCTCATCCTCGTCGTCATCATCGTCATCGTGGTCATGATGATGGCCGCAGCTGCACACACCGTTCTCATCGTAGTGATGATGGTGATGCTCGTGCTCCTCTTCCTCGTCCTCGTGGGCGTGCTCCTCGTTTGCCTTGGCAGCCATGGCGATCAGCTCGGCCTTGAAGTCGTCCTTGGTGGACATGGCCTTCAAAATCTGCTCACCGGTCAGGTGATCCCATGCGGTGGTCACGATGGTGGCGGTGGGGTTCTTTTCCCGCAGCATTGCCACGGCGGCGGCGATCTTTTCCTCGCTGGCGGTCTGGGTGCGGCTGAGCAGGATGCAGCTTGCATGGCTGATCTGGTCATCGTAGAACTCGCCGAAGTTCTTCATATACATCTTGACCTTGTTCACATCGGCCACGGTGACAAAGCTGTTCAGCTGCACGTCCAGATGCTCCGCCACGCCCTCCACGGCGCGGGTCACATCGCTCAGCTTGCCAACGCCCGAGGGCTCGATGACAATGCGGTCGGGGTGGTACTGCTCCACCACCTGCTGCAGAGCGGTGCGGAAATCGCCCACCAGAGAGCAGCAGATGCAGCCTGCGTTCAGCTCGTTGATCTGAATGCCGCTTTCCTTCAGGAAACCGCCGTCAATGCCGATCTCGCCGAACTCGTTCTCGATCAGCACCACCTGCTGGCCTGCAAAGGCCTCGGTGATCAGCTTTTTGATCAAAGTGGTTTTGCCGGCGCCAAGGAAGCCGGAGAAGATATCGATTTTAGTCATGATCCAAATGCCTCTTTCTTTTTATCGCAATATTCGCAATTGTTAGCGCAAAGGGCCGCAGAGTGCTGACCCAAAAATACTACACCTCTATTATAACAAGGCTGTCAATGGAAAACCGGCCTTTTTCAAGAAAAAATTGTAACTTTTTTTGCAAATTGACGGCGTTTTGGGGGGAGTTTTGCCCCTGCATTGCATTCTTCCCCGCAGAATGATACAATAGCAGCAGCAAACCATCGCCGCCGGACGTTTTTCCGGCAAATGACAGAAAGAGGGCTTTTGTTATGAGTATGAACACAGTTCCCGAGCGTCTGGCCGCGCTGCGTGCCGCTATGAAGGCAAACGGCGTGGACGTCTATCTGATCCCGGTGGGCGACCCGCATTCCAGCGAGTATCTGCCCGACCACTACACCTCCCTGACCTACTTCTCCGGCTTCCACGGCGAAAACTCCAACTTTGTGGTCACCATGACCGAGAGCGCCGTCTGGGCAGACGGTCGGTACTTTGTGCAGGCGGAAAAGGAGATCGCCGGTACTGAGATCCAGCTGATGCGCATGGGCGAGCCGGGCGTGCCCACCGCCGAGGAATACTGCGGCAAGGTGCTGCCCGAGGGCGGCACGCTGGGTCTGTGCGGTCTGACCGCCAACTGTGCACTGGTCAACAGCCTGAAAAAGGAACTGGAGCCCAAGCACGGCAGCATCAAGACCCTGTTCTTGGAGGACGAGCTGTGGGTGGAGGGCCGCCCTGCCCGTCCGGCTACCCCGGCATGGATCCTGCCCAAGGAGTACGCTGGCTTCTCCCCGGCGGAAAAGTTGGAGCAGCTGCGCGGCAAACTGAAGGAGCAGGGCTGCACCGCCCAGCTGGTGGGCAAGCTGGATAATCTGGCTTGGCTTCTGAACCTGCGCGCCATGGATATCGAGTGCACCCCCTACGCCATGGCCTACTGCTACGTTACCCCGAATCGCGCTGTGCTGTTCATTGATCAGGCGCGGGTCACCCCGGAGGCTAAGGCAGAGCTGGAAGCCAACGGCGTAACGCTGGCCGATTACGACAGCATTCTGGACGGGATGGCCGCCGAGACTGAGCCGCAGACCGTGCTGGCAGAGAGCGCTACCGTGAACTACGCCGTGTATCAGGTGCTGGAAAACAACCCCGCCCTGACCGTGAAGGACGCCGCCGACCCGTTGCTTGCCATGAAGGGCGTGAAGAACGAGGTGGAGCTGGCACACCTGCGCGAGTCCCATCTGCGGGACGCCGTGGCTATGGTGCGGTTCCAGATCGAACTGGAGAACCGTCTGGCTTCCGGCGAACAGCTGACCGAGCTGACCGTGGACGAGATCCTGCACAAGTACCGCAGCGCAGACGATAAGTTCCTTGTGGAAAGCTTTGGCACCATTGCAGCCTACGGCGGCAACGCAGCCATGATGCACTACCACGCCACCCCGGAGGATCACGCCGTTCTGCAGCGCAAGGGCTTTTTGCTGGTGGACAGCGGCGCTACCTATCTGGACGGCACCACCGACATCACCCGCACCTACCCGCTGGGCGAGCTGACCGAGGACGAGCGGCTGTTCTATACCTGGACGCTGCAGTGCCACATCGACATCGCCAAGGCCGTCTGGCTGGATTACTGCGACTGCCACATGCTGGACACCATCGCCCGCGAGCCGCTGTGGCGTCACCTCATCAACTACCGCTGCGGCACCGGCCACAGCGTCAGCTTTGTGGGCAACGTCCATGAGGGCCCCCACGCTTTGAACGGCCGCAACACCACCCTGATGCGCCCGGGCATGATCGTCACCGACGAGCCCGGCGTGTACGAGGCCGGCGAGGTGGGCATCCGCATTGAGAACGAGATCGAGTGCTACCACAAGGCCGACAACCAGTACGGCACCTTCCTTGCCTTCCGTCCCCTCACCTTTGTGCCCATCGCTACTTCTCCCATCGTGCCCGGCGTGCTGGACAAGGAGCAGGTCGCTTGGCTGAACGATTACCACCGCAAGGTGTTCGAGCAGCTGGCACCCCGCCTGACCGAGGACGAGCGCGCATGGCTGGCCGAGAAGTGCGCCGCCATCGGCTGCTAATGCTAAAAAGAACAAAAGTCAGCTGCCGCTTGCCGTCCTGACTCTTGCCGTAAAAATGCAATTCCGGGCAGACCGCAGTCTGCCCGGAATTGCTTGATTTAAGATGATTTTTCCGCTGATGATGGCCAGAGCAACGCGGAGGCCATTCCAAATCGTCTACCCTGCAAAGGAAACCAAACCATGATCTTTCACATTGCGATCTGCAGCCCGGACGGTGCGCTGCGCAGCAGGCTGGAGCACCAGTGCATGGAGTTCTTCGCCCGGCGGGAGGACGCCTGCATCGTGGAGCAGCTGCAAAGCCCGGAAGCGCTTTTGCAGCAGGATGCCGCCGGGCTGCGGTACGAGCTGTACCTCATCGAGCTTGCGGCGGTAGCCCGGCCCGAGGGGCTTGCGGCGGCGGCAGAGCTGCGCCGCCGGGGCCGCCGCGCTCCGCTGGCCTTTGTGGCACGCACCCCGGCGCACGCATACAGCGCCTACCGGGTGGACGCCATGCAGTATCTGCTGCAGCCGGTGCACCAGCCGGAGGTCTCGGCCCTGCTCAAGCGGGCAGTGGAGCCGGAATACGGCCCCACCCTTACCGTGACCACCGCCGACGGCGTGCGGGCGCTGACCTATGCCGAAATTGAATATCTGGAATGCACCCATCATATCGTGCACTTCCACCTGACCACCGGGGAGGATGTGGCCTCCCTCTCGCTGCGGGTGCCCTTTTCTGCGGTGGCGCAGCCGCTGCTTGCGGACGGCCGCTTTGTGCAGCCGCACCGCTCCTATGTGGTCAATCTGGAGGCGGTGCAGCTGCTGGCACCCGGCGAGGTACGGATGCGCAGCGGGGCACGCATCCCCATCCCCCGCGGGCGGGAAGCCGCCGTCCGGGAGGCTTTCTGCACCCGGGTAGGGTAAAAAGCAAAAAAGTCGCTGCACATTCGTGCAGCGACTTTTTTGCTTAACGATTTATTCTTCCTTATGCCGGGGCTTTTTGCGGCGGGCGTGCTTTTGGGGCTTGCGGCGGGGCTTTTTGCGGGAGGGCTCGGGCTGGACAGAGGCGTCGTTCAGGCGGGACATCGCATCCAGCAAAGCGCCCTGCAGGCTGTCCGAGGGTACCCCGCTCTCCGAAAAGGCGAACAGGAATTTGTAGATCTGGGGCTGCAGCTCCTCGTACAGTCCAAGGCGGGTGTACACCTCCTTGAACAGCTGAAAAATCTGTGTCTTGTTCTCCACGATGCCGCGCAGGTCGATCTGGGTATGGCAGAGGCTTTTGGGGTTCTGGATATAATGATACCCGGCCTCGGAGATGGAAACGAACACCTCCGCATGTTCAAGATACCCCATGTTGAAGATCAGATCCTCGGCCCAGTGCACATCGGGCGCAAAGCCCAGCTGGTTCTGTGCAATGATCTCCCGGCGGTAGAGTTTGTTCCACAGCACGCCGTAGTAAAAGGAGGCGGGCTGCTGCATCAGGCGGCGGGCGTAGTCCTCCCGGCTGTAAATGCCCTGCGGCAGAAAGCTATATTTGCGCACCTCAGTTTTCGGCGTTTCCGGTTCGATGCCCAGCGAAGTTTGCAGTGTCTCGAGGAAGTAACCAGTCTTGGTGGAATTTGAAGGAATCACCATCCAGTATGGGGCGATTACAAGGTCTGCGCTGTGCTGCAAAGCAGCCTGCACAAGGTTCTGGGTGTAATCGGGATCCAGTGCGTCATCACTGTCCGCAAACTGGATATAGTCGCCGTGTGCAAGGACAAGCCCGGCATTCCGCGTGCAGGAAACGCCCTCGTTTTCCTTGTCCACCACCACGATGCGGGGGTCCTTGGCCCGGAACTGCTCACAAATGGCAAGGCTGTCATCCGTAGAGCCATCGTTCAGCACGATGATCTCCAGTTCCTGATAGGTCTGGCCGCAAATACTTTCCAGACAGCGGGAAAGCCCCTTCTGGGCGTTGTACACGGGCACAATGATGCTGACGAGAGGGTTCGTCATGGCAGGGCCTCCTTTTTTGACGACAAAATTTGAGTATTATTATTATCATACTCCTGCGGCACCCGGATTACAAGAGCGCCGCACTGTGGCAGTTTTGTGAAACCTTACGCCTGCGCCCAGTCCAGTGCAGTCCAGTCCGGCAGGAACTGGTCGCAGATGCGGCGCAAAGCGGGGGCGTCGGCGGCGCTGGTGGTGTCCTGAATGCCCACCAGATAGAAGCCGGCGTCATGGGCGGTCTGGGCAGCGTAGAGCGCGTCCTCGCACACGGCACACCCGGCAGGGCTTGTGCCGCCAAGGCGGTGCAGCGCTTCCATAAAGGGAGCGGGGCTGCTCTTGCTCATAGCACCCCGCGCCTCGATGTAGAAATCAAAGTATTCGTCGATGCCAAGGCGGGTCAGAACGGTGCGGCACTGGCTGCTCCATGTGTTGGAGCAAATGCACATCCGTGCGCCCTCGGCCCGCAGCCGGGCAAGAGTGTCCCGCACGCCGGGCTTCAGTTCCACCTTCTCGTACAATTGGGCGATCACCTCGCGCATCACGTCCAGATAGCCGTTCCTGTCCAGCGGCAGCGCATACTCCCGGATGAGGTACTGTGCGCCGTCCTCCATGCCCATGGTCAGCAGGGTCTCGTGCAGGTCTGCCTTCGGGGTGCGGCCAAAGCGCGCCAGCAGCGCCTCCGGGGCACCCTCCCATACCACCACCATGCTGTCGGTCAGGGTGCCGTCCATATCAAAGATCCATTGTTTGCAGTGCATATGTTCCTCCTGTTGTGCGCCCTCCGGGCCGCCTTTATACTCATCTCCGGTTAGTATAGCACGAAACTTTCACAGGAAAAAGGCATGATCTCCGAAAAATCGGGAGAATTTTACCTGAAAGTATGGTATAATTATAACAATTTTAGAAAATACCGGGAACGTGCACGGGAGGGCTTGATATGGAACGCAGAGAACCCACGCAAAAGGCGCTGGTGCTGGCAGGCGGCGGTGCGCGCGGCAGCTATCAGGTAGGCGTCTGGCGGGCTTTGATGGAGCTGGACTGGCACCCGCAGATCATTACCGGTACCAGCGTGGGCGGGCTGAACGGTGCAATGTTCGTGCTGGACCTGTACGAGACTGCCCGGGATATGTGGCTGACCATCCGCAGCCGGGATGTGATGGAGCTGCCGGAGGAAAACGCCGACCTTTCCGCCCTGCACCAGTTTCTGCGCCGGGTGGTAAAGGAAGGCGGCATGGATGTGACCCCGCTGGAGGAGATCGTGGAGCGTGTGCTGGACGAGGACGCGCTGCGGGCAGCGCCCATCCGGTTCGGCATCGTGACGGTGGAGCAGCGCGGGCTGCGTCCCCGGGAGCTGACGCTGGAGGATATCCCCGCCGGGCAGGTGCGGGACTACCTGATGGCTTCGGCGGCCTGCTTCCCCGCATTGCGGGCGCGGCAGATCGACGGGGTAAAGTTTCTGGACGGCGGGTACAGCGATAATATGCCCACCGGCCTTGCCAAGACCATGGGCGCAGAGGAGCTGGTCTGTGTGGACCTTGAGGGCGTGGGCATCACCCGCCCCAACCTGACCGGCCTGCCCACCACCATGATCCGCAGCTACTGGGAACTGGGCGATATCCTGCACTTCGACCCCGACACCGCCAAGCGCAACATGGAGCTGGGCTACTACGACACCCTGCGCGCCTTTGGCCGCATCCGGGGCTGTGCCTACGCGGTGGACAGCGGTGCGGACAGCAGCGCCGATGCCGAAGCCTTCCGTGCAGCCTTTGACGCCGTGCAGAAGGAGGTGCGGGAGAAGTACCCCGTCACCCTGACCGCCGATGCCGCTTTACTGCTGGCACGGATGAAGGACGCCCAGCTTGCCCCGCTGGAAGCCGCCGCTGAGGACGCCGGGGTAGACCCCACCCATTTCTACACCACCCGGACGCTGGCCGAGGCGTTTCTGGCGGCGTGCGACAAAGAGCGTATGGAAAGCTTTGCCCCGCTGTTTACGGGCAGCAGCACCGCCGGGCAGGCGGCGCTGGCCGCGTTGCTGCCCAATACATTCTTACAGGCGCTGGTGTGGCGCACTTTGACCGCACCGGCTTTGCCGGAGGTGACAGAAGATGAAGGTTTATAAAGGCGTATCCGCATCCCCCGGGCTGGTGCTGGGTCAGGTGAGCCGGCTGGAGCACCATGTGGAGACCTTTAGCCACGGGCCTTTCAACCCGGAGCGGGAGCTGCGGCTGCTGGCAAATGCCGTGCACACGGCGCAGAACGAACTGGACTCCATGGCAGAGCGCGCCGCCCCCACCGAGCAGGCCATCTTTTTGTTCCAGAGCATGATGCTGGACGACGAGGGCATGATGAACGAGGTGCGCTTTTGCATCAATGCGGGCATCAGCGCCTCGGCGGCGATGCATCAGGTGGGACAGCGCTACGCCGACCAGCTTGCCAACATGAAGGATAACCCCTATATGCAGCTGCGCAGCGTGGATATTCTGGACGCCACCCGCCGGGTGATCAATATCCTGACCAACCGCCCCCGGGTGTGGCTGGCGCTGGATCATCCGGTGATCCTTGCCGCCGACCGGCTGATGCCCACCGACCTGTTCAGTGTGCCCTCCGGCATGATCTTAGGCGTCATCACCGCCGAAGGCAGCGGCCAGAGCCATGCCGCCATCATTGCCCGGGCAATGAACATCCCGGGCATCGTGCAGGTGGGCAAGGATTTTCTGGACGACTGCGACGGCCGCACCGTCATTCTGGACGCAACCAACGGCAACTGCATCCTTGACCCGGATGCCGCCGCCCGCCAGCAGGCAGAGGCCAGCATCTGCCAGCTCCAGCGCGAGGACGCGAAGATGAAGCAGCTGCACAGCCTGCCGGATGAAACGCGGGACGGCGAACCCTTTGAGCTGCTGGCCAACTGCTTCGGCCCGGAGGATATCGACACCGCCATGCAGTCCGGTGCCAAGGGCGTGGGGCTGCTGCGCAGCGGCTACATGATGCTGCCCGGGCGCATTCTGGACGAGCAGGAGCAGTATTTCTTCTACTGCTCTTGTCTGGCCGCCGCAAACGGCTGCCCGGTGACCGTGCGTACCTTCGACTTTGGCTCCGACCGCACCGTGGCCGATGCCAATCAGGGGCCGCAGTCCTCCAAGCTCGGCCTGCGCGGCATCCGCAACAGCCTGCGCCAGCCCCAGCAGTTCCAGACCCAGATCTGCGCTTTGCTGCGCGCCGCCGCCCGGGGGCCGCTGCGGGTGATGTTCCCCATGGTGACCGATGTAGAGGACTGGGACGCCGCCATGAGCATTGTGGAGCACTGCCGCCAGAGCCTGCGGGAGCGGGGCGTGCCCTTTAACGAAAACACCCCGTTCGGCGTGATGCTGAGCATCCCCGCCGCCTGCCTGACCGTGGAGGACTTTGTAGCCCACGGCTGCGATTTTCTGGTCATCGGCACCAACGACCTGACCCAGTACACCCACGCCGCCGACCGCGAGCTTGCCAGCGCGGAGCACTACTACCGCCCCGCCAGCCCGGCCATGAAAAAACTGATCGCCATGGTGATGGATGCCGCCAATGCGCACCACGTCCCGGTGACCATCTGCGGCCTTGCCGTGGGCAACCCCGCCAACACGGCGCAGTACCTGCACCTCGGTCTGCGCAGCTTTTCGGTAAGCCCCCAGAACCTGCTCAAGGTAAAACAGGCTCTGCTGGACACCGATGCCCACCCGGATGCAGGGGAAAACGCCTGAAAATGCTTTACAAAACGTAATATAACGCAAAATAATAAGAGGCTGCTGCACAAAATTCCTGTGCAGCAGCCTCTTTCACTCTTTTTTGTTATAGCTGTCGTTTTTCTTTACGACCCCCTTCCGTGAAAAAGCACCCCGGGAAAATCCGCAGATTTTCCCGGGGTGCCAATTTTAAATAATTATTCCGCTGAAGATGGTCAGAGCAAAGCGGAGACCATTTAAATCGTCAAGCGTCTTACTCCAGATTCCCGGTCAGGGTCATGACGGCGGAGAGCACCGCCAGCGGGGCGGTCTCGCAGCGGAGGATGCGGGGGCCAAGGCCCACCGTTTTTGCCCCGGCGCTCGCGGCCATTTCGGCCTCCTCGGCGGCAAAGCCGCCCTCGGCGCCGGTCACGATGGCAAGGCGCAGCTTCTGCCCATCGGCGGGCTTTGCCTCCGCCAGCAGCTGGCGCAGGGGTGCGCCGCCGCACTCGTAGCAGAACAGCACAAGGTCGTACTGGTCAAAGCTGCGGCACACCGCCCCAAAGTTCGGCAGCGGCAGGGCTACGTCCGGCAGAACGCCCCGGCCGCACTGCTTGGCGGCTTCCAGCGCAATGCGGTTGTAGCGCTCGTTCTTCTGCTCCTCTTTTTTGGGCGCAGCCACGCAGTAGCGGCTGAAGAAGGGTACGATGTGGGCAGCGCCCAGCTCCACCCCGTGCTTGATGATCTGTTCCAGTTTGTCCTGCTTGGGGTAGCCCGCCAGCAACGTCACCTCCACGGTGGGCTCGGCGGCGCTGGGGTAGCCCGGCTCTACGGCAAAATCCACCCTGTCCTCCCCAAAGCCGGTGATGGTGGCGGTGTACTCTACGGCGTTGCCGTCGCAGAGGATGACGGTATCTCCCGGCTTTGCCCGCATCACCCGGGCAAGGTGATGGGCGTCCGCACCCCGCAGGGTGGCGGTGCCGTCGGAGATCTCGGTGGTAAAGTAGCGGTGCGGCATACTGTGCGCTCCTTCTTACAATATTTGAATCTCAGGCCTTTTTGCAGACGATGCACTCCCAGCCGCGCTTTTCCTTGACTTCCACGACGGACAGACCGGCCTTTTTCAGCCCGGCGATCACCTCGTCCTTGCGGCTGTCGATGATGCCGCTGGCAATAAAGGTGGCACCCTCGGCCATCAGGCCGGGCACGGCGGGCGCAAGGCTGAGGATGGCGTTGGCCACGATGTTGGCAGTGATGATATCATAGGTGCCGCTGGCTTTGTCGGACAAATCGCCCACCAGCACGGTCAGCTTATCCTGCACGCCGTTCAGCGCAGCGTTCTCCCCGGCGGTACGCACCGCCACGGGGTCAATGTCCACGCCTTCGGCGCTGGCAGCGCCCAGCTTGAGGGCGGCAATGGCAAGGATGCCGCTGCCGGTGCCGATATCCAGCACCCGCTCGCCGCCGCGCACCTGCTCGTCCAGTGCTTCAAGGCAAAGGCTGGTGGTCTCGTGGCCGCCGGTGCCGAAGGCAAGGCC
>UMBF01005453.1_pt1 | contig 10662 bp, 10 predicted proteins | sample 1963901 | NCBI WGS metagenome assembly UMBF01 (sample SAMEA4835935, study PRJEB28245) | human gut metagenome | biome: gut microbiome; material: fecal sample | place: Denmark | collected 2008 | reverse complement strand
TATTTTATTCAATTTTGACAACTTTTTTTCAGAAAGTTTTTAGTTATACCGTCAATTCGTTGTAGTACATGGCGAAAGTATCTGATTTTTACATAAAAAAATCCCGAAAGAATCCGGATATGTTTTCTCAGCATTTTGCAAAATCAGGTATTCTTTCAGGATTTTTTCTATTTTTCTGTATCTTCTATATCTTTTAAGAGAAAAGCCTGTACATTCTGTCCCCCCTGTCAGAATGTACGGTTTACATATTTTTTCACGGCATCCACGGAACGGTTCAGTACCAGATCTTCCGGAAAATCCAGTTTTGTCAGAAGGGCTCTGGCAAGGTCAAATTCTCCGATCAGAAGATCAAAATGGGCATCGCTGTCCATAACCACAGGTACCTGATATTTTTTGCAGTAATTCAGCATAATGGTATCGTTCTCTACCGCATTCTCACGGGTACAGTCCGGGTCCATGGAGTGATTATTAAGCTCCAGAACTTTACCATATTCTTTTGCCCCCTGTACAAGCGCCTCATAGTCGATATCGTATCTTCCGTCATCCGGATGTCCGATGATATTGACATACGGATTTTTCATAACATTAAGATAGGCTTCTGTATTCTCCTGTCTGCTGCCCGGTTTGATACATGGCACATGAAGGCTTGCAATGACCACGTCCAGCTTTTCCAGGGTTTTCTGAGCCAGATCCACCGTTCCTGCAGCATCCAGGATATTTACCTCTGATCCCAGAAGCAGCTGGATTCCGTACATTTCACGGGGCACTACTTTTATATTCTGAAAATAGAACTTGTGGCAGGTTCCGGGCATCTTCGGTGCATGTTCTGTGATTCCCAGAAGCTCAAGCCCCTTATCGGAAGCTGCTTTCGCCATCTCGCGAAGCGTACAGTATGCATGTCCGCTGGCTACAGTATGTGTGTGCAGATCCATTACTGACTGATATTTCATAATAAATTCTCCTCTGTACCCTACATTATTTTTTCTTATTATACGTCCGAAATCCCTGATTTCTCAAGTCTTTTTATATTACTGTCCAATTATTTTTACTGTTCATTGGTAATATTCCCGTTTCGGGCTACGACAACCGAATTCGGGCAAAATATACCGCAAAATGGAACGTGCAGATTGTTGGAATGCTTTTTCAAACACGTTCTAACATTTGTTGACATTTTTCGTACTTTCTTTTACAATATAGTCGTGATTTACACTATTAAAGAATAAAAGTAAAATGTAACCGGAAAGGACTCTGAAGTACTATGAAAACCATAGGTTTTATCGGCCTTGGGCTGATCGGCGGCTCCATTGCCAGAACCATACGAAAATTTCACCCGGATTATCGCCTGCTTGCCTTTGACAAAGACAGAGACGCTCTGGCAGAGGCAGTCAGTTTAAATGTGATCGACGGGATCTGCGATATTGAAGATGAGCGATTATACAACTGCGATTATCTTTTTCTCTGTGCCCCTGTAGAATTCAATGTGGAGTACATGGAAAAGATCAAGGATTCTCTTGGAGAAAACTGCATTCTCACCGATGTGGGAAGTGTAAAAAGTATCATCCACGAAAAGGTAACCGAACTTGGACTCGAGGGAAAATTTATCGGCGGCCATCCAATGGCAGGCTCCGAGCGCAGCGGTTTTTCCAATTCCAGTGATCATCTCCTGGAAAATGCTTACTATATCATTACTCCCGGAGGAGAAGTTGCTCTGGATCGGATTTCCGATTTTACGGAACTGGTTTCCTCTCTTGGTGCGATCCCTCTTGTTCTCACTGCGGAAGAACATGATTTCATCACGGCAGGAGTCAGCCACCTCCCTCATATCGTGGCTTCCGCTCTTGTCAATCTTGTAAACCTTCTGGACAACGATGCCCAGTATATGAAAATGATCGCAGCCGGTGGTTTCCGTGATATCACACGTATCGCTTCTTCTTCACCAGTTATGTGGGAGCAGATCTGCCTGGAAAACCAGAAAAATATTTCCACAGTTCTGGACGAATTTATCCGTATGCTGATCCAGATCCGCTGTTCCATTGATAACAGAGAAGCCGACAATATTTTTGACATGTTCGCAAGTTCCAAGGATTACCGTGATTCCATTGACATTGTAGATAACAGCCTGATCCCCCGCTCCTATGTTCTTTACATTGATGTGGCAGATGAGGCCGGTGCCATTGCAACTATCGCAACCATTCTTGCAACAGAAAAGGTCAGCATCAAAAATATCGGCATCATCCACAACCGTGAATTTGAAGATGGCGTTCTGAAGATCGAATTTTATACAGATGCAGCCCTGGAGCAGGCCAAAGTGCTTCTTACCAAACGTAATTACAAAATCTGTGAACGCTGATATATATATAAATGAGGTATTTATTATGGAAATCAAAAAAGCAAAAAAATTATCCGGTTCTCTTTCTATTCCCGGAGATAAATCCATTTCTCACAGAGCTGTTATGTTCGGCTCTCTCGCAGAAGGCACTACCAGGATCTCAAACTTTCTGGAAGGTGCCGACTGCCTCTCCACCATTTCCTGTTTCCGGAAAATGGGCATTAACATAGAAAATACCAAAGGCGAGATCCTGGTTCACGGAAAAGGCCTCCACGGTCTCAGCGCTCCAGCAGAGACTCTTGATGTAGGCAACAGCGGTACTACCACCCGCCTCATCTCCGGAATCCTGGCAGGACAGGATTTTGTATCAGAACTTACCGGCGATGCTTCCATCCAGAAACGCCCCATGAAACGGATCATGACTCCGCTTTCCCAGATGGGGGCAGATATCATCAGCCTTGGCGGAAACGGATGTGCACCGCTTAAGATCTCCGGAAAAAAACTCCATGCCATCCACTACAATTCTCCGGTAGCGTCTGCCCAGGTAAAATCCTGTGTACTCCTTGCCGGAATGTATTCGGACGGCATTACCTGTGTAACAGAGCCGGTTCTCTCCAGAAATCACACGGAGATCATGCTGAATTACTTTGGCGCTGATGTAACATCAGAAGGAACAACTGCATTCATCAAGCCAGATCCTTCTCTTTACGGACGTGAGATCCTGGTTCCGGGCGATATCTCTTCCGCTGCTTATTTTATCGCAGCCGGCCTTCTTGTTCCCAACAGCGAGATCCTTCTGAAAAATGTGGGGATCAACCCGACCCGTGACGGTATCCTCCGTGTATGCAAAGCCATGGGGGCAGATATCACCCTTCTCAACGAAACCACAGAAGGTGAGCCTACTGCTGATCTTCTGATCCGCTCCTCCGCTCTTCACGGAACCACAGTAGAAGGTGCCATCATTCCTACTCTGATCGATGAACTTCCGATGATCGCTGTTATGGCAGCTTTTGCAGAAGGAACCACTGTTATCCGGGATGCACAGGAACTCCGTGTCAAAGAATCCGACCGTATTCAGGTTATGACCGAAAATCTCCGGAAAATGGGCGCAGATATCCAGGCAACGGAAGACGGCATGATCATCCATGGCGGAAAACCTCTCCACGGTGCAGAGATCGATTCTCATCTGGATCACCGTGTAGCCATGTCCTTCGCAGTAGCAGGCCTTCTCTCAGAAGGAACACTTTCCATCAAAAATGGTGAATGTGTCAACATCTCCTATCCGGAATTCTATTCCGATCTTTACAGTCTGGCAGAATAATTATCAGATATACAGACAGAGAGCATTTTTGTGTACTATTGCATCTGTTCTATCAGATGGAAGTACCTGAAAATGCTCTCTGTTTTTTGTATTTTTTTATATTTCGTATATTTTTTATCTGTTATGGATATTATAATTCCAAAATAAAATCATTTTTTTGATAAACTTTATCTATTTTCCCACTTTCCAAATTCCTACTATTATGGTATTATTTATTCGGAAAATAAAATATTTCCAGAGAGGAGCAACGATTATGAAAATTTTGTTTTATGACACTAAGAGCTACGATAGAGAATTTTTTGAGAAGCTGCTTCCGTCCTATCCAGGTATTGAGATTAAATTCATTGAAGCAAATATCCATGAGGAAACTGCAGCTCTTGCCCACGGCTACGACGCTATCTGTGCATTTGTAAATGCAGATCTTGGCGCACCGGTCATCGAAGAACTTCACCGACAAGGTGTAAAACTGATCCTAATGCGCTGTGCAGGATACAACAACGTTGATCTGGAAACTGCTGCCAGATGCGAAATCCAGGTGGCACGTGTTCCAGGTTATTCTCCGGAAGCAGTTGCCGAACACGCCATGGCACTTGCCCTTACCGCCAACCGCCACACCCATAAAGCATATATCAAATGCCGTGAAAACAACTTTGCACTGAACGGTCTCATGGGCGTAAACTTTTATCAGAAAACTGCCGGTATCATCGGTACCGGAAAAATCGGCCAGGCAATGGCAAAAATCTGCCGTGGCTTCGGTATGAAAGTAATCGCTTATGATCTTTTCCCAAATAAAAATCTTGACTTTCTGGAATATGTTTCACTGGACGAACTTCTTGCCACCAGCGATCTGATCAGTCTGCACTGCCCGATGACTCCGGAAACAGAGCATCTGATCAACTCCGAAACCATCGCCAAAATGAAAGATGGCGTGATCCTTGTAAATACTTCCAGAGGTGGACTGATCAAAACGGACGACCTGATCGCAGGTATCCGTGATCATAAATTCTTTGCCGTTGGTCTGGATGTTTATGAAGAAGAATCCGCCTATGTATATGAAGATATGTCAAGCAGCATTCTTCCTACTTCCACGATCCAGCGTCTTCTGTCCTTCCCGAATGTTACAATGACTTCCCATCAGGGATTTTTCACAGTAGAAGCACTGACAAATATTGCTGAAACAACCCTGGAAAATGCAAAAGCGTTTATGGATGGGGATGAAATGAAAAATCTGGTTCACTGATTTCCAGAACCTTTATAGAAAAAATGTCCCGGACCATTGCACTTAACGATGATCCGGGACATTTTTGTCAACTCTTAAATGTACACCTGTATTTCCTAATAAATTTCCTCAAAAGATTTTCCATCATCTTCTGTATAATATACACGCTTTCCATCCTGTGTATAGATTAATTTCTGTTTTCCCTCAGGATCCAGACTGCACTGCTGGTAAGTAACACCTTCTTCTACCGGAAGCATACTATCTGCATTCTCATAATTCTCGGGAGTTAAATTCGACGGCGCATGGCCATACTCATAAATATACTGGGCAACATCATTTTTGTCCGTATACGTTCCTTTTTCATCCATTTTGTTTTCTGCAGCGTGATCTGTACTTTCTGTGCTGTCTTTCTCTGAAGAATCCTGCGCCTGCTCCATCTCCTCTTCATCCATCGCAGTCATTTCATCATCACTGTCCTCATCCATGGCTTTTAATTCATCGTCTGTCAACGGCTCCATATCATTCTCAAAAGCAGCTTCATCATACGTCTGCTTCTCCTTACAGCCACCCAGCATCAGAATCGCAGCACCAGTCAGTGCCAAAAGAAATAATTTAAACTTTCTCATGAATCAATCTCCTTTCATGGCATATCGTTCTCTCAAAAGTGTAATTTCTCTTTTCCATCCCTCATCATCATTTGGCGTCTCCAGTATAAAAGGAACTCCCTTAAGTGCCGGATGACACACCACCTCTACAAGCGCATCCAGACCGATTTCTCCTTCGCCGATCTTTGCGTGACGGTCTTTATGACTTCCCAGTCCATTCATGCTGTCATTAAGATGAACCGCTTTCAGTCTGGTAAGTCCGATCACCTGGTCAAATTCTGTCAGTACTCCATCCAGATCATGTACAATGTCATAGCCTCCATCCCAGATGTGACAGGTATCCAGGCAGACCCCCAGTTTGTCTTTTCTCTCCACGCGGTCAATGATCTCTTTCAGTTCCTGAAACGTTGATCCCACTTCTGATCCCTTGCCGGACATAGTTTCCAGAAGAACTGTGGTACTTTGTTCTTCTGTAAGAACATCATTGAGAATTTCTGCAATTTTTGCAATTCCAGCTTCTATTCCCTGCCCTACATGGCTTCCGGGATGAAAATTATAATAATTCCCCGGTGTATACTCCATGCGTTTCAGATCATCTGCCATAGTCTCTCTGGCAAAATCCCTCAGATTTTCTTTTGCCGCACAGGCATTCATTGTATATGGCGCATGAGCTACGATCTTACCGAAATGATGCTCTCTGGCAAGTTCCAGAAACTTTTCCACATCTGCCGGATCAATCTCTTTCGCCTTACCGCCTCTTGGATTTCTGGTAAAAAATGCGAACGTATTTCCTCCGTTTTTTACCATCTGACGTCCCATGGCTGCATAGCCTTTGGATGAACTTGTATGATTTCCGATATATAATACCATTTTTTTCTGATCTCCCTGTATTTTTTATTTACAGCAGCTTAAAGCCACAATTGTGTTGCCTTGTCCATTATAGCAAAAACTCTTTTTTCTGCAAAGTCCGGTATTCATTCTTTACATTACTTCCAATTCTTCCTATAATAAATGTATCTTTACATATGAAGGAGAAAAAGTATGGCAAATGATAATCGAAAGCCGCCGCACAGACATGATCCGGAACTGGCACGAAAAGAAGCACTCCAGGCCAGACAGACACATACACATCGTTCCGGTCAGAAAGAAAGCGGCCATCGCCAAACCACTTCGCGGGTAAACAAACGTCCGTCCACACACAGTTCTGCCACATCCCGCAGAAAAAACATCAAAAAAAATTCCAGATATCAGCAGGTACAACGTCAGAAAATGATGCTTGCGGGAGGAGGATTTCTGATCTTGCTTCTTGTAATTATCTTCTCTGCCCGCTCCTGTATTTCTTCCAGAAAAGCCGCCGAAGCTGCTGCCATCCAAAAAGCACAGGAAGCCGCCCAGGCGAAAAAATCCGAAGAAACCGCAAAAGCAGCTCAGAAAGATCCTGTTTCACTGACCATCAGTGTTGTAGGCGACTGCACCCTTGGTACAGACGAAACCTTTGATTATGACACAAGTCTGAACGCCTATTATGACAGCAACGGAAAAGATTACTTTTTCCAGAATGTAAAAAGTATTTTTTCAGCTGATGATCTGACCATCGCCAATTTTGAGGGAACACTTACGGATTCGGATACCCGTGAAGATAAAACATTTGCATTTAAAGCACCTGCCGAATATGCACAGATCCTAACCAGTGGTTCCATAGAAGCCGTAAATACTGCCAACAATCACAGTCATGATTACGGAGAGCAGAGTTACACGGACACACTGACTGCTCTGGATAACGCAGGGATCATCCATTTTGGCTATGATGATACTGCAGTTATGGACATCAAGGGTGTTAAAGTCGGACTTGTGGGAATTTATGAACTGAAAGACCATCTTGGCCGTGAACAACAGCTGAAAGATAATATTGCCAAAGTCAAAGCAGACGGCGCAGAGCTTGTTATTGTAATCTTCCACTGGGGCAATGAGAGCGAAACTGTTCCGGATACCAATCAGATGACTCTCGGACGTCTGGCCATTGATGAAGGTGCGGACCTGGTATGCGGGCATCATCCACATGTACTTCAGGGAATTGAAACTTACAAGGGCAAAAATATCGTTTACAGTCTTGGAAATTTCTGCTTTGGCGGAAACAGCTCGCCAAGCGATATGGATACCATGATTTTTCAGCAGACCTTTACCATCACCTCCGACGGTGTACAGGCAGATAATGTAACAAATATCATTCCCTGCTCCATTTCTTCTGCAGACGGTTATAACAACTATCAGCCAACCCCTGCTACCGGCGATGAAGCCACCAGAATCAAATCCAAGATTGATGAACGCAGCGCAGCGATTCCAACAGCAGATTCTACAGCCAAATCCTCTGGCGATACAGGCAGTTCTGATACTGTTTCTGCAGATGACGCATCCGGAAGCACTGATACTTCCGATGAATCTGAATCGGATACAGACTCTGATTTTTCAGATGAATCGGATGGTTCGGATTACGATACTTCAGAAGATTATGATACCTCGGACGAAGAAGATTACAGTTCCGATGAAGAGGCAGATTTTTCAGATAACAGCGATGAATAGATAAAATAAAATCCTGACAGATATTGCATGATCCATGCAAAAATCTGTCAGGATTTTTATATGAAAGATAATTGTAATCTTGTTACTCGATCATCATGGCATCACCAAAACTGAAGAAACGGTATCTCTCCTTCACCGCCTCCTCATAGGCAGCCATAATATGCTCTTTTCCTGCAAGGGCAGAAACCAGCATCAGCAGCGTGGACTCCGGAAGATGGAAATTGGTGATCAGTCCATCGATTGCTTTGAATTTATAGCCTGGATAGATAAAGATCTCTGTCCATCCGCTTCCGGCTTTTACGATTCCGTCTTCTCCTGTTGCAGACTCCAGGGTACGGCAGCTGGTAGTTCCCACGGAAATCACTCTTCCACCGTTTTTCTTTGTATCATTGATCAGTTTTGCCTGATCTTCTTCCACAATGTAAAATTCCGAATGCATATGATGTTTCTCCACATCATCCACTTTTACCGGTCGGAACGTTCCAAGGCCTACATGTAAAGTTACATGGGCAATATTCACACCCATTTCTTTTACCTTCTCAAGAAGTTCCGGTGTGAAATGCAGTCCTGCAGTCGGTGCGGCAGCAGATCCTTCATTTTTGGCATACACGGTCTGATAACGGTTTTTGTCTTTCAGCTTGTGGGTAATATATGGCGGCAGCGGCATTTCTCCCAGCTGATCCAGAATTTCCTCAAAAATTCCCTCATAATGGAACTGGATCAGGCGGTTTCCCTCATCTACAATATCGATGATCTCACCTTTTAAAATGCCATCGCCAAAAGTAATTTTGGCACCCGGACGTGCCTTTTTGCCGGGCTTTACAAGACACTCCCAGATATCATTCTCACGGCGTTTCAGAAGCAGGATCTCGATCAGTGCTCCTGTCTCCTCCTTATGTCCGTAAAGACGTGCCGGAATAACTTTGGTGTCATTGATCACAAGGCAGTCTCCCTTATGCAGGTAATCCAATATATCGGTAAAATGACGATGCTCGATACTTCCGTCTTTCAGGGACAGATGCATCAGTCTGGAAGAACTTCTGTCCTCCAGCGGGTCCTGAGCAATCAGTTCCTGCGGCAGGTCATAATAAAAATCTGATGTTTTCATAATTATTTTTCCACTTCCTCTTTCCATTGTTTGCGAAGCCTGCGGACCTCGTTCCACTCTTTGTTTGTAAGATCGGCCTTTGGCAGCAGATCCGGTCTCCATTTGGCAGTACGGATAATAGACTGCTCTCTTCTCCATTTATCCACATTTGCATGATGTCCGGAAAGCAGCACCTCCGGAACTTTTTTTCCATGCCATTCTTCCGGTCGGCTGTACTGGGGATATTCCAGAAGATTTCCGGAAAAAGATTCCGTCTCTCCGGATTCCTGATTATTCAGAACTCCTGGTACCATTCTGGAAATGGAATCCATCATAACCATAGCCGGAAGTTCCCCACCAGTAAGTACATAATCACCGATAGAAACATAATCCGTCACAATTTCTTCCAGAACACGCTCATCAATTCCCTCATAATGACCGCAGAGAAAAACCAGGTCTTCTTCCAGTGCGAACTCTTTCGCCATATTCTGGTTGAAAGTTTTTCCCTGAGGAGTAAGAAAGATCACACGTGGTTTTCTTCCGATGCGCTCTACAATGGATTCATAGGACAGATATACCGGTTCTGCCTGCATTAGCATTCCGGCACCGCCGCCATATGGATAATCATCTACCTTCTGGTGCTTGTTGAAGGCAAAATCCCGGATATTGATCGCTTCCAGTGATAACAGTCCCTTTGTAATCGCACGGCCTGTAATACTTGTGTTCATTCCGTTCTCGATCATTTCCGGAAACAGTGTAAGTACATGATAATTCATTTAAACAAGCCCTTTCATCAAATGCACAGTCATGGTATTTTTTTCCACATCTACATCAAGAACACAGTCATGGATCGCCGGAAGCAGAACTTCCTCTCCATCCACACGATCTACGATATAAACATCATTGGCACCGGTCTCCATAACATCGCGGAGTACTCCGAATTTCTCCCCATTCTCCAGAAGTACATCCATTCCGATCAGATCTGCCACATAATATTCATCCTCGCCAAGCTCCTGTGCTTCCTCACGCGGAATCCAGAGATCACGGCCTTTATACATTTCAATATCATTGATATTATCAACGCCTTCAAACTTCAGGATCGCAAGATTCTTAAAGAATTTTACATTCTGAATATTCAGTCTGCGAAGTTCTTTTCCTGTATCCAGAAGCACATATTCAATATCAAGAAAACGCTCTGCATCATCCGTTGTTGGAAAAACCTTTACTTCACCACGGACACCATGCGTTGTTGTGATAACTCCTACTTTTAATAAATCTTCCATTTTTGCTCCCTTTCAGAGTAAAAACAGGAGCCATGGAATCCACAGCTCCTGTCTCATTTTTCATTGCAGAATATCTACAATCACTTTTTTGCTGCTTTTTGAAGAAGCCGCTTTCACAACAGTACGGATTGCCTTGGCAATTCTTCCCTGTCTTCCAATGACCTTACCCATATCGGCCGGTCCGACTTTCAGTTCAACAACAATCGCGTCGTCTTTCTCAGTCTCAGTAACGACTACC
>UMBF01042555.1_pt1 | contig 10685 bp, 8 predicted proteins | sample 1963901 | NCBI WGS metagenome assembly UMBF01 (sample SAMEA4835935, study PRJEB28245) | human gut metagenome | biome: gut microbiome; material: fecal sample | place: Denmark | collected 2008 | reverse complement strand
CCCGAGCCTGCCGCGTCCCAGGTTGCTCCGGCTTTCGATCTCCCTGCAGGAGATTCGGATTTTCAGGAGCTTGCTGATGACGACGGCGATGTCCCATTCTAAACTGAAGGAGGTTACGTGATCATGGAAGAAACCAAGAAGGAATTTACTCCCCGTCCGGAGCGTGCAGAGCGCCCGCAGCGCGGCCGTCGCCGTCGCAAGGTATGCGCATTCTGCGTAGATAAGGTTGCACACGTTGACTATAAAGATGCCGGCAAGCTGAAGAAGTACATGTCCGAGCGCGGCAAGATCCTGCCCCGCCGCATGACCGGTACCTGCGCTGCTCATCAGCGTCAGCTGACCGAGGCTATCAAGCGTGCACGTCACATTGCTCTTCTGCCGTACACCGCAGAGTAAGCAATTCGTTTTTTATAATTAAGGATACGCAAAGCGTCGTTTTCGCAAGAAAGCGGCGCTTTTTTGCGTTCTTCCCTGCCTGAGAGCAAAACAAAAAAAGGACGCATTTGCGTCCTTTTCTGTTATTTAAGCTGTTCAGTTCATCAGATTGAGCAGCTTATAGCAGTGTGTTTTGGTGTAGCTCTGCTTAAAGCTGTAGGATGCAAGCTGCTTTGCCGTGTCATCCTCGGTCTCCTTTGCGGCATTTTCCGCACCGGAATCACGCTCCTGCACCCACTGCTTGTAGCTTGCCTCCTCGGAAGCGTACTGATCGGCGTTGAGCACGGTCGCAAGGTAGTCGTACATCTCACCCAGCAGGTTATCCCATTGCTCGAACGAGCTTGCGGTCATGGCCAGCTCATCCTCCTGATTCTCTGCCGACGAAATTTTCAGATCGTCACTTTCCAGCTCATCCATCTTTTTGCTGAACGCATCGCGCTGCTCGGCCTTTTTCTGGCTGTTCTCTTCCTGCTGCTTTTCCTGCTGCTGTGCATCGGAAAGCTGCTTCTGCAGCTCCTTGACCTGCTTTTTCTGGTCATCGGTCAGCGAATCATCATTTGCCAGAGAATCCAGCTTGCCGCTGGCGGCATCGTACTTTTTATCGTCCAGATAGCTCTGTGCCTCGTCCAGATCGGAGTTGAACTGATCGTCCGACTGGGCAGACTGCGCCTTATCGAGCAAATCCTCGATGGCCTTGTACATCGCGGAATCCGGGTCGGTGACACGGTTCTGCAGCTGCTTGAGCGCCGCAATGGCCTCGGTGTACTGGCCGTTGCCCACATAATCCTCGGCAGACTGATAGTCCTTGATCAGCTGAATGGTCGCATCCAGAGCCGCCGGGTCCTTGGCTTCCGCCTGTGCCTTCTGGTAATACTCGAGTGCCTTGTCGAAGTTGCCGCGGTCCATGTACTTTTCGGCCATGATGAGGTTTTCGTCGGTCTTGTGTGAATTTGTAAAATACCACACACCGCCGCCAATCAAAGCCGCCACGATGATGACCACCAGCGCAATGATCAGGCCGCGTTTCCCCTTGGACGGCTTTTTGTAAACGCGGTCCTTCGGATCGGCCTCACCGTTGTAGTAGGTCGTGCGGCGCTCGGGCGTGCCCGCAGCACGGCGGACCGGCGGCGTGTCGATCGGACGCATAGCAGCCTGCGCGGGAATGCTCGGATTCGGAATATTGGGATTGGTGTCTGCCAGCGGATCGGCAGCCGTGTCGTCCACCGGAAGCTGCTGCTTTTCGGCCCGCATAGCCGCGTCAAACGCGCTAGTGTCAATCGGACCAGTCTCAACAGGGTCCTTCATATCATCCGGCAGGGTGGTAAATACAGCTGTTTCGTCGTTGACACCGGTCTGCTCGACAGCTGCGCCGCAGAAGGGGCAGAATTTTCCGGCGATCGGCAGCTCCTTGCCGCAGTTTTTGCAAAGCATGAGTGATTTCCTCCTTTGAAAAAGGGTCGTTTTTATGCTTATTTTATAGTATAACATGCTGTATTCAGATTGTAAAGCGTGGATGGCTGTTCCCAGTATTGGGATTCGCCGCCTGCGGACGGCGGGAATGTCGCCGCGCCCCGCGGCGGGGCAAGAGGGTAGACACCAATGGTTTCTACCCTCTTAACTCCCACTTTCTTTTGTTTCTTAGTCTGGCGCAGACCAGAGACCGGCGACCGCTGCAAAATGGGGAACGGCAGTCGGGTTACCGCAGCGTGTCTTTCTCCGCCTTTTCGCATTTCACAGACAGCTTACTGCTACACATATGGTTAAATCTACGCAGGGTGCGATATGACAGTGCCGCACAAGTCTTTAACGCGTTATATTGTAGGACGGGGTGACCTCACCCCGCCGTTTTTACGATTTGCTGCCATTTACATACGGCGGGATGGGGTCATCCCGCCCTACAAGATAGATTCTGCAACGGATGAAATCCGCAGGTGCCATGCACAACAACGTGCAAACGAGTTGCGCAACACTGTTATGTTGCGCCTGCGGAAATTGAACCGCCTGTGTAGCAGTACGAATACAGCTTGAGCGATGAAGGTGGAGAAATGGGCGGACACATTGGTCCGCCCCTACGGAAGCTGAGCAGTACAGCCGTTCCCCCTGGCGAGTCGCCGTTCTCCGATTTTCGCCGTGCTCTCCCAAGGGAAACGGGAGTCAAGAGGGTAGAAACCGCAAGTGTCTCCCCTCTTGCCCTCTCGGCGTGGGTACGCCGTCCCCAGCGGACAGCGAAATGTTTCGGAACTGAAACCTTACTCGTCTTGACAAGCTATGGTCAGGAACGTAAAATATAGGTAATAAGGTAAGGCAGAATGTCCGCATTCTGCAACTGTCAAAAAGGGGATAGTATTTTGAAGTTGACAAAACGCATTTTCAGCGGTCTGCTGGCCGCCATGATGCTGTTCACCACTGCTTTTGCCGTAAATGATTCGGCGACCACCAAGGCTGCAAACGCGCTGACGTTTGCATTCAAGCCGATCACCGGCAGCGAGTACGACAGCACCGCTCTCCAGACCGATCTGGCAGCAGCGCAGAAGATCATCTCGCAGCGCATGCAGCTTGAGGGTCTGACCGGCGCGTCTGCCGCCGTTTCCGGTGATGTGATCACCGTTTCCATTCCGAAAACAGCTACCAGCAACACTGCCGCTTACTGGGCCGCTCGTCTGGGCGACCGCCGTCTGTGCAGTGTGACCGACTTTCTGAACGAGGAGTGGCAGTTCGACCGTGCAGATTTTGCCTCTGCCAAGGCAACCACCGAGAACGGCGCAGAAGCCGTTGAGATCGACCTGACCGACTCCGGCAAGACCAAGCTGACCAAGGCCCACAACAAGGTAAAGGCATACCTTGCGGACAGCAAGAACAACGCTGACAAGGCGCAGTGGCTCACCTTCCACTGGGGCACCACCACCTTCCGCATGCTGGTGGACGACAGCTTCTCCGACAGCAAGCTGGTGATCGGCGGCGATTCCGATCCGCTGCGTGCCGGTGCGTCCAAGTACATGCCGCAGTATCTGATGCTCGATCCGCTCCCGTTTGCACTGGAGCAGACCGCCGTTCCGACGACCACCGAGCCGACGACTCCGACCACTCCGACCACTCCCACCGAACCCACGACTCCGACTGAGCCGACCACACCTTCCGATCCGGCGACCACGGATTTCCCGGACATCGACGGTCACTGGGCTGCCGCTTCGCTGCGCAAGGGTGTTGAGCTGGGTCTTCTGAAGGGCATCAACGGCAAAATTATGCCGAATAACTCGGTCAAGCGTTCCGAGGCTATCGTTATCCTCAACCGCGCGCTTGGCGCAACGCAGGCCGACAGTGTATCCGGTCTGGCTGCCAGCCAGCAGTCCGCATGGTACAGCGAGGATCTGGGCAAGGCCATCCACCTCGGCCTGATTACCGCAAATGACAACCGCAGCTTTGACACTGCAGCTACCCGTGCCGAGGCTTTCGTGCTGATGGCTCGTGCGTTTGCGTACGACCGCGCAGAGACCGCTGCCGATGAGCTGAGCAGCTTCACCGATACCTCCTCCATGACCACCGAGCAGAAGCAGGCAGCTGCCGCTCTGATCAGCCAGGGCGTTGTAAACGGTACCTCTGCTGCCAAGCTGTCTCCGTCGAACAAGCTGACCCGTGCACAGTTCGTCACCATGATCGTGCGCATTGCAGCTGCCACCAACGCAGACAGCGCACCGGCCGAGCTGGCCGGCGGCACCGTACTCACCAATCCGAGCATCGCTCTGACCGGCGCTGTCGCAGACGGCGACTGGATCTTTGCCGCTCCCACGAATGAAATTTCGCTCGATTCCGTCAGCAGCTCGCACCGCATCGTCCTCAAGGGCGAGGAGCGCGCTGTACTGAATGCTACCAAGCAGACCAGCATTTCCACGCTTGCTGTTGATCCGGCAGGCACGGCGGATGTGAAGATGGACAACACTTCGTCCGTAAACACGCTCGTTATCGCGGGCAAGGGCGGCTCCGTTGGCTACAGCGGCGCAGTCTCCAACATCGAGATCACCGCTTCCGGCCGCACGATCGTGCTCGAAGGCATGACCTCGGATGCCATCACCATTACCGGCAGCAACAACACCATCCTGCTCAAGGGCAACGCGGATACCGTTTCCGTACTGCGCGGCTCCGGCAACCGCATCACGCTGTCCGGCACGGTCGGCACGATGGTTCTGGCCGGCAAGAACACCACGGTTGACGGCACCGGCAAGATCGGCACCGTAGACACCCGCATGGTCGGCTGCACGGTAACGGCTAAGGCCGACCACACGATCGACAACATCGATCCCGGTCTGGATGGCGTTCAGATCACGATGACCGTTCCGGATAAGGTTAAGGCCGGCGGCTCGCTGACTGCCAAGGTCAGCTTCTCCGGCGTAAAGGAAGGCGTTACCTGTACTGCAATCTGGTATCAGGACGGCTCCGCGATCAAGGGCTGCACGAACAACAGCTTCGAGCTGACCAACGGTAAGACCTCCAGCCACACCAGCACCTTCACCTTCACCAAGAATATGAAGACCAGCACGGCGATTGGCTTTAAGCTGCTCTACGACAACCCGTCCACCGGCGAAACCGAGCAGGTTTACGCCCAGAAGACCGTTCCGATCGAGAATTACTCTGCCGAGTGGTATGCACAGCGCGATGCTGCCGCTATCCTCAAGCAGGTATCCTCGGTTTACCGCGGCAACTACACCACGTCCTACGCGGCCAACAACGATTACTCCAAGACCACCAAGGAGGTCTGGATCAACGCCAAGGGCTACTCCAGCAACACCAATTATCTGGTCTGGATCAACCGCGCCTATCAGCATGTAAACGTATTCACCGGCTCCAAGGGCAACTGGAAGCTGACCAAGAGCTTTATCGTCGGCACCGGCGCTGCCTCCACCCCGACTCCGGTCGGCGTAACCACCGTCAGCTACAAGCTGAAGGCAGGCTGGACCACCGGTACTTACACGGTTCGTCCGGTTGTAGGCTTCTACCCGGGCACCGGCTACGCGTTCCACTCCCGCCTGTGCTATCCCGGCACCAGCACCGAATATGACTTCAGCAGCGGCTATCCGGTTTCGCACGGCTGTGTACGCATGAAGCACAACGACATCAACTGGATTTACAACAACATACCGATCGGCTCGACTGTCGTAATCTACTAAACCGTAGCTGCAAACACCGATATTCTCCGTTTTTCCGGAGAGTATCGGTGTTTTTTTGCTTTAAAACAGTGTGTACATCATCAACATCCTGTTTTGCACTGCAACGATAAATTCTCACTCTGATAATGTAATTCGTCATTTTATACGCATTTTTCGCAAATGCAATTGGTTATCGTTGTGACATTTTAATGTTGACACCGACAACATTAAGGACTATAATAAACCCATCACAACAAACAACGAGGTGAGGAAATGGCCGATCAGTATCATCATGGAAATCTGAAAAGCAAGCTGCTGGAGGAAGCGGTCACGCTGATCTCGCAGGACGGCCTCGAAAATCTTTCTCTCCGGCGGCTGGCAACGCAGTGCGGCGTGAGTCACAACGCCATCTACCGCCATTTTGACAGCAAGGAGCGCCTGATCGACGCCTGCCGTGCCTATGTCATGCAGGAGCTGACGCGCACACTCGAGCTGACGCTCAGCGGTCTGGACGAAAGCCTGCCGCAGACCATGGAACAGCTCGGCACCGCCTATCTGGATTTTTACATGCGCAACCCGACGTATTTCAGCGCGTATTTCCGCAATGCGTCCCAGAAGCTGACGTTCTCGCTTGAGCCGATCGAGGGCAACTACCCGCCGTTTTCCGTTTTCCGCCGTGTGGCTGTCGCTATCGCGGAAAAGCAAGGCATTCCGCAGGATGAGACACGATGGCGGCTTCTGCGCTACTGGACGATGCTCAACGGCATATTCGCCATGTGGATTTCCTCCAACGTGGAACTGCCTGAAAACTGGAAAACCTGTCTGAAAAACGAATTTTAAGGAGCATTTACGATATGAAACAGATCATTCTTACGGGCGACCGCCCGACCGGCAACCTGCATGTCGGCCACTACGTCGGCTCACTGGCCGAGCGCGTGAAGCTGCAGAATTCCGGAAAATATGACGAAATTTACATCATGATTGCAGACGCGCAGGCGCTGACCGACAACGCCGAGCACCCGGAGCGCGTGCGCCAGAACATTATGAAGGTCGCGCTGGACTATCTTGCGGTCGGCATTGACCCGGAAAAGGCGAATATCTTTATCCAGTCCATGGTGCCGCAGCTGACCGAGCTGACGTTCTACTACATGAACCTTGTCACTGTGTCCCGTGTACAGCGCAACCCTACCGTTAAGGCAGAGATTCAGATGCGCAACTTTGAAGCCAGCATTCCGGTCGGTTTTTTCTGCTATCCGATCAGTCAGGCGGCGGACATCACCGCATTCAACGCTACGGCTGTTCCGGTCGGCGAGGACCAGGAGCCGATGCTCGAGCAGTGCCGCGAAATCGTGCACAAGTTCAACACGGTTTACGGCGAAACGCTGACGATGCCGCAGATTGTTCTTCCGTCCAACAACGCCTGCATGCGTCTGCCCGGCACAGACGGCAAGGCGAAGATGAGCAAGTCGCTCGGCAACTGCATCTACCTTGCGGATCCGGAGGAGGTCGTTCGTGAGAAGATCATGTCCATGTACACCGATCCGGACCACATCCGCGTGCAGGATCCCGGCAAGCTGGAGGGCAATACCGTGTTCACCTATCTGGATGCGTTCTGCCAGCCGGAGCACTTCGCAGAATTCCTGCCGGACTACCAGAACCTTGACGAGCTGAAAGCGCACTACCAGCGCGGCGGACTCGGCGATGTGAAGGTAAAGAAGTTCCTGAACAACGTCATGCAGTCGCTGCTGTCGCCCATGCGTGAGCGCCGTGCGCAGTGGGAGGGTCGCCTGCCCGAAGTCTACGAAATTCTCAAGAAGGGCAGCGAAATCGCCGCTGAGACCGCTCAGGGCACGCTCGATCGAGTCCGTCACGCGATGAAGATCGACTATTTCACCGATAACGGCCTGCTCAAGTAAAAACAGCAAAATAAAGGACGAACCGCTCGGTTCGTCCTTTCTGTTAGATTTTCGGGATTTGCTGGGTCACGCAGTGAATATTGCCGCCGCCGATGAGGATATCGCGGGCCGGAATCGCAACCACCTTACGAGTCGGGAAAAGCTCCTGCAGGATAGCCTGCGCCTTTTCATCCATCGGGTCACCGAAGGCAGGCATGACAACAGCCTCGTTCGCAATGTAGAAGTTGACGTAGCTTGCCGCCAGACGCTCTCCCGGGGTACGGGTCGGCTCGCCGTCGCACAGGTCAAGGCCGTCGCACTCCTCTGCGGTGATGGTCACCGGCTTGGGCAGCGGCAGCTTGTGCACCCTGATTCTGCGTCCCTTGGCATCGGTCGCGGCTTCCAGTGCATCCAGACTGGCCTTGGAGAGCGCATACTGCGGGTCGGTCTCGTCATCCGTCCACGCGAGCACAACCTCGCCCGGAGCCGTGAAAGCGCATACGTTGTCAACGTGCTCGTTGGTCTCGTCGTTGTAAATACCGCGCGGCAGCCAGATCACCTTGGAAACGCCCAGATAATCGCACAAAACCTGCTCAATTTCGGCCTTTGTGAGATCGGGATTGCGTCCCGTGCTCAGCAGGCAGGCTTCGGTGACGAGCGCGGTGCCCTCGCCGTCCGAGTGGATGGAGCCGCCCTCGCAAATGAAATCGCGTTTGTCATATACGTCGTTGTTCAGCAGATCGCAGAACTTGCGCGCCACGCGGTTGTCCTTCTCCCACGAGGGATACAGGCCGTCCACATCGCCGCCCCACGCGTTGAAACCCCAGTCGATGCCGCGGCGCTCTCCCCTGCCGTTGATAACAAAGGTCGGGCCAACGTCACGCGCCCACGCATCGTCAGTCTCCATCACGACCAGACGAACGCGGTCGGGCAGCTGCGCACGCGCGTTGTCATACTGCCCTTCCGAGCAGAGCACGGTCATGCTTTCGCTTTCGGAAATCGTCTCGATCACACGCAGAAAGGCTTTCCGGGCCGCATAAGCGCCGTACTGCCAGCTGTCGGCGCGTTCCGGCCAGATCATCAGGCAGCCCTCATGCGGTGCAAACTCCGCAGGCATATAAAACCCGTCCTGCGCGGGTGTAGTGTGCAAAATTTTCATGGTATCTCTCCTGTTCGGTGGTACATCAAGAGTACAACATTTTGATGGAATTTGCAATGGTCGTAGGCGGTTTGAAATGAAAAATTGAGAATAGAGAATGGAAAATGAACGTAATATTTAACGGTATGCGGGCGGTCGCCGGCCCGCCCCTGCGATTACACGATTGCCGAGAACGCCATTCCGACCTGATAAATACATCGCTTTTCCCCTCACCTTCATTCTCCATTTTCCATTCTCAATTATTCAACTTTCCCTTTATCATCCCCGCAGAATATGGTACACTAAAAATGTATCAACTCATTTCCAAAGGAGAGGTGCATACCATGAATTACGCTTACACCTATACATACACACCGCTTTTCTCAATGATTTTGCCGATTCTGGCACTTTTACTGATTCTTGCGGGCGGCATCGCGCTGTACACGCTGTTTGTCCGCAAGCCGAATCACTACCACGGCGCGGCAGCCAAGCTGCATGATTTTCTCAATTTCCGGCACGCATACACCGAGGGTCTGCTGAAAATCCTGTACTGCATGACGGTCGCTGCGCTGGCTATTTACAGCGTTATTCTGCTGTTTTTCCACTTTTTCTGGGCGATCCTGCTGTTTATCGTCGGAAATATTGCTGCACGGCTCGGCTATGAATTTATTATGATGCTGTTCAGCATGCACCGCACCCTGCGCAGCATTGACCGCAAAATGCCCGAGCCGCAGCCGTTCGAGCAGCCGGCTCCCGCAGCGCAGACCGAGCCGCAGAATACACCGGAAAATCCGCTCCCGCCCGATCAGCCGTAACACAGACCGCTGTTTCCGCTTGAAATTTGTTCAACGCAGATTGCAAAAACACGCAAGTCATGATAAAATAGATATACTATTACAGAATTTCGCGGCAGGACCAACCCATGTGCTGCCCTACAGAAAAGAGTATCTTAGAAAAAGGAGGTCCGTGCATTGAAAATTCAGGAAAGCGCGGAAAACTACCTGGAAGCCATCCTGGTTCTGACGCAGAAAAATGGACAGGTGCGCTCGATCGACGTTGCGCACTACACCGGCTTTTCCAAGCCGAGCATCAGCCGTGCCGTTGGCCTGCTGCGCGATAACGGTTACGTTTCCATCGACCAGAACGGTCTGCTGGGGCTGACCGAATCCGGCATGCAGATTGCCTCCAGCATTTACGAGCGCCACACCGTGCTCACCGCATTCCTCACCGCTCTCGGCGTGGACGCTGAGACCGCCGCTGAGGATGCGTGCCGCATCGAGCATGTGCTGAGCGAGGAAACCTTCGACAAGCTCAAGCAGCATGCGAAGGCGTATATCGACGCACAGGGTAAATAAGACCCGTTGAAAATCCTGCCTGAAAAGGCAGGATTTTTTATATCAAATTTTATCGAACAAATTTTCGATAAAATCATTGCATTCAAATCGGCACCCTGTTATAATGGGTGTATCGAATCCGAATACACCGCCGCTCTGCGGCTTGCATATTTGTAACTTTTTCAGGAGGAAATGCTATCATGGCTACCAAAAAGCAGTTGGAACCGGTCGCTCCTGCGGCTGATAAGAAGAAAGCACTTGCCGCTGCGCTCGGTCAGATCGAAAAGCAGTTCGGCAAAGGCTCGGTTATGCGTCTGGGCGAAAACACCGGCATGAATATCGAACACATCCCGACCGGCTCGATCGGTCTGGATCTCGCGCTCGGCATCGGCGGTCTGCCGCGCGGCCGAATCATTGAGATCTACGGACCGGAATCCTCCGGTAAGACCACGGTTGCGCTGCACAGCGTTGCAGAGGCGCAGAAGCTGGGCGGCACGGCTGCGTTTATCGACGCCGAGCACGCGCTCGACCCGGTTTACGCCAAGGCACTTGGCGTTGACATTGACAGCCTGCTGGTCTCCCAGCCGGACACCGGTGAGCAGGGTCTGGACATTGCAGAAGCGCTTGTGCGCTCGGGCGCGATCGATATCGTCGTTATCGACTCGGTTGCCGCGCTGACGCCGCGCGCCGAAATCGAAGGCGAAATGGGCGATTCCTTTGTCGGTCTGCATGCCCGCATGAT
>UMBF01009965.1_pt1 | contig 10697 bp, 12 predicted proteins | sample 1963901 | NCBI WGS metagenome assembly UMBF01 (sample SAMEA4835935, study PRJEB28245) | human gut metagenome | biome: gut microbiome; material: fecal sample | place: Denmark | collected 2008 | reverse complement strand
AGCCTGTGCTGGACTACCGGTGCGATGCCGACTACATCGTGGGGGCCTTTCAGCAGGCCTACGGCATCGACCTGACCGCCGACAAGGTACACTGGTGGCGCTTCAAAGCACTGCTGCACGCCCTGCCGCCGGAAACGCCGCTGGGCAAGATCGTGGAGATCCGGGGGAAGGACACCTCCGGCATGGACAGGGCCGACCGGGACTACTACGAGACCCTGAAAGAGCGCTTTGCCCTGCCGGGTGGGCTGAAGGGGGTGAAGCGGAACGAAACCCTGCAAGAGCACGAGGACGCTTTCCTCGACCGCTTCGGCTGATTCCCGCGCCCCGGTGCCCTGCCCCTTCTGCGGCAGAGCGCTGCCAGTGTGGGCGGCTCCCGAGGCCTACGCCCACGGTCTGTGGGTAAAATGCAAAAACCCCGCATGTAAGCGGGAGGTAGAAATCAAGTTATAGCAGCCTGTGCCCCTGTGCCCGCGCTCCGAATGAGAGGTGGACACAGTGGCATTTGATTTTAGCGTTACCGGCAACACCAAGTTGGACACCAGCGGCTTCACGCAGGGTGTCAGCAGCATGACCGTCGCCGCCGGAACGCTGATCGCAGACCTGGTAAAGACGGCTAGCAGCCAGCTGACGAATCTTGCCCAGAGCGCGATCCGGAACGGCTCCGTCTACGAGACATCTCTTGCCAAAGTCGGGACCATCGCCGATCTTGGCAAGCTTTCGATCCAGAAGCTGGACAGTCAGATCACGGACATGTCCAACACCATGGGCATTGCGGCCACGGATATTGCCGAGGCTACCTACCAGGCCATCAGCGCCGGGCAGGACACGGCCAACGCTGTGGAATTTGCAGGCCAGGCAGCGAAACTGGCAACCGCCGGTTTTACCTCCACGACCTCCGCCGTGGATATCCTGACCACTGCCCTGAACGCCTACGGCTTGAGCGCCGACCAGGCGACCCACGTTTCGGATGTGCTGCTGACCACCCAGAACCTGGGCAAAACCAGCGTGGACGAGCTTTCTTCCAGCATGGGCAAAGTCATTCCGCTGGCCGCAGCTTACAACGTCAGCGTGGAAAACCTGTCCAGCGGTCTGGCCGTGATGACCGCAAACGGCATTGCCACCGCTGAGGCTACCACCTACACCAAATCCATGCTGAACGAGCTGGGCGACACCGGGTCCAGCGTCGGCAAGATTTTACAGCAGCAGACCGGCAAGAGCTTTGCCCAGCTGAGTGCTGACGGCAAGAGCCTGGGCGATGTGCTGCAAGTGCTGTATGACAGCGTGGGCGATGATGGCACCGCCTTTGCCGGTCTGTGGTCCAGCGTGGAAGCTGGCACGGGTGCCCTTTCCCTGGTGTCCGGCGGCGCGGATAAATTCAACGGCGTGCTGGGCCAGATGGTGGACAGCGCCGGAGCTACCGAGACTGCCTACGCGACCATGACAGACACCTTCCAGCACAGCATGGACAGCCTGCAGACCACGGCAGAGAACCTGAGTATTGACCTGTTCGAGGCCATGGAGCCGGGCCTGAAGGAAGCCGCCAACTGGGGCACTGACTGCCTGAATACCCTGACGAGTGCTCTGAATGAGGGCGGCCCGGCGGCCATGCTGGACGCAGCCAGCGGCATTCTGGAAAATCTGACCGCAGGTGTTGTTCAGAAGATTCCCGGGCTGGCATCGGCAGCAACTCAGGTCATCACCAAGCTGGTGCAGTATCTGGCTGACCATCAGGACGAGATCTTCAATGCCGGCATCCAGCTGCTGGGACAGCTCATCATCGGCATCACCGACAACCTGCCCCAGCTGATCACAGCAGCAGCGGAATTGATTGCAAAGTTCTCTGCCGCGCTGATTTCCCATCTGCCCGACCTTCTGAACTGCGGTGCGGCTCTTCTGACCACACTGGTGGACGGCATTCTCCGCAGCATTGAGAATCTGGGCGAAGCCGCCCTTGCCTGCATCGCCAAGCTGACCGGCGTGTGGGACGGCAGTATGGATGAGTGGGGCCACATCGGCGAGAACATCGTCACCGGCCTGCTGAACGGCATCACCGGGATGTGGGACACGCTGGTGTCCACAGTCAGGGGCAAAGTCAACGGCATGGTGAGCACCGTCAAGAATGTGCTGGGCATCCACTCGCCCTCGAAGGTGTTCACTGAGATCGGCGAGAATGTCACGCAGGGCCTTGTCAACGGCATCAACACCGGGGCTCCGGCAGCACAGGAAGCCATCCAGAACATTGCACAGACCCTCAACGACTACGGCCCGGATTTTGCCACCGTAGGGGCCACCATCACAGAGCAGTTCCGCACCAAGCTCACCGAGGGCTGGGCGCAGATCCAGTCTGATATCCAGACGGCTGCACTGGGGGCCATCGAGACGCTGGCAACGGCCCTCAAGGATGGCGACCTCGAGAGCCTGGGCCTGTGGGCGGCTTCCTACTTCTGGCAGGCCTGCACCAAGGAGCAGCAGAGCCAGATTCAGGCCGTAGCCATGGGGGCTCTGAACCAGCTGGGCAGCGCTTTGAGCGGCGTGTTCGGGAACCTGAGCCAGCTAGCCATGGGGCTGGTGGCGCAGTTCGTGCCCGCCGCAGCCAGCGCAACCACGAGCCAGATCGCCCTGAACACCGCCATGGACGCAAACCCCATCCTCTTCGTCATCTCCCTCATCGGGATGCTGGTGGGTGCCCTGTTGAGCTTTTCCGGCAAAAACAAGGATGTGGCCAACGCTTTCCAGAATGTCTGGGCGGGCGTTGAGGACTTTATGAGCTACATCTTCGAGGGCCTGATGCGCATCGTGGCGGCGGGCATCGAGGGCTTTATCATCCTCATCAACGGCCTGATCGCGTCCTATAACAGTGTCGCATGGCTCTATGGCGGCACCATAGACTACATCAGCAATCCGGCCTGGGACTACGCCAACAAGATTGCTGCCGACCGCAAGGCCCGGCAGGAGGCGCGGAAAAAGCAGCAGGAAGTCATCAACAGCCCCAGCAGCTCCGGCACCTCCCAAAAGGTCATTGAGAGCATGACCGATACCAGCAAGACCACCAGAGCAGACGGCAGCACCGTGACCACCAAAGTGCTCACCGAGAAGCTGCAGGATGAGACCGGCAAGATCACCCAGCGGGTGACCAAGACCGTCACCGAGGCAGGCACAAAGCTGGTGGACGGCGTGGAGCGCTCCTACAAGACCGTGACCACCTATGTGGACGGCATCCAGACAAAGGTGGAGCGCAGTCTGGATGACATCAAGGCCAGCAGCTCCACCACACCGACGGCCCCCGCCCCGGACAAAGACCTGACCGACGCTGTGGAGGCCAACACCGAGGCCCTGCTGGCCGCAAACGCAAAGCTGGCCGAGATGGTGCGGCAGGCCAGCACGCTGGTGCTGTCTGACAACATGGCCATCAGCCGGTCTGTGGCCGCATCCGGCACGGCACAGGTGGCCGCAGCCGCCAACCAGTACCACCGGGAGGGCGACACCAACATCACCCAGAACATTTACAGCAAGGCCCAGACGGCGGCAGACCTCCAGCGGGAAGCACGCTGGGAAGCCGACCGGGCCAAGGCCCAGAAACGATGAAAGGAGGGCTCCACAATGCCATTTCGCAAAGACCATTTGCAGCTGGTCACGGATGCCGGGGCCACTCTCGACATCGGGTGGGACTACGGCACGCCCTACTCCCTCGACCCCATCAACGGCGTGGATGTAAATCTGCAAAAGGCGCAGGGAGTGAACCAGATCGGTGAAACGGTGGAGCGCCGGAGCGTGGCCGGGGTGAGCCGTGAGCTCATCATCCACTGCCACAGCTCCCACGGCGATGCGGATGCGGAATTACTGCTGGAAAAGCTGCCCTATTTCACCAGTGGCACAATGTACTTCGAGGATAAATACTTCTGCCGTTTTGTGCTTTCCAAGACCCCCTACACAAAGAGCATCCACCCCTACCCGGTGCTGGATGTCATGCTCTTCTGCCCGAAACCCTTCTGGTACGACCTGACCGCCCAGAGCTTCTGCATCAACGGCTTTGTGCCCAGCTTCAGGCTGCCGGTGAATTACTCCAAGCCCCACCGTTTCGGCGTGCGCACCTCCATCGGCTGGCTGAATGCCTATAACCCCGGGGCGCTGACTGTTCCCTTCACGGCCACCCTCAAGAGCGACGGCGCTGTGGTCAACCCGTGTGTGCTGAACATCGTCACCGGCCAGAGCATCCGCATCCTGACCACCCTGACCCACGGGCAGGTCATCGAGATCTACCGCACCACCACCGACAAGCTGGCAGTCAAGCGGACAGAGGACGGCACGGAGGAGAACATCTTCTCCCTGCTGGATGAGGACAGCGACCTGCTGGAGCTGGCCCCCGGGGACAATCTGCTCAAGGCCACCGCCGACAGCGGTGAGACCAGCCTGCAGGTGACAGTGCGCTTTTATCCCATGGTTTCGGGTATTCTGCCGGAGGTGATCTCGTGACACTGGACGTTTTGGATGAACTGACCCTCGCCCGGCTGGGCCGGGTGGAGGTGTGGGTAAGTCTTTACTGGGACGAGCCCTACAACACGGAGGGAGCGTTCACGCTGGAGGTGCGCCCCACCGAGGAGAACCTCGCTCTTCTCCGGGAGGGCCGCTGGCTGCGCCGCAGCGACAGCGATGTGCCCATGCGCATCTGCCACCGGAGCAACGAGAATCAGGACAGCAATCTGGTGGTCACCGGCTTCCCGGGGACGTGGATCTTCACCAAGCGGGCCTGTACCAGCATCGTGAAGAACGAGAACGCCGAAGCCGCCATGCGCAGGCTGGTCAGCGCAATGCAGCCCTGGCCCAAGCTGGAGCTGGGTGCTGCTGTGGGCTTCGACACCACCTACACTGCCCAGACCTCCGGCGGCAGCATCATGGACTACCTGATGACTATCGGCGCGGCTTGTGATCTGGGCTTCCGGGTGCGGCTGGCAGGCAAGAACGCAGACAAAAAGCTGCTGTTCGAGGTCTACCGGCCCACCGCTGATCCAAACAACCGTTTTTCCACCAAGTGGGGCAACCTGCAGCAGGCCGCGTGGGCCTTTGGCGACAGCGACTACGCCAACGTTGCCGTGGTGCAGGGTGCTGGCGAGGGCGAGGCCCGCGCCACCGTCACCGTGGGCCTGACGGATGCCACCGGGGCCGACCGACGGGAGCTTTACGTCGATGCCCGGGACGTACAGCCGGACGAGGAAAAGGGCGAGACCACCAAAAGCCAAGCCTACCTCGAGCGGCTCATGGCCCGGGGCACCAACAAGCTGCTGGAACAGCTCCGCACCGGAAGCATCGAGCTGACCATCGATGCCGAGGGGCTCTCCCCTGGTGACGTGGCCTTTTGTACCATCCCGGTGCTGGGCTACAAGGCCACCGTCCGGGTGGCCGATGTCATCACCCAAAGCCAGAGCGACAGCACCACCCGCACCGTGCGGCTGGGCACGCCGGTCTGGCGCAAGCTGTAAGGAGATGATCTTTTGAGCAAAATCGTTTTATACCCTGCAAACGGGTTCGACTTCGATGCCGCAGATGTGGCGGCCTACCTTGCGGGCCTCACCAGCGGCGTGTTCAGCGGAGATGAGGACTTCCCGGTGACAGCCGCAGGCGGACTGAAGGTCACCGTGGGGGCAGGCCGTGGCTGGGTGCACCCCAGCCGCTTCACCGGCTACTCCATCACCAAGCGGGAGAGCGACACCCTGACCATGCCGCTGGCCGACCCGTCCCTCCCCCGCATCGACCGCATCGTGATGCGCTATGATGCCGGTGCCAGAGCCGCCAGCCTGCAGGTGCTGCAGGGCACGGCATCCAGCACACCCACGGCCCCCGCCATCTCCCGCACCGAGCTGATCTACGACCTCTGCCTTGCCGAGATCACCCGCCCGGCAGCGGATGCAAGCATCACCACGGGCCAGATCACCGACACCCGGCTGGATGAAAAGCTCTGCGGCATCGTACGAGACGGTGTGACCGGCATCCCCACCGACGAGCTGCTGGCCGCTGCCCGGGAGCGCATCAACGCACTGGAGGAGAAAGCTACCAGCAGTGCCGCTGCCGCCAAGGACAGCGCGGAGGCAGCCAAGAGCAGCGAGACCAAGTCCGCCGCCAGCGAAAAGAACGCCAAGACCAGCGAGACCGCCGCCCAGCGAATCCTGACGGATACGCAGAACGCGGTGAAAACGGTCACCGCCGATATGAATGCCGCTGCGGGGAGCGCTTCCACCGCCGCCACCAAGGCCGGGGAGGCATCCACCAGTGCGGGGGCGGCATCCATAAGCCGTCAGGCAGCCGAAAAGGCACAGAAGGCCGCAGAGGCTGCCGCAGCGCTGGCGGGAACGCGGGCAGGTACGGACAAGACCCTGAACACAGAAAACGCTCCTGCGGACGCAGCAGCGGTCGGAAAGGCTTTTGCAAGCATTATCAAGGCCTACGATATCGCCCTTTCCGCTGCCAGCTGGAAAGCCACTTCTGACACAGCAGCCAAGAATGCGGGCTGGGCCTACCAGTGCGACGCGACCGTCAGCGGCTGCACCGCAGCGCTGGAGCCCAGTGCAACGGTCAGCCTCGAGAGCGTGGTCGTGGCCCAGAAAGCTGGCCTTGGATCGATTTGCAGCACTGGTGCGGGGTTCTGCCGGTTCTATGCCGAAAAAGTCCCCTCTGCATCAATCAGCCTGCGGCTTCTTCTGATTAACAGAACGCCTGCGTAAGGAGGGATGAGTCATGGCGATTGGAGCTGTAAGTACACCAAGCAAAACATGGGTGCCGCCTGTGGGCATGATTATCACTACCGGAAGTTCGACCAGCCCGGCGGCGCTGTATGACGGCACCAGCTGGACACAGATCAAAGATCGTTTTCTCATCGGTGCAGGTGGGAGCTACGCGCTGGGCAGCACTGGCGGTTCGGCCACCCACACCATGAGCGCCGCTGAAATGCCTGCACATAGCCACAGCGGAAGCATCACGGCAGTGGGAAACCATAATCACACGATCCATGATGCAGGGGGTACAAGTATCTATAACATTCTTGAATACCTTGGCAATGAAAAAATCTACACTACTGTTACGGTCAGCTTCGGAACCGCCGGAGCGCATACCCACAGCGTAAGCATTGGCAGCAACGGAAGCGGAAAGGCCTTTGATATTATGAATCCCTATGTTGCAAAGTATATGTGGCGGCGTGTCAGCTAGGAGGTGGCAGAATGGCAATTGGAATCGTAAAAGGACTGGCCGGAACAAGCTGGATTCCGCCGGTCGGTTTTGTATGGAAAAGTGCCAGTCCTACCAGCCCGGCAAACATTTATGCGGGGACGACATGGACACAGCTGAAAGACCGTGCAATCATTGCCGCAGGCGGCAGTTATAGCAACGGCAGCACCGGCGGCGCTACCACGCACATTCTGAGTACCGCAGAAATTCCCGCCCACAGCCATAGTGGAAGTACATCTAGCAGTGGTGGACACGGTCACTCATCAATAACAGCCAAAAGCGTTAAAACTGGGCATCAATGGAACAGTTCAAATATGTGGAATGAAAGCCTTCATAATCGAGGCTCAACTGGTATTCTGAACAACAGTACGACTACTTCAACGAATGGCTCGCACTCGCACTCTGCAAGTATCAATGCCACAGGAAATGGACATGCGTTCAGCATCCTGAACCCGTATATCGTGCGGTATATGTGGGAGCGAATCGGCTGAGAGGAGAAATTTTATGTATGGAGCAGTAACCTGCCCACTGGATACGGACTGGGTCCCTCCGGTGGACTTTGTGCTGGAAGTGTACAGCTCTACCAGTCCGGCTTCTATCTACGCCGGTACGACATGGACACAGCTGAAAAATTGCATCGTTTTTGCTGCCGGAAGCACCTTTAGAGCCGGAAGCAGCGGCGGAAGTTCCAGTGTATCCCTGAACACGAACTACCTGCCAAGCCATTCCCATACAGTCAGCACCGGAAGCAGCGGCGGGCATTACCATTCAACAACGATTCCTGCTGTAGTGTCTGGCGTTTCAAGTTCAGACGCTCTCGGATATAACGGAAGTGGTTACAGTTCTGATAAATACGGTGACAGAACTGTAACGCTTTCCAATGCTGGCAGTCACGGCCACACCCTGACTGTGGGCAGCACCGGTGGCGGGCAGGCCTTTGATATTATGAACCCGTATTACGCAGTAAATATCTGGCAGAGAGTAGGATGAATATGAAAATTGTTGATGAAAATGGCGTTGAGCTGACTGGTGAACCCGACCTGACACTTGGACGGCTGGTGGATGACGCGGAGATCGTGCACCACGAGGCCACCCCTGCTGTGGAGAAGGAGAGCCACTGGGTGACGATCCGGACATACCCCAACGGGAGCCGAGACGTGGAAGAAGTGGTGGACGTTGAGCCTGTAGCGGCTATGGATGCCTGGGATGAGACAGTGCCGATCCAGCGATACATCAAGTACACGCAGGACGAGCTGGATGAACAGGCTCGGCAGCAGGAGCACGAGACCAAGATGGCGCAGATGCCGGAAACGGTGGAGCAGCTCAAGACAGAAAACGAGGCCCTGCGGGAGTCCTTCACTACGATGGAGAGCGCCCAGACCGACACCGACAGCCTGATGGTGGATCAGGAGTATAGGCTGACGCTGCTGGAGCTGGGGATCACGGAGTAAGCCCCTCTGCCAAGAGGACGATAACATTTTTAAGATGGGGCACTGCCCCGGAAAGGACAAACCTATGTTGTACCGTACCTGTAAACGCATGATCGAACGCGGCAATCTGGAGGGCATGAGCACCAAGCTGGACGTTTTCTATGCCGCAAGCAAGTTGACTGATGACGAGTACAAGGAGCTGACCGAGCTGCTGGCCGAGAAGGAGGCGCAGAATGCCCAGAACAATTCTTGACGTTTCCCGCTGGCAGGGCCGCATTGACTGGGACAAGGTCAAGACAAGCGGCCTTGTCTCCGGTGTGATGATCCGGGCCATGGGCAACAGCAAAGAGGGCAAACCCAGCAAGCCATACATCGACCCCTTCTTTGCCCGCAACTACGCCGAGTGCCAGCGCCTGGGCATCCCGGTGGGCGTGTACGGCTACTTCAAGGCCACCACCAAGGCACAAGCCGACAAGGAGCTGGCCCTGTTCAAGCAGGCGCTGACCGGCAAGACGTTCCAGCTCCCGGTGGCTGTGGACATCGAGGACAAGCTGCAGGCGGCCCTGAGCAAGTCCGCCCTGACCGACATCGTGGCCCACTGCCTGAGCGTGGTGGAGAGCTGGGGCGTGTACGCCATGCTCTACACCGGCCTGAACTTCGGGCAGAACAACCTTTACATGGGCGGCGCGGTCCTCAAGCCCTACGACGTATGGCTGGCGGCCTACCGCACCAAGAAGCCCGCCCCCGGCTGGCCCTTCGGGATGTGGCAGTACACCCGCAGCGGAAAGATTCCCGGCATTGCCAAGGGCGCAGACCTCAGCGTGGCCTACAAGGACTACGCGGGCATCATCCAGCGGGCCGGGCTGGGGCAGGTCAGGGGGTGAGACCGATGGAGACGATTCTGGCCGCTGTGATCACCGGCGGCGTGACGCTGATCGGTGTGCTGATCGCCAACAGCAAGACGCAGGCCGTGACCGAGACCAAGCTGGAGGAGCTGACCCGGGAGGTGCGGTTGCACAACAACTTCGCCCAGCGGGTGCCGGTGATCGAGGAGCAGCTGAAAGTGGCAAATCACCGCATTGCCGATCTGGAAGAACATGAATACGAAAGAGAAAGGAATTGACCTATGACGAACAGAAAAATCCCTGCCGCAACCATCGCCCGCACCGTTGTGCTGGCACTGGCCCTCGTCAACCAGCTGCTGAGTGCAGCAGGCAAGCCGGTGCTGCCCATCGACAGCGCCAGCGTGGAGCAGTGGGTGACGGCTGGCCTGACCACCGCTGCCGCCATCTGGGCATGGTGGGAGAATAACTCCTTCACCCCCGAGGCCATCCACGCAGATGAGCTGCTGGATCAGATGCAGGGGAAGATCAAGTAAGAGTACATAGCAACAGCCCCGAGGAACCATCTGGCTCCCCGGGGCTGTTTTCTTTTGGCATATTTCGGCATATTCCGACGCATTCAGCATTATCCGGCACATTCTGACATTTTCCGGTTAAAGTTGGATAGAAAGGATGTGCAAACTATGCCCGACGTGAAAATTTCGGACTCCCTCTCCCAACTGGATCAAATCCTCCGGCCGCTGGGGATCACCCGGAGCTCAAAGAATTACCGTGTTCTCTGCGAATGCGTGGCTCTGATCTGTGAGCAGGAGGACCGGCTGGAAGCTGTACAGAAAGAGATCTATACCCCCATCTCAGACCAGCGGCGCTGCAAGTGGTCTGCCATTCAAAGTGCCGTCCGGCGTGCAGCAGAGAAAGCCTGGGCGCTCAATCCCGAAGGCGTTCAGCAGTTGGCGGGCTACCCGCTGACCGGCGCACCCAGCGCGGTGCAGTTCCTGGAGATGCTTTACAATGCCGTGGTGAGAGGGTAACGAAAAGGCTGCCATGCGAGTGTGATGCATGGCAGCCTATTTTTGCTGATTTTCGCATAGTTTTCCGCAAAAAGTGGGTTTGACTGTGGGTTACAGCAAAAGAAAAGCACCCAGAAACTTACGTCTCTAGGTGCTTTATCTTGGTGGGCGCGGGTGGATTCGAACCACCGAAGCTGAAA
>UMBF01056386.1_pt1 | contig 10742 bp, 9 predicted proteins | sample 1963901 | NCBI WGS metagenome assembly UMBF01 (sample SAMEA4835935, study PRJEB28245) | human gut metagenome | biome: gut microbiome; material: fecal sample | place: Denmark | collected 2008 | reverse complement strand
GCGGTGCCCGGCGTCGTGCCAAACGAGTGAGACGATGCCGCACCCGCTGCACAGGTCGAGCGCACGCTCGTTTCTGCGGGGCTGCGCGAAGCGGGCCAGCAGCAGCGCGTCGGTGCCGAACGTCGCGCCCGGCGCGGTCAGCACGCGGGTGCCGTTGTCCAGAATTTCAACGCCCATTCAGACTTTTACGCGCAGCTGCGCGTATTTCAGCAGTGCGACCTGGGTCTTGCTGTCCTTGATCGTGCCGTCCATCACAAGGCCGAGGGCCTTGTCGAACGGCATTTTGACGACGTCAAGGAACTCGCCCGCGTCGAGGTGCTGCGCTGTGCTGTGCAGGCCGGTGGCGGCCCACAGATAGATTTTCTCGCTGTCGTAGCCGACGGTGGCATAGACGACGCCGAGATCGATAAAATTGTCGGCGGTCAGGCCGCACTCCTCGCTCAGCTCGCGCTTGGCGGCCTCAAACGGATCCTCGTCCGCCTCGAGCTTGCCGGCGGGCAGCTCCCAGATCTCCTCGCCGAAGGCGTAGCGGAACTGACGTACCATCGTCACGCTGCCGTCGGCGTCCACAGGCAGGATGCAGGCGCCGCCGTGGTGGTGGACGATCTCCCGCGTCGAGGTCGTGCCGTCCTCAAGCTGTACCTTGTCCACGGTCACGCGGATGACGCGGCCATTGAAGATTTCCCTGCTTTCCAGCATGGTCTCGGTATGTGCCATTGCTTTTCTCCTTTGCAGAAAGGGCCCCGCCGTACAGGCAGGACCGATACTGCTTCTATTTTACAGCAGACGCAGACAATAATCAATAAAGTCGAGCGTATATTTTTGGCTGCGCAGCCAATCAGAGGCGTGGCCGTCATCGAGGTAGGTCAGCAGGGCTTCGGTCAGGTTGGGGTCCTGCATCAGATACTCGCGGCAGTACTGCCCGTCCGGCTCTTGGATGGCCTGGCAGAACACAACGCCGCGGCCCTGAAAAACATTGACGCACATCGACGGAGTCAGCGCCAGCTGGGCAGGGTCCACGATGCGCAGGGTGCGGCGGTCAGACTCCGCAGCGCGGCGCAGCCGCAGGAGCAGCTCCCGGCGGGTGGGAATGTCCGGCGCATCGCACAGATCCGGCGGAATGTCGAACATTTTCCCGGTGCGTACAAACTGCAAAAGACCTTCCTCACAGAAATAGAGGTCCGGGGCCTGGGCGCTCCACATCTGCAGGTGTTCGAGCAGGGCGGGCAGGGACTGCAGCGCGGCGCCGGGCCGGGCAAGCTGCAGGGCCATTTTCTCGTCGGCAAACAGGGTGAACGGCGGCTGCCCTCTATGTACTGCTCGCTGCAGCGCAGCTGGCTGGCGGCTTCGTTGGAGATAATGCCCTCGCGGTGGGTGAAATCCTCCACCCGGAAAGAGACCTCCAGCAGGTGGTGCAGCTCGGCGCGCAGCCTGGGATCGGGGCCGCGGCCACGCTGCTTGTATTGCAGCAGCAGGGCGGATTTCTGTTCCTCGCTCAATTCCAGCGCGTCGGCCATGTGTTCCAGCTGGAACTCCCGCGGGGTACGCTGACCGCTTACAATTTTGTACAGCGTGGAGCGGTCGATCGACGCTTTGCGGGCCAGCTCGGCCATTGTGCCGGGGTAGCGGGTGACGAGTATCTTCAGGGTCTGGGTCAGTTCGCTCATGGGGGCGGCCTCCATTTATGGAATGCTTTTACTATACCGCGAAAGTGCCGCGCTGGCAAGTGTAAACTTTTTTGGTACATCGTTGCGATATGCCGGGAAATTTGTTATAATCTGGGAAAGTGAAAACGAGGTGACCGTTATGAAAAAGCATCCTCTTTTGGCGGCAGGGGCCGCGGCGGGCGCGGCGGTGCTGGGCGCGGCGTATGCCGTCTACCGCGTTGCCTTTTACCAGAAGCCGACGACGAAGGTGCCCTCCCCGGCGGATATGCCCACGCGGGAGTGCTACAGCAAGGCCATGGGCCCCGACGCCGACGCGCTGGCGCGGGATATGTTCAAGGCCGTGCACATCACGGCGCAGGACGGTACGCCGCTGGCCGCACGCTACTACCACCACGCCGACGGCGCGCCGCTGGCGATCATCTTCCACGGCTACCGCGGCTATGCGGAGCGGGACGGCCTGGGCGGCTATACGCTGTGTACGGCGCTGGGCTACAATGTGCTGCTGCCCGACCAGCGCGCCCACGGCTACAGCGGCGGCCATACGATCACGATGGGCGTGAAAGAGCGCTACGACGCCCGCGACTGGACAGTCTGGGCGCGGAGCCGCTTCGGCCCCGAGGTGCCGATCTTTTTGATGGGCGTCTCGATGGGGGCGGCCACCGTGCTGCTGGCCGCCGGGCTGAACCTGCCGGACAACGTCTGCGGCATTGTGGCGGACTGCGGCTACACCAGCCCGCGGGAGATCACCCGCAAGTGCCTGCCGGAGTATCTGCCCGGCATGCCGCTGGAGCTGACCTATGCGGTTGGACGGCTGGGCGCGATCCTGTTTGGCCACTTTGACCCCGAGGACGCCGACTGCGAGGCCGCCGCAGCGCAGAGCAAGGTGCCGATTTTGTTTGTCCACGGCGACGCGGACGGCTTTGTACCCTATGATATGGGGAAGCGCAACTATGAAGCCTGCCGCGCGAAAGGCAAGAAATTTTTGACTGTACATGGCGCAGAGCACGCCGTGAGCTACTACCACGACAACGACGCCTACACGAAGCAGGCAACGGAGTTTTTACAGGATTGTCTGGCCCGGCGCGGCTTTGTATGGCCGCCCGAGACCGACGAGCCTGAAAAATAATATAGAGGAGTGTTTAGTATTATGAAGCGTATTGCTACCACGAACGCACCCGCCGCCCTGGGCCCCTATGCCCAGGCTGTTGACACCGGTGACACCGTCTATTGCAGCGGCCAGCTCGGCCTGGACCCCGCCACCGGCGCATTGGCCGAGGGCGTGCAGGCCCAGACGCACCAGGCGCTCAAGAATCTGCAGGCCGTGCTGCAGGAGGCCGGTCTGACGCTGGACAATGTCGTCAAGACGACAGTATTTGTGCAGGATCTGGGGGATTTCGGCACCGTGAATGAAATTTACGGCACCTACTTCCACGGCGGCTTCCCCGCGCGCAGCTGCGTGCAGATCGCCGCGCTGCCGAAGGGAGCGCTCGTCGAGATCGAGTGCATTGCGGTGCGGTAATAGCGCGTTGACGCGAAAAAGTGCTTTGCAGGGGCGGATTTCCTATCCGCCCGGGGATGTTTCCGCCGCCGCGGACGGCGCGGGCGCATATAGAATGCGCCCCTACGGAGGCCCCGTGAGGGGAAAGCGCAAATAGAAAACGGGCGCGGGCGCATATAGAATGCGCCCCTACAGTCTCGGCAAGGCAAACACAGCGACAATAATATATAACCGGCAGGCCGCCTGAAAACGGTCTGCCGGTTTCGGTTATTTCCCGTAGCTTGCCAAAAACTGCCGGGTGCGTTCCTCTTTGGGGTGGTCGATGAGCTCCTTGGCGTCGCCCTGCTCGACGACGACACCGCCGTCCATGAAGAGGATGCGGTCCGCAGCGTCGCGGGCAAACTTCATCTCGTGCGTGACGATGATCATCGTCGTTTTGTGCTCGGCCAGCTCGCGCAGGACGCGCAGCACCTCGCCGGTCAGCTCGGGGTCAAGGGCCGAGGTCGGCTCATCAAAGCAGAGGATGTCCGGGTGCAGCGCCAGTGCGCGGGCAATCGCCACGCGCTGCTGCTGCCCGCCGGAAAGCTGGTGCGGGTAGTGGTTCTCCCGGTCAGAAAGCCCCATCTGCGCCAGCAGGGCCTTTGCCTGCGTTTCAATGTCGGCCAGAATCTGCCGCCGGTTCTGCTTGTAGTCGGGGCGCTCCTTCGCCAGGAGCTGGCCCGCCAGCATGACGTTCTGCAGCGCCGTGTACTGGGGAAACAGGTTGAAGCTCTGGAACACAAGGCCGAAGTGCAGCCGCTTTTTGCGGATAGCTTCTTCGCTCTGCGTTTTGGTGTCGGCGGCGCTCCACAGCGTTTCACCCGCTACCGTAATGCTGCCGGTGTCGGCGGTCTCCAGAAAGTTCAGACAGCGCAGCAGCGTTGTTTTGCCGGAGCCGGACGAGCCGATGATGGCGAGAGCCTCGCCTTCAGCCAGATCAAACGAGATGTCGCGCAGCACCTTTGTGGCACCAAAGCTCTTGCCGATGCCGTTTACTTCCAACAATGCCATAGCCGCGCCCCCTTACCTGAAATAGTCCAGCCGCTTTTCCAGCCAGCCGAACAGCAGCGTCAGCGCACCGACGAACACGAGGAAGAACACCGCCGTGGAGAACAGCGGCCAGATCAGGCCCTTGGCGCTGTACTCTTTCGCCATCATGATGATGTCCTTGTTGGCGATGACGTTCGCCAGCGAGGTATCCTTGACCAGCGTGATGATCTCATTGCCCATGGGCGGCAGGATGCGCTTGATGACCTGCAGGAGCGTGACGCGGAAGAAAATCTGGGTCTTTGTCATGCCCAGCACCTGCCCGGCCTCGGTCTGGCCCCTGGGCACAGCCTCGATGCCGCCGCGGTAAATTTCCGAGAAATAGCAGGCGTAGTTGATGGCGAACGCCACGACGGCGGCGACCAGACGCCCGCTGCCGCCGGACGGCCACGGGCTGGTGAAGCCCAGCAGGCCGGGCCCTAAGTAGATGACCAGGATCTGCAGCATCAGCGGCGTGCCGCGGATGACCCAGACAAACGTTTTGACGACGCCGCGCAGCGGGGCAAGCCTGCTCATGGAGCCGAACGACACCACCAGCCCCAGCGGCAGTGCGAACAATAGAGTCAGACCGAACAGCTGGCAGTTGAGCCAGAACGCCTCGGTCAGGCGGCCCCAGATGACTGCTGCCTCGCCCATCAGTCGGCCAGCGTCAGGCTGTACTTGTCGGCCAGGGCCTGCATCGTGTCGTCGGCCTTCAGCTCGTCAAAGGCGGCGTTCACGGCGTCGGCGGCATCACTGCCCTTGCGGAAAGCGACGCCGTACTCCTCGGCGTTCAGCTCGTCCTTGATGGCGAGGTTTGCGTAGTCGGTGCCCTCGCCGATCATGGCGGTGGCCAGCGTCAGATCCAGCACGGCGGCGTCAGCCGTACCGGCGGCGACCTCCATCAGGCAGTCAGTCTGGACGGACTTGCTGACGTAGTCGGCCTGGGAGAGGCTCTCGTCCTCGCTGATGGCGCTCTCACCGGCGGAACCGGCCTCGGCCACGATGGTCTTGCCGACAAGGTCGGCGGTGGAGCTGTAATCGGCATCGGCCTTCATGACGACGACCTGCGCGTTCTTGGCATAGGCCTTCGTGCAGGCGGTGTTGGCCGTGATGTCATCGGTTAGGGTCATGCCGTTCCAGATGCAGTCGATGCTCTTGGCGTCCAGCTCGACAATTTTAGTGTCCCAGTTGATCTCAACAAAGTCCGGCTCCACGCCCAGCTTTTCGCAGACGGCAGTGGCAAGCTCGGTGTCAAAGCCGGTGAAATTGCCGTCGGCGTCAGTGTAGTTCATCGGCTCATAGACGGTGTAGCCGATGGTCATTTTGCCCTTGTTTTTGATGTAGGCAAGGTCGCTGTCGGCAGTGGCTTCAGCGGCGGAAGCTGCGGTGCTTTCCGTAGAAGCTGCCGTGGATGCGCTGCCGCCGCAGGCGGCCAAGCTCGCGGCCATGCCGAGTGCCAGAACGGTGCTGATGAATTTTTTCATGATACTTCCTCCCATACTTCGCACAAATCCCTCACACTGCCGGTTTAAAGCGGCGGTATGCTTTAATAGTAATGCAAAACCGCGGGTTATGCAAGAGGTTTGGGAGATTTTTGCAGAAAAAAGAATATTTATGCAGGGAAGAGGCGGCAGGCTGCGGCTTGACAAAGGGACAGCACAGCGTTATAATAAGTATAGAAAAAGGCACTGCGACAAGCGGTTGGTCTCTTTCCAATGAAAGTTCTTATTTATCACCTAAGAACCGTCACTTGGCCGAGTGGCGGTTCTTGCTTTTTACAACGATGCTCAATGTAATAGTCTTGCGACCAACATAAAACGTGAATGTAAAACGCATGATCTCACCTCCTTTCGGAGGGTAGAGACCAACCGCCTGCCGTATGTGCAGTGCCCGCCGCGTAAAGCGGCATAAAAAGAATACCATGTTTCGACGGTTTTTGCAACTGGGAAACATGGTATTTTTTATTGCGTTTTTTACTTGATGACCCGTACCATATCGCGGGTGATGGCGTCCAGCGTGGGCGCACCGCACAGGCGCATCGTGTCGGCCAGCTCATTGCCGAGCTGGGCTGTGTAGGCGGCGACGCCGTCGGCACCGGCACCGTAGACGGCGGTGACGAAGGGCCGCGCGATCAGCACGGCGTCTGCGCCGAGGGCCAGCGCCTTGAAGACGTCGCTGCCGGTGCGGATGCCGCCATCCACCAGAATTTTGGCGCGGCCATCCACGGCGGCGACAATGTCGGCCAGCACCTCCTGCGTGGCGGGGCAGTCGTCCAGCACGCGCCCGCCGTGGTTCGAGACAACAATGCCCGCGGCACCGGCCTCGATGGCCTTTTCCGCGCCTTTGACGGTCATGATGCCCTTTAAGATAAACGGCACGCCCGAGGCCAGGGCAATTTCTTTTAACTGCTCCACGGTCTTGCTGCCCGCGGGCGGGTCAAGGTGCTGTAAAAACGGCAGGCCCGCCGCGTCGATGTCCATGGCCATGGCAAAGCAGCCGGAGCTGCGTGCCAGCGCTATTTTCCGGGCCACCGTGGCGTTGTCCCACGGCTTGACGGGGGGGATGCCCGCGCCGCCGCAGGCCGTGATGGCAGCAGCCGCGCCCTCCATGACCTTGTGGTTGGTGCCGTCGCCGGTGAAGGCAGCAATGCCAGCCGCCGCGCAGGCGGGGACAAGGATATTGTTGTAGTCCAGATCGTTGTACTTGTCGCCGTAGTGCAGCGGCATGGCGCCGACAGGCCCGGCAAAGAACGGATATTTGAAGCTACGGCCAAACAGCGTCAGGGATGTGTCCGGCTCAAAATTTTCATGGATGGTATCCATGTTCAGCCGTACATTGCGCCAGGCGTCAAAGTTGCGGACGGCCACCGTGCCGCTGCCCTTGGCACCGGGGCCGGGGATCGTGCCGCCGCAGGCGCGGCCGTTGCAGACCGGGCAGGCGCGGCAGGGGCCCATCTGACCTTGGGCAGCCTGTAAAACTTCTTTATATGTCATCTGGATTTTGCCTCCTGTGCTGCGAGCCGATGCGAGCATCGGCCCCTACAAAAATCGGGTAATTATGCTCCGCGCCCATTATAGCGCGTTTTGCCCGCTGCCGCAAGGCCGCTGACGACGACAAGTGCGCACAGTACACAGAGCCCTGCGCCCGCCTGGCCGGTCAGGTCGCCCACAAGGCCCACAAGCGGGCTGGCGGGGATCATCAGCAGACTGTAGGCCATGCTGTCCACGCTGATGAGCGTTGCGCGGCGGTCACTGGGGATCGCGTCGTTGAGCCGCTGCATACTGTGCAGGAACCAGACGGAGAGTGCCCCCTGTACGAGTACCGGCCCAGCGGCGCAGAGCAGCGCCGGGGCCGCGCCCGCCAGAAGCGTGCCTGTGCCGACGAGCAGCGCACAGCCGAAATAGAGCGCGCGCAGCCGTTTGGGGTGCAGGCGGCGGCCCAGCGATGCGCCCGCCATGCCCGCGGCCCCAGCCAGCAGACCCGGCAGGAACAGCCATTCCATGGCCCAGCCCTGCTGGGTCAGCCGCTGCTGGACGAACATCGAGGTCAGGTAGGACGGCAGCGAGATGACCGCGTCGGCCATGATAATGCGCCGCGCCGGTGTGCTGCTGCACAGGCAGTCGAGACTGTCCAAAATGTGCACGCGCAGCCGGGCGGGCAATTCTTGCAAGATGTGTTTCTCGCGGGCGGCCTGTTCGTCGGTGACGACAGGTTCGGTCAGGTTGGCCGCGGCCAAGGCGGAGACGGCGCTGACCGCGGCGTCCGCAAGGTAGTAGCCCGCCGAGGTCAGCACCCCGGCCAGCAGGCTGGCCAGTGCGCCGAGGGCGGAGGCTAGCTTCATGAAGATTGACGCTTTGGCGTCAACTTTAATGTAGTAGCGCTCCCGTCCGGCGGTTTTCAGGCTGTCGTAGGTCAGGGCTTCCGTGGTGCCGGAGAGCAGGTTGTAGCCCAGCGCTTTCAGCCCCATGCCCGCGCAGATGAACGCGAGACTGGGCGCAAACGCCATGGTGGCGGCGGAGACAACGCCCAGCGCACCGCCGAAGATCAGCGTGCGCCGCCGCCCCAGCAAATCGGCGGCCATGCCGCTGGGAACCTCACACAGCAGGCTGACGCCGTGGAAAACGCCCTCGGCCAGGCCGATTTGCGCCAGCGTAAAGCCGCGGGCCGCCAGCAGCGCGACCCAGACGGCGTCGGTGAAGCGCAGGGTAGAGGTAAATGCGTGCAGATACACGCAGCGAAGCTGTTTTTGTAAATTCATGGGGGAACACCCTTTCATGGTATATACGAAAACGTGCCCTTAAATTTTTGTAAAAAGGCAGCAAAAAGCGCCCCGCGGCAAAGCCACAGGGCGCAAAAACTGCACACTTACAGCGTTACCGAGGTAAAAAAGGGCACACTTACAGCGTCAGTAGGTCAGGGGTTTCCTTTTTTCTGGAACACAACACCAAACTGCCAACGCATAAGGGGGTGCTCTCCTTCCTCGGTGAATTTGGGATAAGTATAGCACAGCGTTTGCCAAATGGCAAGAAAAATTGTACAATAGGGGCATGATTTTTGAAAGCTAAGGGGAACGGGTATGAAACGTCTGGTCGTCGGGCTGCTGGCACATGTGGACAGCGGCAAAACTACATTGGCCGAAGGGCTGCTTTACCGTGCGGGGGTGCTGCGCAAGCTGGGGCGCGTGGACCACAGGGACGCCTTTCTTGACACCGACAGCCAGGAGCGGGCGCGGGGCATCACGATCTTTGCCAAGCAGGCCGTGCTGACGCTGCCCGCCGCGGACGGCGCCGACGAGACCGAACTGACGCTGCTGGATACGCCCGGCCACGTGGACTTTTCCGCCGAGGCCGAGCGCGCCTTGCAGGTGTTGGATTACGCGGTGCTGGTCGTCTCCGGCACCGACGGCGTGCAGGCCCACACCGAGACATTGTGGAAACTGCTGGCACGTTACCGCGTACCTACGTTTGTATTTGTCAACAAGATGGACCTGCCCGGCGCGGACGCCGCCGTGCGCCTGCGGGAGCTGCGCGGGCGGTTCGGGGACGGGTGTGTGGATTTTTCCGCCGCGCCCGACCCGGAGGCGCTGGCTCTGTACAGCGAGCCGCTGATGAACGAGGTGCTTGAGACCGGCGCAGCAGCGGCAGAAACGATACAGACCGCTATTGCGCGGCGGCAGGTGTTCCCGGTGTTTTTCGGCGCGGCGCTGCGGCTGGACGGGCTGGACGGGCTGCTGCGCGGCCTGCAGGCGCTGACCCGCACCCCGCCTCGGTGGCCGGAATTCGGCGCGCGTGTGTTCAAAATCAGTGAGGATGCGGGCACGCGGCTGACCTGGCTGAAGGTCACGGGCGGCGTGCTGCATGTAAAAGATGTGCTGCCCGGCGGCGAGAAGGCCGACGCGCTGCGGCTGTACAACGGCGGCAAATTCCGGCTGGTCAGCGAGGCGCTGCCCGGCATGGTCGTGGCCGCAGCGGGGCCGGTCGGTACGCGGCCCGGGCAGGGGCTTGGCGCGGAATCCGACGCCGAGACGCCGCTTTTGGAGCCGGTGCTCAACTACCGCGTGGACTGTGACGCCGACCCCCATACCTTATTAAAGGCGCTGCAAACGCTGGAGGACGAGGACCCGCAGCTGCACGTCAACTGGCGGGATGACCTGGGCGAGGTACACGTCCAGCTGATGGGCGAGGTGCAGCTGGAAATTTTGCAGGCGATCTTGCAGGAGCGGTTCGGGCTGACTGTGGCGTTCAGCGAGGGCGGCATTTTGTATAAAGAGACGCTGACAAGGGCGGTGGAGGGCATCGGCCACTATGAGCCGCTGCGCCACTATGCCGAGGTACATCTGCTGCTGGAGCCGGGGGCGCGGGGCAGCGGTGTGCAGCTGGCGGCGGACTGCCCGCCCGACACGCTGGCCGAAAACTGGCAGCGGCTGATCTTAACGCATCTGGCCGAGCGCACTCACCCGGGCGTGCTGATCGGTGCGCCGCTGACCGATGTGAAGATCACGCTGGCGGCGGGCCGTGCCCACCAGAAGCATACCGAAGGCGGGGACTTCCGCCAGGCGACCTACCGCGCCGTGCGGCAGGGCCTGCGGATGGCCGAGGCGAAGGACGGCGTGCAGCTGTTGGAGCCGTGGTATGATTTTACGTTGGAGCTGCCCGCCGACGCGCTGGGCCGCGCCATGGCCGATGTGCAGAGGATGTGCGGCAGCTTTGAGGCACCGGAGACGTCAGGCGGCACGGTGCGGCTGACGGGCCGTCTGCCTGTGGCGACGGCGCGTGGCTATGCGCGGGAGGTCGCAGCCTACACCCACGGGCTGGGCCGCTGGGCTGTACTGCCTGCCGGGTACGACGCCTGCCATAACGCCGACGAAATCGTCTCCGCAGCGGGGTATGACCCAGACGCGGATGTGGAAAACCCGGCGGATTCGGTGTTCTGCGCCCACGGGGCCGGGTATCTGGTCAAATGGGACGAGGTGCCCGCCCGGGCACATCTGTCCACCGGGCTGGAACGGC
>UMBF01024525.1_pt1 | contig 10770 bp, 10 predicted proteins | sample 1963901 | NCBI WGS metagenome assembly UMBF01 (sample SAMEA4835935, study PRJEB28245) | human gut metagenome | biome: gut microbiome; material: fecal sample | place: Denmark | collected 2008 | reverse complement strand
GACGTTATCAATCGTGTCTACGATGATACCGCACAGCTTATTACCGGTGCTCGCATTGTGCCTGAGCGAATGGTGTGGCAGCTTCTGGCTCCTAAGGCTGGCAAGCCCGGCATCTCCATCGAATCCAACGGCGTGAGTTACGTCTATGATTACGACCCTGACGGCACTTGGCGGCAGTCCAATTACAAGACTCTGACTACCAAGGAGAAGTGGGATGCTCCTACTACTGCAACCCCCATTGCCACGATGACCACTGCCGCAAACACCGTGCTGGCAAACACTGGTGAGATTATCACCGATGCCTACATGAACACCAACACTTTCCACAAGATGATTGCTGCGGATGAAATCAAGAACCGGTTCCTGACGGTTATGAAGACCGCCACCGCTGTGCTGGTTGATTCCGAAGCACGTTCCGTTGTCGAAAGCGCCTCCGGCATCCGCATCCATCTGTACGACAAGATGTACAAGCCGGAGGAAACCGCAGCTGCTGAGAAGTATCTGCCTGATGGCTATGTCGTGCTGGCTCCTTCTGGCTCTCTGGGCAATATGTACTATGTTGCTACCCCTGAGGAAGCCGACCTGATGGCTGGCATCTCCAACGCACAGGTTTCCGTTGTGAACACTGGCGTTGCTGTTACCACCGAGCAGACCGTGCATCCTGTCAACACCAACATCTACGTCTCTGAAATCGTCCTGCCGTCCTTTGAGCGCATGGACGCTGTGTACTGCATCAAGGCTTACTAAGGTGAAAGGAGGAAAGCAGCATGGGAGACCAGTATTCCGAAGCGGCAGTCAAGCTGGGGCAGTACATCGCCCCTGCACTTGACCGTGAAATCACGGACGAGGACTACCCACTCTTCGACCTGCTGCTTGATTTTGCCAAAGACAAGATATTTGCACAGGGCTACCCCTTCGGCAACAGACCGAACGAGTTGCCCTTGCAGTATCAGTCGTTGCAGATACGCATTGCAGCGGAACTGTACAACCACATCGGCGCAAACGGACAGACGAGCTATACCAACAATGGCATTACTCGTGTGTGGGAAAGTTCCGATGTGGCGCAGTCCCTGCTGAATGAAGTGGTTCCGAGAGTAGGTGTTATTGGCTGATGTTCAATGGGAGCCCGCTGGATAAACGCCCACTGTGGTATTCAAACCCGGTTGGCGAGAAAACGCCTGTTGTTGACGAATGGGGCAACGAAACCGGCGAGACATCGCAGACGTGGAGTGACCCCGCAAAGCTGATGCTGAACGTCAGCCCGCCTACTGGTTCTGCGGAGGCAAACCCTTTTGGAGCGTTCACAGATTACAGCTACGTTGTCAGTTCATCCAGCAAAAAGCACAACACACCGCTTTATGAAGGTACGCACGTCTGGTTTCAGACGGACGTTTCAAAGCCCTTCAATTACATCGTGGTCAAGGTCGCAGAGCATATCACAGACACGAAGTATGCGCTGAAAGAGGTGGCTGCAAGTGAAAATTAAAGTGAGGTTGAGCGATGCCGGACTTCGTGATGCGGAACGTCAGATACAGGAGTACAAAGCCACCCTGAACAAAAAGGCGCAGGAGTTTGCAAAGGCGTTGGCTGACAAAGGGCTTGACGTGGCAAAAGTTCGTTTTGCGAACGCACAGTATGCTGGTAGCAACGATGTTTCTTGCCATGTTGAGCAGAACGGAGCCGCCTGTTCCATTATTGCAGAGGGCAAGTCGGTTGCTTTTATCGAGTTTGGCACTGGTGCACACCACAACGGATATGGCGGCGAGCTGCCGCCCGGCGTTGGAGCGCACGGTTCCTACGGTCAAGGCAAGGGCGCTGGCAGACGTTGGTACTACTACGGCGATCCCGGCAATGCCGGAACCTATGTAGATACCGTTCCCGGCAAGGGCCAGTTGAATTACACCGATGGTAATGAACCGGCTATGGCTATGTGGGGAGCTGTTGAAGAAATGGCTTCTCAGGTCGAAGCAACGTGGAGGGAGGTTTGGAATAGTTGATTGATTATTTCAATTCTATCTTCACGGCTGTTGCCAAGGAACTTCGAAAGCAAGTGCCTGGAATCTTTGTTACTGGTGAAATCAATGACAGCAACGTCAAAAAGTTTCCGTGTGTGCAGATAGAGGAAAACAGCAACCTTCCTGTACACATTGATTCTGCCGGCCACAGCAAATATGCCGCCGTTTCCCTTCGTGTTCGGGTCTACTCTAACAAGAACACCGGGCGCATTGCAGAAGCACGTTCCATTGTTGGAATTGTGGATTCTGTTCTTGAACCGCTGAAATTTTATCGCAAGTCATTTGCCCCGTTGAATGGGCTGTACAACAATTCCGTCTATCGGATTGATTGCAGCTATGGGGCAACAATCGGAGAGGACGGAATGATTTACCGAAACTAAGGAGGTAAACATTCTATGAGTACTGCTATCTCCGGTCTGAATACCACCCTGTATTGTGGCGACAGCGCAACCGCTCTGACGAAGCTGTGCGACATTAAGGATGTGCCCGACCTGATCTCTGAGCCGAACCTTCTGGATGCCACCACTCTGTCTGACCCTATGCAGGTCAATATCTTTGGCATCATCCAGAGCGATACCAAGTCCTTCACTGCCAACTACAACAAGGCTGACTATACAAAGGTCAAGGCGGCTGGCTACGATGAGACTTCCGAGAGCAACACCGTGAAGTATTACGCCCTGAAGATGCAGGACGGCTCCGGCTTCACTTGGCAGGGTATGCATCAGGTTGGTCTGTCCGGCTTTGGCGTGGACGAGGTTGTGGAAATGACCATCAACTGCATCTTCACCAAGAAGCCTGAGTTCAGCGAGACCCTGACTGTCAATGGCGGCTAAACCGCAAAAATCGAATCAATCAAACCGGGCAGAACTGAACAACGGATTTGGTTCTGCCCCTATTTATAAAGGAGAGCATTTATTATGGCTGCTAAGGTTATCAACTTTCATTCCCCCGATAGTAAGAACACTTATGAGCTGACCTTCACCCGTGACAGCGTGGAAGCTACCGAACGTGCAGGTTTTCAGATTGGCCAGTACACCCAGATGACCAATCTGCTGTCCAACTCTCGCGCTTTGTTCTACGGCGCTTTCATCGCACGGAACAAGGGCATCAAGCGCAAGGTTGTGGACGAGATGTTCCAGCACATCGAGGATAAGGAAGACCTGATGGGCGTTCTGCTTGAGATGTTTATGGACGCTTCTAAGTCCCTGCTGGCAACTGACACTGAGGACAAGACCGCAAAAAACGCAACGTGGGAGATTGTGTAACTGCACAATCTCAAGAAACAGACGGAGAGGGAGAGCCATTCTCCTTCTCCAAGCTGTTCCACGATGTAGAAGCCTATTACATCTCCATCGGCATGACCTATGACCAGTTCTGGTACGGCGATGTCTGGTTGGCGAAGGTCTACCGTGACGCAGAGGAGTTGCGGGAACGCAGAGCCAACGCAGAAGCGTGGAGAAATGGCTTTTACATGGCATCTGCGCTTTCCTCTACGGTTGGCAATATGTTCCGTAAGAAAGGGTCTAAGCCTATCAAATACATAGATAGACCGATTCCCCTTACTCAAAAGGAGAAAGACGAGTATGAATACCAACGCGCAGTTGAGGCGCAGGAGCGAATCAAGAGAATGATGTTCTCTATGATGGAAAGTGATGGTGGTAGTGATGGCTGATGTTGATATTACAAGCTTATCCGTAGAGATTTCTGCGGAATCGCAGGGCGCAGAGCTTAATATTGACAAGCTCGCTACCGCCATTTCTAATTTGCGGACGAAAGGCAACGTGGCAAAGGTTGTAAACAGCCTTGACAAGCTTGCCGGTTCTATTGCAATGCTGAAACAAGCATCCGCTGGAATGTCCGGGCTGGACAAAATCACAAGCTTTCTGAACGGGCTTTCCAACGTCAACACGACTGCAAGCGCAAAGAGCATCAACACGGTCGTAAATGCAATCAAGAAGATTCCTGCGGCAGTCTCCGGATTAAACGGAACGGATTACTATGCTATGAAAGACAATATCAGAGAGGTTGCAAATGGTCTTTCACAGTTATCTATTTTGGACGCTGGAAATCTCAAATCCGTTGGAAGTGCTCTCAATGCGTTTGGAAAAATTCCGGAGCTGACAAACAAACTTGACCACAAAACTCTTGACGCATTTGCTGTTGCTTGCGAAAAAATCTCAACCTCTCTTACTCCCCTTGCATCTCAGCTTGACAAAGTAGGCAACGCCTTTGCAAAGCTCCCCCCGCAGTTGAGCAAGGTTGTGACACAGGCGAACCGTGTGACCGCAGCCAATGAAAAGCAGCGCAAGAGCTATCTCAGCCTGTCCAATCAGATGAACGGCTTTATGCGGAACATGGCAAAGCTGGTTTCGCTGAAAGCTATTGCTGAGTATCTTGGCAACGCTGTTGCGAAGTTTAACGACTTCTATGAAGCAACAGACCTGTTTCATAATGCTATGGGCAATCTGAGCGGTGAAGCCGATGCGCTCATTAGCAAGATGCAGGGCTTGCTTGGCGTTGACCCAACCAAAGCGATGACCTACATGGCTACCATCCAGAGCTTGGGAACTTCGTTTGGTTTGGCAAGCGATAAAGCATACGTTCTGTCCAAAAACCTGACCCAACTTGCCTATGACGAGGCATCCTACTGGAACAAAAATGTTGCAGAAACCTTTACCGCAATGTCTTCCGCAATCTCTGGTGAGATTGAGCCTATTCGTCGTTTGGGCATCGACCTGACTCAGGCACGGTTACAGCAGGAACTCCTCGCTTTGGGCTTTAACAAACAGGTTTCTAGCCTGTCTCAGGCAGATAAGGCAGTTCTGCGTTACATTGCCATTATGAAGCAGACTGCCAACGTGCAGGGCAACCTTGCACAGACCATCCAAAGTCCTGCGAACCAGATTAAGATTCTGAAAGCGCAGTTGGATATGCTGGCGAAGTCTGTTGGCTCTCTGCTCTATCCTGCCCTGAAATCCATTTTGCCCCCGCTGATTGCCGCTGTTCAGCTCATTCGAGAGTTCGTTGAGTGGGTGGCAAAGTTGATGGGCGTAAAGGTCGTGTTCACCGATTTCACCAAGAGCGCTGACAGTGTTGGCGGCATTGGTGACGCAATGGATGACACAGCCGATTCGACAAAGAAAGCCGCCAAAGCCCTCAAGGACTACACGATGGGTTTTGATGAACTGAACATCATTGACCCCACACAGGGAAGTTCCGGCTCTGGCAGCGGCGCATCTGCTGGCAACATCTTGGGCGATGTAGACCTGTCCGGCTACGATATGTTCAAGAATTATGTTGGCACATCTATTGATGAGATGAAGCAGAAAATCAAAAGTATGCTTCCTCTTATAGCGACTGTAGCAGCCGCTCTTGCCGCTTGGAAACTCACAAATCTTATTACGGATATTGTGGACGCTATCTCCAAAATGAATGCACTGAAATCCATTGTTTTGGGTCTTGGCGTTTTTACGGTTGGTGTTGTTCTTGAAATTACAGGCATTAAAGATGCGATCGAAAATGGCGTAAATGGAAAGAATTTCGCTGAAATTGTTCTTGGCGCTTTGATTGGAACTACAGGCGCAGCCATTCTCGGCAAAGGAATTGCTCAGTTTATCGTAACCGGCTTTGGCAATACTGCTGTTGGAGCAGCCATTAAAGCGGCTGGCGGGTCTGCTGCTGGCGCGATTATTGGAGCGGCAGTTGGAGGAATAGTAACCGGTATACCTATGTTTGTAACGGGCGTTTACGACGCTGTCGAAAATGGCTTAAACACGTTAAACGGAATTTTGATTCCGCTTGGCTCGACAATGGCTGGCGCAGGCATTGGGGCAATTATCGGCTCTCTTGGAGGCCCGATTGGCACAGGCATCGGTGCGCTGATTGGTTTGATTGCTGGTGGTCTGACCGATGTCGGAATTGCAATTTATCAAAACTGGGACAAAATTACAGAATCTCTCGACAAGGCAAGCGATAGCTTAAAAAACTGGTTTGTTGGCGTTGGCGAGTGGTGGAATGAAAAGTGGCAAGGGTTCAGCACTAATTTTCAGACTGCATGGGAAAGCTTGCCCGGGTTTGTCCAGCATCCAATTCAGGCGCTCGATCAAGCGAGTGCGGGCTTGAAGCAGTGGTTTGTTGGCGTTGGCGAGTGGTGGAACCAGAAGTGGGCTGGATTCAAAGAAAACTGGGACAAGTCTTGGAACAGTTTGGTTGATACAGTCAAAAATCTCCCCGCTAAATTTTTGGACTATGGCAAAAACATCGTTCAGGGCTTGATTGATGGTATCAACAATGGCATTGAGAACGCAAAGAAAACCGTTAGCGGTCTTGCAAAAGCCATTATTGATAAGTTTACCACTGAAACCGAAATTCACTCTCCTTCCAAGCTCTTTGAGCTATTTGGCGATTACATCGACCAAGGCCTTGCAAACGGCATCACCGGCGCTCTCGGTTACGTCAACGATGCTATGAATAAACTCGTAGACGCCACCAAGCTCAAGGGCGAAGAGATGGCGAACTATGGCATCGACTGCGGCACAAGCTACGTCAACGGCATCATTTCCGGGCTAGACTCTAAGTGGGCCGAACTCGATAACAACCTCAAGACCAACTTCTTCGGTACGGTGCAAACTTTCATTCAGGCTGCACAGAGCGGAGATTGGAAAACGGTTGGCACTACCATTGCCGCTAGCATTTGGGGTGCTATGGGCGATGAGCAGCGTAAACGTGTCAAGTCCGTTGCAAGCGACCTTGTAAGCAGACTAAGCAAAGAATTGAAAAGCCAAGCTTCTTCTCTGCTGAACACCGCTGCTACCATTGGGAAAAATCTGGTGAACAATCTGACCCAAAACTTTGGAAAGGTTTCCGCTGAAACTCAGACGATGCTTTCCGGCATTACGCAGGCTTTCGGAAACGTGAAGTCTCCCCTCGCAACGGCAGCTAAAGCCATCAGTGCGGCGCTCTCTGGTGGTTTACTCAGCTCTTTCCCGACGATTTTTGCCGGGTTTGCAAGTCTGGTAAGCACCATCGGAACCGCAGTGGCAGGAATGCTTTCTGCTGTGGGTGCTGCCCTCAGCGCTACGATTTTTGGCATTCCAGCTGGCATCGTGGCCCTTACCGCCGCCGCAACCCTTGGAGTTGCGATTGCTGGCATCGTGTCGAAACTTGGCGGCAGCCGGTCTACCGGCAGTTACAACGATACATCTCAGTACGTCGGAAGCTCCAGCTATAATTCCTCGACGTCTAGCTCTTCTTACAGCGGAACTTATTCTGCGGCCGGAGGAAACTCCGAAGAGATGAGAGATGCTGTGTACAACGGCTGCTACAACGCATTCCTCGACATCTGGCAGCGGTATGGAGAGGAAATCTCTGATGGAAGAGATATAAGAGTGTACCTTGACGGCAAGCAGCTCACCGCTTCTGTTGAAAAGACCCAGAAAGAACGTGGTGTGTCTATTATGGGTACTGAAGTTTATTCCTATTAAGAAAGGATGGTTCAGATGGCCAATATTCCTGCACTGGTTACGGTGAATGGCGTAGAGCTGCCGGAACCCTCCTCTTATGAGGGAACGACTAGTACGATTGTGGACTCTGGCCGAAATGTTCAGGGCAAGGTTGTTGGTTCTGTCGTGCGGCATGATGTAGCAAAGGTCTCCATGTCATGGAACTACCTCACCGCGCGGCAGTGGGCCGACATCTTGAGCCTTTTTACCACGAATTTTTACTGCACTGTTAAATTCTATAACCAAGCCACAGCCGGTTATACCACCCGTCAGATGTATGTCTCCGACCGCACCGGCGGCATGTGGCGTAGAGGGCCGAAGACCGGTGGCGTGATGGGATGGACAGGGTGCAAACTTTCTCTTGTGGAGGTATGACACATGGTTGAAGTCTCCGATAAGTGGAAAGAAAAATTTAACGAAACCCTCGTCCCGGAATCTTTTGTAGAGATTACCTGTGGAATCACTGAGCCGGGTATCAACAAAAAAGCTACCATCGTCACGTCATCGGCAGCCCCGTTCTCCACCTTTCACAGTATTTCGCTTTCCAATAACGCTTCCATTTCGAGGTATTCCACAGGAGAGCTTAATCTCACTGTTCTTGACGGAAGTTGCGCCATTGTTCCTTCTTCCCCTCCGTATGGAACTACTGGTTTTTTGAGCGCCAAGATTTTTGACGATTCAAACCATCCTGTTATCCGGCTTGAGCTTCCGAGTGAGAGCAAGTCCTCGATTCCCGGCGTTTCAATTTGCTGGTCTACGGTATTTGAAGAATACGCTATAGATTTTTCGGTCAGCGCATATCTTGGGACTAACAGGTTAAAAACTGTGACCGTAAACGGAAACAAATCCGTCTGTTCTGATGTTGATGTAGAGCTTTCCGGGTTTGATGCCGTAGAGATTGAGGTGCTGAAGTGGTGTCTCCCTAACCGCCGAGTAAGGGTCGAACAAGTGAAAATCGGAAGGTATCTGGTGTTTGACAAGACCAAAATTTTGTCTTACAGCCATTCTTCCGCAAGAGACCCTATCTCCGGGCAGCTTTCTCAGGAGTCGATTTCCTTTAGTTTGGATAACAGCGACCGCACATGGGACTCCGTGAACCCTCAAGGAATTTATAAGTATATCTATGAACGTCAGCCCGTTACTGTTCGTTATGGAATGGATGTTGACGGAAAGACCGAATGGGTAAGCGGAGGAATGTTCTTCCTGTCGGAGTGGAGCGTTCCTGCCAACAGCCTTGAAGCGTCCTTTCAGGCGCGAGACGCTTTCCTATATCTGTCCAGCACGAAGTACACCGGAAGAAAATACGGCACGCTCTATGAGATGTGCTACGATGCACTGGAGCAGCTTGAAGCAGATGGCATCATAGCAGAAATCTCTGATGAACTGAAAGACTACTCTACGGACATCACGAGCGATGGGTCTGCTTATCACAACTCCGATATTTTGCAACTTGCCGCCAATGCGGCCGGAATGGCTCTGTACCAGACTCGTGATGGCGTGATAAAGATTAACCGTGTCTACGGTTCTAGCGCCTCTGACTCGGTATTGGATATTCCGGTGCTGAACAATTATTCTTGGCCGGAAATCACCTTTGCTCAAAATATGCTCAACGTGGTGACCACCGCAGGTGGCGTTACCTACGCTTATCCCGAAAGCCCTTCGGGCAAAGGCGTGAGCCAGACTCTGAGCAATGTTATGCTCACAAAGGACATCCTTGCAAAATCCAGAAATGCCCTTACGGAGTCTTATGGAGTCCTTTCTAATCGTCGCAAGGCTTCTCTTACTTATCGGGCAAGCCCTATTGTTGACGCTCTTGATATGGTGAAGATTCACCATCAGTTCAATTACGATGCCGTCTTGCTGGTGACCAATGCAAAATACACCTTTAATGGGTGCTTCAAAGGTACTGTAGAGGGGTACATGATGGCAGATGCTCAGGCTTTGTCTCTTGACCATGTCAGCGAACAGCTTGACTGGGGTGATTCCGTTGTTCTTTCCGCTACCCTGTCCCCCGCTACCATTGATTCTCCCAAAATCAACTGGGCAGCCTCTCCCGAAGGAATTGTCTCCCTTCATGTTCTGACAAACGCAGAGGGAAAATCCACTTGTCAAGTCAAGTGGAACTCCCCGGGCAAGGCTGTTGTCACTGCCTTTGTGGGCAACGTCTCCGCGAAATGTTCTTTCATTACAACATCGTACAACCTGTTTGATATTGCAGAGGGCGACACCGTTCTTATGGACGAGGGCGGTAACGTGGCTGAGTTCATCGTTGCGAAGCACGACTACGAAAGCGAGCTAAACGGAGCCGGACGAACTCTTCTGGTTCGAAAACACTACGCGGCTATCATGGCTTGGGATTCTACATGGTCTACTTACGCCAGTAGCAGCGTAAGTAGCTGGCTCAACAACGACTACTTCAACTCGTTCAGTTATGCTCAAAAGCAAGCTATCAACAAGACAACCATCTACTACACCCCGGGCTTCTCCGATTCTTACTGTAGCTCTGGTAGCAGCAGGGTATCCACGATGGCCGAAAGTGTTTTCCTTCTTTCCAACCATGAGTTTGGATACGACACGGAAGGCTCTGATGCTCCGAATTGGACAACTAGCAGCCCGAGCTATAAGCACAACGAAGGCACTCCATTGCAGAATGCATCCAAAATCCTGAAAGCAATGCTTGCTTCCGACATAGAAGGTTCTGAGAGAGGGCGTTCCATCTGGACAAGAACTCCCTACCTGTACTCGCTTCAGATGCTCTATGATATTGCTGGCACAAGCTCAAGCGCAAACAAGTACTGGCGACCTCTGTTGGTCAGCAAACTTGTAGACGCATACGCTGTGTATGATTCTATGTTACAAGTGAATACCAACGCAGAGACGATTTCTTACGCTACGAATGACGAGGGTCCTCGTAAGTATGACAATGTCGTTCACCCTGCATTTACCGTTCCAAAGTCTCTTTCCATTGACGCTGACGGCAAATTGATTTTTTAAGAGGTGATTGTATGGCAAAGTGGATTACTGACCGAACGCAGGCAGATGTAGACCGGGTAAAAGAACTGACAGCAAAGGCAAGAAGCGGCACATGGACGGAGGAAGAACAGCGAGAATGGGCCTCCGGTATGAAAGGTGCGCTCAGTTACACTGACTATGCAAGAATCGAACAGGGCATGAAAGAGCTTGCTGACATTGTCGGAGTGAAACTTCCTATCGACCCGATTTCAGTCGTTACGGCGCTCAATACTTCCGGAGAA
>UMBF01056399.1_pt1 | contig 10882 bp, 10 predicted proteins | sample 1963901 | NCBI WGS metagenome assembly UMBF01 (sample SAMEA4835935, study PRJEB28245) | human gut metagenome | biome: gut microbiome; material: fecal sample | place: Denmark | collected 2008 | reverse complement strand
CCCGCAGGGCCGCCGTATTCTTGAAATCGACCCGGCGTCGTCCTTCGGCACCGGCAGCCACGACACGACCCAGCTGTGCATAATGGCGCTCGAGGATGCGGTAAAGCCGGGTGACAAGCTGCTCGATATGGGCACTGGCTCGGGTATTCTGGCCATCGCGGCGGCTATGCTCGGCGCGGATGTGCAGACCATCGTCGATATCGACGAGAACTGTCTGAAAACTGCACATGAAAATGCGGAAAAGAACCATGTCGAGATCGGCAGGGGGCTGTGCGGCGATGCGCTGCGCGACCCGAAGCTCGCCGAGGACATCGGCGGCGGCTACGACGTGATCGTGGCGAATATCGTGGCTGATGTCATAATCGGCATGTCGCCCATGTTTGCGGATAAGCTGGTCAAGGGCGGCACACTGATCTGCTCCGGCATCCTCAACGAGCGTGCCGAGGAGGTGCGCGCGGCGCTGGAAAAGAGCGGATTTACGATTCTTTCGCACGAGAAGAGCGATGACTGGAGCGCTTTTGCTGCGAAAAAGTGATTTGTTTCAGGATTCACGGAATGTTCACTTGCCAAACGGCTGTTTTTTTGCTAAAATAGGAAAGGTTATTTGATTATTATGCCTCGATTTTTTGTCGATCAGCAGCCGCAGGACGGCGTGCTGACCCTTACCGGAGAAAACGCGCATCACGCGGGACGTGTTCTGCGTCTGCGTGTCGGCGAAGGCGTTACCTTGTGTGACGGTGCCGGAATGGATTTTGACTGCACGGTGGAAACCGTGGAGAAGGAAGCCGTGACCTGCCGGGTCGTAAGCTGCCACGCGGCAGATACCGAACCGAAGCAGTCTATCACGCTGTTTATGGCGCTGCCCAAGGGCGACAAAATGGAATTTATCGTGCAGAAGGCGGTAGAGCTTGGCGTCAGCCGTATCGTGCCGTATCTGTCCAAGAATTGCGTTTCCCGACCGGATAAGACCGAAAAGAAGGTGGAACGCTGGCGTAAGATTGCTGCCGAGGCAGCAAAGCAGTGCGGCAGAGGACGTCTGCCGGAGGTGGCAGCCGTTGTACCGGTCGCTCAGGCAATCGCGCAGGCGGCGGAAAGCGAAACGGCACTGTTTTTCTACGAAAACGAGAGGCGGACCGGTCTGCGCGATGCGCTTGCAGGCGGTGTCAGGGACACGGTTTCGCTGATGGTCGGGCCGGAGGGCGGCTTCGATCCGGCTGAAGCAAAGGCAGCCGTGGACGCGGGACTGCAGAGCGTTTCGCTCGGCACACGCATCCTGCGGTGTGAGACTGCGCCGATTGCGGCGCTTGCGGCCGTGCTCTATGCCGGCGGCAACATGTGAGAAGAAATAAAGGGAGTGTTAAACATTGGCAAAAAACAATGTGGGTAAAAAGCCAATTTCTCAGGAAGAGTATACCACCAACAAGGTGCTCGCAGTATTCAGTGTGTGCCTGCTCGGCGTGCTGGTACTGATGATCCTCGAGCGCCTGCTGGGCTACAGCAACACCTGGAAGACCGGCGTGCTGGTAACGCGGGTGCTGCTCGGTGTGGGCATTGTCGGCGCGGCAGCCGGCATCATCATGCTGGGACAGGAGCATGCAGGCAAGCGCAGCAGCGTGCGCCGCATCGTGTGCGGACGCAATATGCTGATTGCAAGCATCGTTGCCATCGTATTCCTGACCGCGATCAACTACTACGGCACCATGCCGATCAAGGCGATGTATGTTGTCCTGCCGGTTCTGGCAGTGTATTATCTGGTGTATCATTCTTATGCGCCGGAATTTTTCCTGATTGCAGTAGATACCGGTGTGGGTGTTGCGGCAATGCTGGTGATTCACCGTGCGCTGGTTTCGGCTAACCATACATGGATGTCCACCGTGGCGGTAGCAGGTACCGCGGTGCTGGCGCTGATCCAGATCGCTGTTACGGCTTCTCTGCGCCGCAAGAAGGGCAAGTTTACCTTCCGCGGCCGCAAGATCGACACCCAGTTCAGCAAGAACGCGTACCTGATGCTCATCATTACGCCGATCGTGATGGTAGCGCTGACGGCAGTCGTTGTACTTGCGGCAAGCCATGTCATGATCGCACTGGGTGCGGCAGCGGCATATCTGTTCATCACTGCGGTATACTACACCGTGAAGCTGATGTGATAATTGCATTTTTCCTGTCGAAGCGCGGCGCGTTTTGACGGTTAGACAGCGGGCGGCGCAGCCGCCCGCTTTGTCATACCCGAAGGAGGGGACATATGAGACGGTTTTTCGGCTTTCTGCTGACCATGGCTCTGCTTGGCGGCGGTGTATTCTGGCTGCCGTATCTGCAGGCGGAGCCGGTGGATAACGTCTATCAGGCGGCAGATCTGCTCCGGCAGGACGCGGAGAACGGCGGAAACGGCGTTGCCTTCCGCGAGGACAACGTGGATGCGGACGAGGTGTACCGGGCACTGGAGGCGCAGTATCCATACGCATTCGCGCTGCACGCGGTAACACGGCCGAACAAGACCATCGAGCTGAACGCCGAGGTTTCTCGGCAGGCGCGGCAGGAGCAGGCGTGGGAGTATGCCAAGGTGCTGACAGCTGGTTCAATCTCACAGACCATGACGGCCGAGGAGAAACTGCGTGCGCTGCACGATACCCTCATCCGCCAGTGCGAGTACGATGTGGATACGGCAGAGGAGGACGCTCCGGACGGCTCGGCACCCGCTTTTGCGGCAGACGGCGCGCTGCTCGATCATAAGGCCGTGTGCGCCGGTTACGGCCGCGCGTATGAGATGCTGTGCAAGGCGGCAGGCATTCAGGTCATCTATGTCGCATCCGAGGAAATGAACCACGGCTGGAATGCCGTGCGGCTGGGCGGCACAACATATTACATCGACTGCACGTTTGACGATCCGATTCCGGACAGAGGCGAATATGTATCCGATCAGTATTTTATGCTCACCGGAGATGAGCTGGCGCAGACGCATACCTGGAATGAGGCGTTTTACGAACAGCTTCTGGACAGTCTGGAGCAGGGCGGAAAATAGAGGGAAAATCGGTTCCGAAACTTTTTCAAAATTTTTTGAAAAAAGGTGTTGACATTTGCTCGATTATGGACTATACTAAACAAGTCGTCAGCGAGCGGGCGATAACAACGGAAAAGGATATGGCGGTATAGCTTAGTTGGCTAGAGCGTCCGGTTCATACCCGGAAGGTCATTGGTTCAAGTCCAATTACCGCTACCATTTTCCCTTGGCCCGTTGGTCAAGCGGTCAAGACACCGCCCTTTCACGGCGGTAACGGGGGTTCGATTCCCCCACGGGTCACCACTTGGAAGTTTAGCTCAGCTGGGAGAGCATCTGCCTTACAAGCAGAGGGTCAGCGGTTCGAGCCCGTTAACTTCCACCACGAAAACCACTCACGAAAGTGAGTGGTTTTTCTTTTTGTCTTTAGAAACCACCGGCTTTCCGGGGCATACGAGGCGCGCAGCGCTACGTTCTGTCCGGGCGGCAGTTTTTTTCAGCACCGGCTGAGCGGGGTACTCGAACTGCGTAAGCGTGTTCGTCTCTTTCCGGGCGGGAGGTTTTTCGCTGAGATTCAGCGAGAAAATGCGCCGTCTGCGGACGGCGGGAACGTGCCGCGCCCCGCGGCGGGGCAAGAGGGTAGACACCAAGGTTTCTACCCTCTTAACTCCCACTTCCTTTGGGGAGGGTCTGGCGCAGATTGCCGACATGTGACCGCTACGAAAATAGGGAACGGCAGTCGGGTTACCGTTGCGTGTCTTTCGTGAAATATTCGCAGTTCACAGACAGCGTACTGCTACACATACGGTCAACTCTACGCAGAGCGCGGCACAACAGTGCCGCGCAATTTTTTGTGTGTTGTAACGGAAGACACCTGCGAACAGGTTGCGAAAGATACGGAAGAAAAAATCCTCTGCCGTTCCCCCTTTCGAAGCGGTCGCCGGTCTCTGGTCTGCGCCAGGCTAACAAACAAGGGAAAGGCAGGAGTTCAAAGAGGAAGGGCACTCATTTAATCCGCGCACGGCGCGGGAAAAAGGTTTAGCAGCCTACGGGCAAACCGCAGGTGTCCCTTCCTTTTTGCCCACCGCCGTGGGTACGGCGCTGCCCCAGCCGCGGGTGCGGCAATCTCCCGCGCTCCGCAGAGCGCAACTCCTCGCTGAATTTCAGCGAAAAACTCTCCGCCCGTTAGGGACGAACACGCTTGCGCAGTTCGAGTACCCCGTTCAGCCGGTGCTGAGAAATGCCGCCCGAATAGGGCGAACCGCTTGCGCGGTTCGTGCATCCCAGCGGGTCGGTGCCGGAATAGCCTGCGTTGCGGTTAAACCACCGCAACTTCACATAAACTACGTTTGCGTTACTCCCACATATACGGTATAATATAACCCGTTAGACAAACTTTTCCGGAATCGAGGGAAATTATGCAACAAGTGACCCGAAAAACGCTGGGTGCGGGAATCAATCTCACCTGCGTGACCACACCGAAGTTTAAGCGGGCAGTGCTGCGCGCGATGCTGGTGCTGCCGCTCGGCGGCGAGGATGCCGCGCTGCGCGCGTGTCTGCCGCAGGTTTTGCGCCGCGGCACGGCCAGGCTGAACGACATGCAGGCGTTCGGCACCGCGCTTGACGAGCTGTACGGTGCGCGTATCGAAGCCGCAGTGCGCAAGGAGGGAGAGAACCTGTGCATCGGCTTTCTGTCCGACTGTATTGATGAGGCTTATGCACCGGGAGCCGACGGTCTGACCGCCGGTGTGATCGGTCTGCTGTGCGATCTGCTGTACAACCCGTATCTGCAGGACGGCCTGTTCTGCGCTGCCTATGCAGAGGGGGAGCGCGGCAACCTGATCGACCGCATTGCCGCACTCAAAAACGATCCGCGTTCGTGGGCGCCGCGCCGACTGAACGAGCTCATGTGCGAAAACGAGGACTACGGCAAGTCTGCGCTCGGTACGATCGAGCAGGCGGAGCGCATTACGCCGGAAACGTTGTACGCGGCCTATCGCCGTGCGCTGAGTGAGGCGCAGGTGGAGCTGTTCTACTGCGGTACGATGATGCCGGACGAGGTGGAAGCACACTTCATGGCAACGCCGCTGGCCCAGCCGCGCGAGGGCACGCTGTATCAGCCGCACACGGTCGTGCAGGCGCGGCCTGCCGGTGATGTTCGTGAGGTCGTTGAGGATGCCGAGGTAACCCAGGGCAAGCTGTCGCTCGGCTTCCGTACCGGCGGTGCATCACTGACCGGCGGAGAACCGGCGGCGTACTGGATGTTCCAGACCATCTACGGCGGCTCGACAAGCGCGAAGCTGTTTCTCAACGTACGCGAGAAGAAGTCGCTGTGCTACTATGCAAGCGCACAGTTTGTCGCCTCCAAGGGACTGATGATCGTCAACTCCGGCATCGAGAACAGAAATTTCAAGGTCGCACGCGATGAAATCCTGCACCAGCTGGATTTGTGCCGCAAGGGCGAAATTACGGACGCAGAACTCGAAAGCGCACGCAAAACGCTGGTCAACGGCTGGCGCACCATGCTCGACGACCCGCTTACACTCGAGCGCTACTGGATGGGACAGGCGGCTGCAGGCACGCTCGTATCGCCCGAGGAGCGCATCGAGCAGGTGACCGACATCACGCGCGAGCAGGTCATTGCCGCGGCACAGAGCACAGCGCTTGACACGGTATTCTTTATGAAGGGAGCGGCAAAATGACAAAGAATTATTCCGCTCTGCACGAGAGTATGCAGACCCGCACGCTGGCAAACGGTCTGCGCATCTGCTATCTGCCCAAGAAGGGTTTCAGCAAGACCTTTGCCATTCTGGCGACCGATTTCGGTTCGGTGGACGCATCGTTCACCTTTGAGGGCAAGCGGTATGACACACCAGCGGGCGTTGCGCACTTCCTTGAGCATAAGATGTTCGAGGATGAGGACGGCAATGCACTGCAGAAATTCGCCCGCACCGGTGCAAGTCCGAACGCGTTCACAAGCCACACCATGACGGCGTATCACTTTTCCTGCACCGACCGGTTTGAGGAGAATCTGAAGATTCTGCTTAAATTCGTGTTCACGCCGTACTTCACGGATGAAAACGTGGAGAAGGAACGCGGCATTATCAATCAGGAGATCCGCATGGTAGAGGACACACCCAATTGGGAGGTATTCGTCGGCGCGTATGAGGGCCTGTACCGCAATCATCCGGTGCGCGTGTCCATTCCGGGCAGCGAGGAGAGCATTTCGCATATTACACCGGAGCTGCTGTACACCTGTCACCGTGCGTTTTACAGTCCGAAGAACATGGCACTCGTGGTGTGCGGCACAGCGGACTTTGAGCAGGTATGCCGCCTGGCAGAGGAGATTTCACCGAAGGACGCACCCGAGATCGGTCAGCGTCATTACGGCGAGCGCCGCGCGGAAGTCCATCAGCCGGTGGTGACGCGCAAAATGCAGGTGTCGCTGCCGCAGTGCATGGTCGGCTTTAAGGACGAGCCGGTTTCGGCAGGCGAAAGCCGCCTGCGCCGCAGTTTGATCGGTGATCTGGCGGTGCGTATTCTGTGCGGCGATACCTCTCCGCTGTATGCAAAGCTGTACGAGAAGCGGCTGCTCGGACGCGATTTTGATGTGGATTATTCGCTCATTCCGGATGGCGCGTGCGCGATCCTCGGCGGCGAGAGCCGAGATCCGGCGGCTGTGCGCGAAGCACTTGAGCGGGAGACTGCACGGCTGGCGCAGGAGGGCATCGAGCCGAAGCTGTTCCGTCGCATGAAGAACGCGCTGTACGGCATGCGTTTGCGTATGCTGGATGTGCCCGATCTGTATGCACGGCAGGAGATCGCTTCTGTTTTTGCCGGCGAGCATTATCTGGATTTTGCCGGACTGTTTGACACCATCCATGCGGAGGATGTGCAGGAAATGTTCCGCCGCTGGGCACAGCCGAACCGCTCGACCATGTCGGTGGTAGAGCCGAAGTAACGATAGAAAGAAGAAAGATCATGGAACACGCAATTTCATTTCCGGCGCTCGGACTGGATTTTAACATCAACCGTGTCGCCGTCAATCTGTTCGGCAAGGATATTTACTGGTATGGCATCATTATCTGCCTGGGCTTTGTGCTGGCGGCGCTGTATGTCAATCGGCGGACGAAGGAGTTCGGCGTTACGTCGGACAATCTGATGGATTGCCTGATCATCTGTGTGCCGGTCGGCATCATCTGCGCCCGTATTTACTATGTGGCATTTGAATGGGGCTATTACAGCCAGCATCCGAATGAGATCATCGCCATCTGGAAGGGCGGCATTGCGATTTACGGTGCGGTCATCGGTGTTGTGATTGCACTGGCGGTGTACAGTAGAATTAAGAAACTGTCGTTTGCCAGCCTGTGCGATCTGGCGGCATTCGGTCTGCTGATCGGTCAGTGCATCGGAAGATGGGGCAACTTTGTCAACGGTGAGGCACATGGCGGTGCAACCTCTCTGCCGTGGGGCATGAGCATTGACGGCGCTTCTCCGGTGCATCCGACCTTCCTGTATGAGTCGCTGTGGAACCTTGTCGGTTTCCTTGTGCTGCATTTCTATTCGAAGAAGCGCAAGTTTAAGGGCGAAATGGCGCTGCTGTATGTAGCGTGGTACGGTCTGGGCCGTGCGTGGATCGAGGGCTTGCGGACGGACAGCCTGTATCTCGGCCCGGTGCGCGTATCGCAGCTGCTGGCCGGCATAAGCTGCATTGCGGCGATTGTTGTGCTGGTACGGCAGTATAACTGCATCAAGGTCGAGAAGGCATTCTACGCGCCGGAGCAGGACAAGGCGGACGAGAAAAAAGGCGAATAACATTTCACGATAAAGGAGAACGACAATATGAGTGCAGTAAGAATGGACGGCAAGGCACTGTCCGCGAAGGTGCGCGGCAGCATTCTGGCAGAGACCGAGGCGCTGAAAAAGCAGGGTGTAACGCCGGGTCTGGCGGTTATTATCGTCGGCAACGATCCGGCGAGCGAGATTTACGTCCGCAATAAGGAGCGCGCCTGCGAGCAGTGCGGCTTTTACAGCGAGAAGTATGCGCTTCCCGAAGAGACCACGCAGGAGGAACTGCTCGGTCTGATCGCACAGCTGAACGAGAGCCCGGCAATTTCGGGCATCCTGTGCCAGATGCCGGTGCCGAAGCATATTTCCGAGCAGGCGGTCATCGACGCCATCGATCCGAAAAAGGACGTGGACGCGTTCCATCCGGTTAATGTCGGCAAGATCATGGTTGGCAATTTTGATTTCGTGCCGTGCACGCCCGCGGGTGTCATGGAGCTGCTCGACGAGTACAAGATCGACCCGAAGGGCAAGGAGTGCGTCGTGGTCGGCCGCTCGAATATCGTCGGCAAGCCGATGAGCATGCTGCTGCTGCATCGTCACGGTACGGTTACCATCTGCCACAGCCGCACGCAGGATCTTGCAGAGGTGTGCCGCCGTGCGGATATTCTGGTAGCCGCTGTCGGCAAGGTAGGCTTTATTACGCCGGATATGGTCAAGGAGGGCGCAGTGGTGATTGACGTTGGCATCAACCGCAACGCCGAGGGCAAGGTCTGCGGCGATGTGGCGCCGGAAGTTATGGAAAAGGCCTCTTACATGACGCCGGTTCCGGGCGGTGCCGGTCCGATGACCATCACCATGCTGATGAAGAATACGCTCAAGGCGGCAAAGCTGCAGAACGGCATCCGGTAAATAAAAAACGTCCGTATCCGGGTTGACAATCCGGGTGCGGGCGGGTATACTAAAGATAACGAAAGGCGTTGCCGGTAGACGGTCAGCCCCTAAAGAAAACGGAAGAAATAACCGCAATCATTGGGAGTGAGAGGCGGTTATTTCTTTTTTATTGCGATGATGTAACCAGTAGCAAAAATCAAAATAAGAATAATTGCATTATAGTCCATCGGCAACACCCCCTTGCAGGGGCAAGACTTAACCGCCTACCGTGAAAGCACAGCAGCACCTTTCTTACCGTTAAGTATAGCAGAGTTCGACAGAATGTGTAACACGGTGCGGCGGTAATCAATCACAGCATTTTTCAATCCCTCCAGATTTCGGCGGGATTGTTTTTATTTTGTAAATTAGAAAAGATTGACCTTTGTCCGGATTCATTCTATAATAAAGCTAATGAGTTAACCGCAACATACGGTTTATCACGTCAGGGGAGGACGAATACAATGGATATGAAGAAGCTTGCCGGCGATAAGGCGGCAGAGTATGTAAAGGACGGCATGGTTGTTGGTCTGGGCACCGGTTCCACTGCGTACCACATGGTAAATGCAGTAGGCGAGATGGTAAAGAACGGCCTGAAGATTCAGGCGATCCCGACCTCCAAGGCTACCGAGGCGCAGGCTCGTGAACTGGGCATTCCGCTGCTGACTATCGACGAGTTGGATCACGTTGATCTGGCAATCGACGGCGTAGATGAGATCGACCCGCAGTTCAACGCCATCAAGGGCGGCGGCGGTGCGCTGTACCGCGAGAAGGTCGTTGCATCCATGGCGAAGGAAGTTATCTGGATCATGGACGAGTCCAAGCTGGTAGACAAGATCGGCGCTTTCCATCTGCCGGTTGAGATCGCACAGTACGGCTCCAAGCAGGCGATGGAGCGCATGGCAGCTTACGGCTGGAATCCGGTTCTGCGTGTACGCGACGGCAAGACCTTCGTTACCGATAATGGCAACTTTATCGCGGATCTGCACCTCGGCGCAGGCTTTGACATTCAGGACGTTTACTCCAAGTTGACCGGCATGCTCGGCGTGCTGGAGCATGGTCTGTTCCTCAACATGTGCAAGCGCATGATCGTCGGCCACTCCAACGGTGAGGTTCAGGTCATCGAAAATCCGTCCAAGTAAGCGCAGCTGAAAGGCAGGAGAATTAATGATGGATCAGAACGATCAGAACGACCGCTTCGACAGATTCGACCGCTTTGAGCCGGACTTCAGCCGGTTCGAAAGTGCCTCGGACCGCAGTGAGCGCTCGAGCAGCCTCGACCACAGTGAGCGTCCCGCACGCACAGGCAGACGTCAGTCGGCACGTCCGGTGCGTTCCGGCATGCGTATGGGCAAAGGCAAGCCGATGCGCAGAGCATCGGTCAAGCTGAACTACCGCATGGTGCTCTGCATTGCCGTGCTGGTACTGCTTTTGCTGACGATCATCTTCGGCGGACTGTTCAAGTCCCGCGGCAGTAAAATTGCGGACCTGAACTCGCAGATCGAAACACTGAATAAGGATAAGGACAATCTGTCCGCACAGATTGGTGCGCTGACGCAGGAGAATCAGACCCTGCAGAGCAGCATCACTGCAACGCTTCCTGCGGCTAAGACCGCAGAGACCAACAGCATCGTGGACCTGATCCCGATGCTGAACGACGGCGTTTATGTAGTACAGAGCACCGGCTCGCAGCTTCGCTATATCAGCGTTCCGAAGGGCTACCTGCAGGATAAGCTGGGCGAATACCGCGATGACGCTTCCGGCTATGCCGCCTCCACCGGCGATGCACCGATCTGCCAGTACTATGTGCTGTTCACCGACCGCGTGATCGGTCTTGCAGAGGGCGACACCGGCTTTGTCAGCACCGACCGCAGCGCAACCGGCTCGACGAGCACGATTCCGTCCGGCTTCTATGACTTTGTTGCTTCGTTCTTCAATAACAGCAGCAATACCACGGCTTCCGGCAGCAGTTCGAGCGATAGCAGCAGCTCGGACAGCAGCTCTGACAGTTCAAGCGACAGCAGTGCGTCCGACAATTCGTCTGACAGCAGCGCTTCATCCGCATCTGCGGATGCAAACGCATAATCTGCGGAAAAATCGGAAATGTCAATAGTAAATGCGAAAAAAATATAAAAAAATATAATCAGGCTTCCCGCGCCAATTCTTCAAGGC
>UMBF01026577.1_pt1 | contig 10906 bp, 8 predicted proteins | sample 1963901 | NCBI WGS metagenome assembly UMBF01 (sample SAMEA4835935, study PRJEB28245) | human gut metagenome | biome: gut microbiome; material: fecal sample | place: Denmark | collected 2008 | reverse complement strand
CTGGAAAAGAAGATCAAGAACGAGCTGCACGCCATGCTGGCCAACGACCGCACAAAGTACGAGGAGTTCTGGAAGGAGTTCGGCCGTCAGATCAAGTTCGGTGCCTACTCCGACTACGGCATGCACGCCGAGCTGCTGCGCGACCTGCTGCTGTTCTGGTCCGCCAAGGAGCAGAAGATGGTCACTCTGCAGGAGTACGTGGACAAGATGCCCGCCGAGCAGAAGTACATCTACTTCGCCGCCGGTGACTCCTCCGACCGTCTGGCCAAGCTGCCCTCCACCGAGCTGGTGCTGGGCAAGGGCTACGACGTGCTGCTGCTGACCGAGGACGTGGACGAGTTCTGCCTGCAGATCCTGCGCACCTATCCCCGCAAGGATGCCGAGGGCAAGGACGGCACCGTGGAGTTCAAGAACGTCAACAGCGGTGACCTGGGCCTGGAGTCCGAGGAAGAGAAGAAGGCCGCCGAGGATGCCACCGCCGAGAACAAGGACCTGTTCGACGCCATGAAAACTGCTCTGGACGGCAAGGTGAAGGAAGTCAAGGTCTCCACCCGCCTGAAGGATCACCCGGTGTGCCTGAGCGCCGACGGCCCGCTGTCCATCGAGATGGAAAAGGTGCTGTCCAAGCAGCCCGGCAGCGAGGGCGTGAAGAGCGACAAGGTGCTGGAGCTGAACGCCAACCACCCCGTGTTCGCCGTGCTCAAGGCCGCACAGGAGGCCGGTGACACCGACAAGATCAACAAGTACAGTGCCCTGCTGTACGCACAGGCCCAGCTCATCGAGGGCCTGCCTGTGGACGACCCCACCGCTTACGCTGAGGCCGTGTGCAGCCTGATGAAGTGATCTCTCCCCGCGGGGGCAGACTTACTCCCCTGCCGCCCGCATGGATTACCCCTTAACAAAACGACCGCGTTCCGCTATAATAGAGTGGAACACGGTCTTATTTTTATTGCGGAAAGGAACTCTGTTTCATGGAGCCGAGAAAACACTATTTTGCAAAGATCCCCACCATCGCCATCTTTATCGTGATGGCGATGTCCGGGCCGTTGGGAGTGCTGCTGTTCATCCTGAAAGCCATTGACGAAAAGGCCGAGAAAGAGGAGCAGGCCGCCTGCCCGGGGAATGCTTATACCCCACCAGAGCCTGCCTCCACCCGGAAGGAGGAGCCAGTCCACGGTCCGGATATGCCCACCCAGGAGCAGAAAAGCGCCAAGCAATGGCACAAGAATATTGCCACCCTCTGCACCATCCTGGGCGCTGTCTTTCTGTTTGCCGGGGTGACGGATGTGGTGGATCTCATTGGCGCGTGGCAGCTGATGCCCGACCCCGGGGAGTTGTTTTCCGATATCGTCATGGCCATTGGCGGCGGCGGTGCGCTGCTGACCGGCCTGCGGATGAACAGCACCCGCAAGCTGGAGCGGCTGCTGGATAAAGTGGTGGGCGAGCGGGATAACATTCCTCTGCCGGAACTGTTTGCTGCCGCCGGGGTGGAGGCCACCCGGGGACGTTCTGCCGTGAAAAGCGCCATCGAGCACGGATACTTCGGCGCAGACGCCTACATTGACAACCGCACCGACACGCTGGTGGTGCGGGGCGCAGCACCGCAGCCGAAAAAGCCCGCACCCGCTCCGGCACCCAAGCCCCAGCCCGCCGCAGAGGACGAGTACGCTGCACTGCTGCGCCAGCTGCGGGAGGTGAACGATGCCATTCCTGACCCGGTGATGAGCCAGAAGATCTCCCGGCTGGAGGAGGTCAGCGGGCGTATCTTTGCGCTGGCGCAGAAGGACCCGGACAAAAAGGCGCAGCTGCAAAAGTTTATGAACTACTATCTGCCCACTGCCCTTAAGCTGCTGAACACCTACGCCAGCCTCTCCCGGCAGGCGGTGGAGGGCACGAACATCACCGAAGCCAAGCACAGCATCGAGCGCAGCATGGACCTGCTGGTGACCGCCTTTGAAAACCAGCTGGACAAGCTGTTCCAGTCCGATGCGCTGGACGTGACCACCGACATCGCCGCGCTGGAAGGCATGCTGAACATGGACGGCCTGACCGACAGCGCGTTCGGCAAATAATTCCATCCACAAAAACGAGGGAAAGCCCGCGGGCCTTCCCTCGTTTTGTTCTGTTCAGGTTTCTGCCAGCGCGGCCAGCACCGCCTTCTGCAGGTCGGTGACCGAGATGGTGCACAGGGCTTTCAGGTCGGCGTCGGAGCCGTCGGTGGGCTGGGCGGCGATCTCCACCATGGTCTTGCCCTTCAGGGTGCTGCAATAGCCCTCGGCGTGCTCGTACCACTCCTTGTGCAGGACACTGGCCTCCCGCATGCCGTACTTGTCGCCCTGCTCGTTCTTGGTGTACACCGGCTCTTCCGGCCCGGAGACCGTGCCGTCCGCGCTGACGGTCAGCTGCGGCTGGGTCATGTCCCCGATGGCGCTGGTCACCCGGCCATCGCTGTCCACGGTCAGGGCCGCCAGCGTGATGTCTGCCTGGACGTGGGCGTCCTGGTCATCCGTGGCGGCAAGGTCCTGGGGCAGGTCTGCCGCGATCAGGCTCAGGGTCACCCGGTCGCCCTGGGCGGCTCCCAGTACTTTGGCCTGTTCGCAGGCGCGCACCACGGCGTCCCGGTAGCGGTCCACCGCGATGGTGCAGCCGGACACAAGGTCGGCGTCCTGCGGCTTGCCGTTTTCATCCGTTTTCAGCTTCTTTACCTCGTCCGGGGTCCTGCCAGTCAGATAGTCGGCAAACCAGTCGGCCTGTTCGGCCCACCCTTTGCCGAGGGAGGACGCCGCCGCCAGCGGGTAGTCCTCCCCTTTTGTGCGCTTGGACCGCACATCCTCCGGAGTGGTCACGCTGCCGGTGCTCCCGCCGGAGACCGAAAGTTCCAGCTCGTCCAGCATCACGCTGGCCAGTTTGCCGTCGGCGTCCAGCACCCCAGCCGCAGCGGCAGTGGTGATCTTGCCGGCCCGGTCGCTGCCTGCGGCCTCGGTCACAACGCCAAGACCGGTGCGCCAGGCCTGCTCCTGCCCGGCTGTGCCGCCGCTCATGGCACCGGACCCACTGCCGCTCATGGACCCGGCTCCGCTGCTGCCCGGAGCGCCGCCCCGGCCGCAGCCGGTCAGCGCCAGCGCAGCGGCCAGCGTACAGCCCCAAAACACCCGAAAAACCTGCTTCATGGTACACTTGCTCCTTTTGCTCCCGCGCAGCCGCACGGGCTTTGGAGCTAGTGTGCCCCCTGCCGGGGCAATTATGAGCGCGCCCTTACATCAACGGGCTGAGCAGGCGCAGCACGCTGTCCAGCAGGGTGCCGGGGATGCTGGTGCGGCAGTCCGAAATATGGATCTCACGGCACTGCGGCAGGGTGGCCCGCACATCGTCCCGCAGGGCAGCCACCTGACTGTTGTGCTGCAGCAGCACGCCGCACTCAAAGTGCAAAAACAGGCTGCGGTAATCCATGTTGATGCTGCCCACCACGGCTGCCCGGTCGTCGCTCACCCAGCACTTGGCGTGCAGGAAGCCCGGGGTGTACTCGTAGATGCGCACCCCTGCCTGCAAAAGCGGCAGATAGTAGGAGCGGCTCAGGCGGAACACCAGCTTCTTGTCCGGGATGCCCGGCAGCACCAGCCGCACATCCACCCCGCGCTTGGCGGCGTTTTTCAGCGCATCCAGCATCTCTTCGCCCACAGCCAGATAGGGCGTGTAGATATACACATACTGCTCGGCCCGGGCCAGCAGGTTCAGGTACACCGTCTCCGCCACCGGCTCTTCGTCCAGCGGGCTGTCGGCGTAGGGCTGCACGATGCCGTCCTGCACCGGGTGTGCACTGTGCTGGGGGCGGAAGGCGCTGTAGTCCGTCTCACTGGGGCGGAAAGCGTTCCAGAAGTTGAGGAACATCACGGTGAAACTCCACGCAGCATCGCCCTCGATGCGCAGGGCGGCGTCCTTCCAGTAGCCGAAGCGCTGCTCCGCGTTGATATACTCGTCGGCCAGGTTCACGCCGCCGGTGTAGGCGATACGCCCGTCGATGACCACGATCTTGCGGTGGTCGCGGTGGTTCATCACCAGCGAGAGCACCGGCACCACCGGGTTGAAGGGGATGCACCGGATGTGCGCCCGCTCCATGCGCACCACAAAGTCGGTGGGCAGGCCCAGCAGGCTGCCAAAGTCGTCGTAGATCAGGCGCACGTCCACCCCCTGCGCGGCCTTGCGCCGGAGGATGGCCTCCACGCCGTCCCACATTTTGCCGGTGTGCACGATGAAATATTCCACAAAGATCGTGTGTTCGGCCCTCTCCAGGTCCCGCAGCAGCTGGGGGTACATGGCTTCGCCGCAGGCAAAATACTGCGCGGCGGTGTTCTTCCAGGCCGGGTAGCGGCCGTACCGCGCCAGATAGCGGCTCATGCCGAGGCCGGAAGCATCCAGCCCGTCGGTCTGGCCCGGCTGCTGGGCAAGGTCGGCCTTGTGGGCGTCATCCACCGCCTGCAGCTTGCTGCGCAGCCGCTTGGCCGGGCGCTTGTTGCCAAAGGAGAGGTACAGTGCCCCGCCCAGCAGCGGCAGCACCCCCATGAGCGCGATCCAGCCGATCTTATAGGCGCTGTTCTCGTCCTTGCGCACGAGGTACAGCATCATAAGCAGACTGAGCAGCTGCAAGCCGGCGTTGACCCACACGCGGCCGGTGGTGAGGGAGAAAAACGCCCACAGCAGCCATGCCACCTGCAGGGCCACCAGCACCACCGTGATGGTGATCCGATTGAGGATGCGGCTGAAAAATTTTACGATCGGCAGCCGGAACATCAGGCTCCCTCCTTTCGCTCTGCATTATAATATACGTCAGTATAGCGCGGTTTGTGCGGTTTTGCAAGTGATGCAAAAAAAGCCAGCCGACAAAGCCTTTGCAGGCGGTGCCGGTTGGCATGGTTTGCGGGGTGCGGCTGCTTATTCTGCCGTTTTGCGGCGCAGCAGGCTCATGGGCGGCAGCTCCGGGGTGGGCATGGTGTATTTTTCCATGGCGTGAGGGGTGCTGTCCACCCGTTCCCCGGCCTCGTTCTCGATCCACTCCGGCGTCAGCGGGATGCTGCGGCCGTCCGGGCAGAGGGCTTCCAGCGTATCGCCCAGGCTCCACTTGCCGCGCTGCTGGCAGTGGGCCACGCCGTTCTCCCAGCGGTCCACCGTGCCCACGAACTCCCATTCGCGGATGTAGGTGGCGCTGTCGGTGGCCTGTTTGGCCTGCTCGCGGCCAAAGTAGAAGCCCGGCGAGTAGTGGCGGTGGCTGGTGCGGGTGAGCTCCTCGTAGACCTCAGCCGGCAGCTCAAAGTTGTCGTTGGCGGGGTCGGCCAGATAGGCGTCCAGTGCCTTGCGGTAAGCGGCGGTCACACTGGCCACATAATAGAAGGTCTTGGCGCGGCCCTCGATCTTCAGGCTGTCCACACCGGCCTTGCAGATCAGGTCGATGAAGGGCGCGGTGCACAGGTCGTTGGCGTTGAGGATGTAGCTGCCGTTCTCGTTCTCGCCGATCTCGTACAGCTGGCCGGGGCGGGTCTCCTCGCTCAGGTAGTACTTCCAGCGGCAGGGCTGGGCGCACTGGCCCCAGTTGGCGTCGCGGCCTGCCATGTAATTGGACAGCAGGCACCGGCCGGACACGCTCATGCACATGGCACCGTGCACAAAGGCCTCGATCTCCAGTTCCGGCGGGGTCTTGTCGCGCAGGATGGCGATGTCCTGCAAGGACATCTCGCGGGCCAGCACCACGCGCTTGGCACCCAGGTTATAGGCGGCGCGGGCGGCGGCCCAGTTGGTGATGCCGGTCTGGGTGGACATGTGCACGTCGATGTCCGGGGCAACGGTCTTGCAGGCATCCAGCACGCCCAGGTCGGCCACGATGAAGGCATCCACACCGGCCTTGGCGGCCTCCTTGATGGCGTCCGGCAGGCGGTCGGCTTCCTCATTGGTGGGCAGGGTGTTCATGGTCAGGTAGACCTTGCGGCCCCGGGCATGGGCATAGATGACGCCCTCGGTGAGCTGCTCCGGCGTAAAGTTGGCCGGTGCAGACCGCATGCCGAACTCCGGCAGGCTGCAGTAAACGGCATCGGCACCGTAGTTGATGGCATAGCGCAGGCGCTCCAGATCGCCCGCCGGGGCGAGCAGTTCCGGGATTTGCAGCATAGTTGATATTCCTCTCTTTTTTCAGAAAATGACGGTAGGGTTCCCTCACCCCACCGTTTTGTTCACGTCCGCTGCGGTCTGGCAGTTGGCGTTGTGTTCGCTGAGGGTGCGGGCATAGTAGTAGTTGCCCTTGAGGTCGGTGACGAAGAAATAGGCGTCCTTCGCTTCCTCGTCCGGCTCCGGACTCAGCGCCGCCCGGATGGCAGCGATGCCGGGGTTGGAGATGGGGCCGGGGGTCAGGCCCGCCGTATGGTAGGTATCATACGCAGAGACGATGTTTTCCGGGATATTGTCCCACCCGCCGTAGTAGGGGGCCACCCAGTTCCAGAGGTAGTTGTTGTCGGCGTCGCTCTGGATGTGGCTGGACGTGTTGCTCTGCAGGCGCGGATAGGGCGAGCCCTCGGCCAGACGGTTGCGGAACACCTGCGCCACGTTGGAGTCCTGGCTGTTGCCCGCTTCCTCCTGCACAAAGGAGGCCAGCGTGACCAGCTCGTTCAGGGTCATGCCCTGCTCCTTGAGCTTCGCATACATCGCATCGGTGATCTGCGCGTCGAACTGCGCATAGAACGTTGCCACATAGTTGTGCACGGTGTCGTCCTTCAAAAACTCGTAGGTCTCCGGGAAGAGATAGCCCTCGCACTTCATGAAGCGGTCCGGGGCGTCCTTGTCCTCCGGAACGTACTGCCAGAAGGTGTACGCACTGAAATCGCCCTCGTTGGCTTCCTTCAGAAAGTCCTCGGCGCTGCACAGACCGGCTTCCTCCATTTTCCGGGCAATGGCGATGGCTGTGGTGCCCTCCGGGAAGGTCAGACGCACGGTCTCGGCCTTGGCATAGGTGGAAAGGGCCGCAATGATGTCATCATAGTCGCTGCCGGTGGTCAGGGCAAAGTCCCCGTACTGCAGCTTTGCCGCGGCCCCCTTGTGCCCCACATACCAGCGGAACAGGTAGGACGAGCGGATGACGCCCGCATCCTTGAGCTCCTGCGCGATGGCGGCAACGCCGCTGCCCTGCTTGATGCTCACCGTCACCTCGGTGCCGGGCTTGCCACTGCCGCGGATCTCGCTGCGGGCAAACAGCACCGCCGCGCCTGCGGCCAGCACCAGCAACAGTACCACTGCCAGCAAAATCTTCACGGCACCGCCTTTTTTCTTTTGGGCGGTGTGTCTCTCCTTGTGTGCCATACGCACCTTCCTTTGTTGTTTTTCTGCGTCTCAGCCTTCCAGCATCAGGCGCATATAGCTTTCCGATACGTCAAAGGGCTCCCCGTCAAAACGGATCATGCCGTACTCCTGCCGGGTGCCCTCCCCCAGGAACAGCGTCTGGGCGGCACCCACCGTGATGACGGCCTTTTCCACGATGACTTCCTTCTCGCGGGCGGCTTCCATGAGCACCTCGGCGGCGCGGTCGTCCTCGGCCATGAGCTCCACGAAATACAGGGTGTCCTCCTTGCGGAAGTACACGCCGTAGCCCCGCTCGTTGGCCACGATGGTGGCCCCGCGGGAATACAGGTCCCCCAGCACCACGGCCATGCGCTCCGGGGTGAACTGCACCGTATCGGGCCAGAACTTCTCCCGCAGCTCGCACAGCTTCTTGGCGGTAACGCTGTCAAACTCGGCCTGGCTCCACAGGTTGCGGGCCACCTCCCGCGGCAGGCAGCGCAATGCAAAGGCGCGGGCAAAGCCCTTGTCCTGCAGCAGAGCGGCCTGCTCCGGGGTGGCGGGCACGGCCACGGTAAAGCCTGCGCCCCGCAGCTTCTGCTGCGCGCACAGGTAGTCCAGCAGGCCGGCCAGGATCAAACTGCCCTGTCCGCACAGGCCGTAGAGGTAACTGCCCTGCCGCCCCTGCAGCGTGACCGGCACCGCCAGTGCCACAGCGGCAATGGCGTCATTTTCCTCGGCCACATAGACATTCTGCTGCCCTGCAAAACGCTCCACGGCGTTGGCCGCAAATTCTTCCGACTCGCCGCGCTCGCGCTGCCACAGCGCCAGCACAGCCGCCTTGTCGGATGGCTGCATCAAACGATACATCTGTCAGGATGCCCCCTCTTATCGTATTTTATGTTACTGTCCGCCCAGCACGATGCCCTGCACCTCGGCCTGGATGTCCTCGATGCTGCGCATGGCGTCGCTGTGGGTGCAGTGCACCGTGGTCCAGCCCAGATGCTCCGCGCAATACTCGGCGGCGCGGCGGCTGCGGGCCAGATACTCGGTATCTTTCTCGTGCACGTCCTTTTTGCTCTCGTCACCGTGGTAGCGGGCGGTCATCAGCCGCTGGCTGACCGCCGGGTCCACCTGCAGGTAGATGACGCTGTCCGGTGCGGGCAGGCCCAGCAGATGGAACTCGTAATCGAACAGCCAGTGCAAAAACTCCTCCCACTGCTCCGGCGGGAGCTTGGAGCACTGGTGCACCGCGTTGGAGGTGGTGTAGCGGTCGGCAATGACCACGCCGCCCTCCTCGTAAAAGCGGCCCCAGTCGGTCTTGTAGCTGGCATAGCGGTCCACCGCAAAAAAGCTGGAGGCCGCATAGGCGTTCACATCGTCCGGTTTTGAGCCGAACTGCCCGGCCAGATACATTTTGATCAGGGCGCTGGAATCGCTGGCGTAATCCGGGAAGGTGACCTCCCGCACCGGCAGGCCCTGGCTGGCCAGGTGCTGGGCCAGCAGCTTGGCCTGGGTGGCCTTGCCGCTGCCGTCCAGCCCCTCGATGACGATCAGCTTGCCCTTGCTCATACGGCGGCACCTTCCTTGATGGCGGCATATTTTGCACGCACCTCGGCGGTTTTGCCGCAGCACATCTTGCCCTCCGGGCAGGGGCCGCTCACGCAGGCCGGGCCGGACTTTGCAAAGATGTGGGGTGCCACCGGGTACACCAGTTTGAACATCTCTTCGGCAAGCTGGCGGATCTCCCACTGGGCGCGGCTGCAGCAGCGCAGGTGGAAAAAGTTCTGCAGGCTGCGGGCGTTCATGGTGACCACCATTTTCGTCTCGCAGGCGTTGGGCAACACAAAGCGGGCGTCCTCATTGGCCTGCTTGCCGGCCTTGGCGCGGGCTGCCTTTTCCGGCATGCCCTCGGCCATCAGGCGGGCGGTGTGGCCCTCTTCCAGCTTGTGGGCAAGGTCAAGGTAGCGTTTGGCGTCCTCGTTCATGCTCTCAAGGAACGCCGCCTTTGCCTCCGGGATGGCTTCGATCTCCGGCGGCACCACATAGCGGAAATCGTCCAGGCGCACATAGCGCTGGCTCTGCACGCTGAAGGATGCGATGCGGTGGCGGGTGATCTGGGCCAGCAAGGTACGGCTGACCCCCTCGATGCCAAAAGTGAAGCTGGCGTGCTCGATGGGGCTGGCGTGGCCCAGGTCGCTGAGCATGGTCAGGAACTTTGCCGTCTTTTCCTCGGTCAGGCCGTCCAGCAGGTCGGTGATGTGGGCGTCGGAGTAGCACAGCTTGGCGGCAGCCGCCACCACCTTTTCCGGCTCCGGGGTATGGGCGATCAAACGAACTGTCATCATTTTTGTGTCATTCCTCCGTTGTGATTTTGGTCAGCGGCGCAAAATTGGCCATGGTCTTTTTGATGCCGACCTTTTCAAAGTTGATCTCCACGATCTGGTCTCCGGCCGCAGGCTTGACCTTGAGCACGGTGCCCCGGCCAAAGACCTTGTGCTCCACGATGTCGCCCGGCTCGTAATGCTTCGGCCCGGCAGACGCAGCCTTGGCAGCCGGTGCACCGGTAAAGCTGATGGGCTTTTTTGCGGTGCCCGTGCCGGAATACCCGGCACCGAACCCGCCTGAACGCACCTTGGGCTGGGTGGAGCTGTTGCCGTAGGCGGCACCGTAGCCGGAAGAGGAAGTGCCCCGCCCGGCATAACCGGAGCCGAACCCGCTGCGCTCCCCGGCGTTGTACTCGCGGTTCAGGTAACCGCCGCCGGAGCGGGAACCATAGCCGCCGGAACCGTAGCCCCCGGCGCTGCGGCCCCAGCCGGAAGGCCCGGAGTACCCGGACGCGCCGCCGGGCACGGTGTCGCTGTAGCTGCTGCCCCAGCCGCCCAGACGGGAACGCTGTTCCAGCACCGGGCTGCGGGTCTCTTCGATGTACTCCGGCTCGATCTCGCGCAAAAAGCGGCTGGGCTCGTTGCGCTGGGTGCGGCCGTAGAGCATGCGGGTGACGCTGTTGGAGATGTACAGTTCCTTTTTGGCGCGGGTGATGCCGACGTAGGCAAGGCGGCGCTCTTCTTCCAGGTCCGCCTCGGAATACTTGCTCATCTCGCTGGGGAACACGCCCTCTTCCATACCGATGAGGAACACATAGGGGAACTCCAGCCCCTTGGCCGAATGGATGGTCATCAGCACCACCTGGTCGGCGCTCTCGTTGTAGCTGTCGATGTCGCTGATGAGGGCGATATCTTCCAGATAGCCCTCCAGCGTGGCGTCCTCGCCGTGCTGGTCGCAGTAGTTCTTGACGTTGTTCACCAGCTGGCCCAGGTTCTGCAGGCGGTCGGCGGCGTCCTCGTGGCCCTTGGCGGCGTCGGCTTCCAGCATGGCCTTGTAGCCGGTCAGCTCGATGACGTCGGCGGCAAAGGCGTCCAGCGTCTTGGTCTCCAGCGAATCCTGCAGGTTCTGGTAGATCTGCCAGAATTTCAGCAAGGGCATCACAGCCCGGCTGAGCTTGGCGTACTGGTCGGCGTGGCCGATGATCTCCAGCATGCTCACCCCCTGCTGAGTGGCAAGGTCTGCGATGACCTCCACCGTGGTGTTG
>UMBF01020328.1_pt1 | contig 10940 bp, 9 predicted proteins | sample 1963901 | NCBI WGS metagenome assembly UMBF01 (sample SAMEA4835935, study PRJEB28245) | human gut metagenome | biome: gut microbiome; material: fecal sample | place: Denmark | collected 2008 | reverse complement strand
CAGCCACGGATACAGCCTCGCTGGATCTCAAGAACCACGCGGTCCTGTGTTGCCTTGATAAATGGTACAATCGGTTTTTCCGGATAAACTGCCTGCGTCATATCTGTAACAATCTGTTTTGTGACCGTGCGTGGCACATCCTCATACACCGGTTCAAATCCGGCGATCGTTCCATCCTCTTTATAGCTTACTTCATATAAAGATGGTACATAAATACCAGGAATCTTTGCGGCCTCATGTAAAAAATCCTTGCGCGAAGCTCCTTCCTGCTTCATTTTTTTGTACAGATCCAGCAGTGCATCATAGGAAATTTCGCCTTCTCCCATATAAAACAGATCAAAAAATTCCGCAATCGGTTCCGGGTTATAGGTACATGGACCTCCGCCAATTAAGATCGGATCATTTTCCGTCCTGTCTGCTGCCTCGATTGGAATCTGGCTTAGATCTAAGATCTGTAAGATATTGGTATAACACATCTCGTACTGTATCGTAATTCCCAAGAAATCCGCATCCTTTACCGCCTGTTGCGACTCTAAAGAAAATAACGGGATATTCTCTTCTTTTAAAATTGCATGCAGATCCGGCCATGGGGAATAGACGCGCTCACACCAGACGTCCTCTCTTTTATTTAACATATCGTATAAAATCTGGATACCAAGATGTGACATTCCAATCTCATAAACATCCGGGAAACACATCACAAATCGGATATCAACCGTATCTTTCTCTTTTACCACGCTGTTTAACTCGTTACCGATATAGCGCGCCGGTTTATCAATCTTCATCAGTATCTCATCGGATAAAGCTAATTTTGTCATTTAAAAAAATCCTTTCCATTTCTTCTTTCGCGCTCAAATTTCGCCGTTCGTCAATCATACATGTATGTTGACTCACTTGCGCTCAATGTATCATAACATAATTTTTCAGATTTGTATAATAGTGATTATCACAGATCATTTCTGTGATCGTCTGCGTGCTGTAACCACACAAATCCGTATGGGTATACATGCAGCCTAAAAAAGCTGCAAATATACATACAGATAAAAAAATGCGCAGTTTCAGTGCTGCCGCAAGCCCCATTTCCGGTGCAGAATCATCCACCTCTCTGGTCTCTCTCTTCTGCATCCCGTTTTCCTCATAAAAAGAATTGCGGATATTCTGCACATATTCCCTGCGCCGTTCGACTGTCTGTCTGTCCATAGAACACTCCATTTCTGTGCCAGTCCATCTGCATAAAATTATATGACTGATTTCATACAGCAGTTCTGTGTCCCGGCACTGGTTTACCATAAAAATATTATGTATACCAGTGACCGTTTTTAAGTAAACATCGTTTTTTTATTCTGATTTTTGATATCATTTTATGAATCTATGGACAAATTCATACCTTGTATTTTTATTTCTGTCTCTGCTTTTTTGTAAAAGGTTTCTGGAGCCATTTCAGCAGCGTATTGTCAAGGATCATTGCACCGATTGCTGAGATAAAAAGAGTCAGTACCATCATCACAATACAGCCGCCGACAATGCCACCGCCGAGCACATTGACATGCAGTTTCTGTTTGACCACAAAATGAAGTACGCCCCAGTGGATCAGCAGAATAGAATAACTGTACCGGCTGATCCACTGCACAAAGAAACTGCTTTTTGTTTTTTGGGACGCAAGGCGCTTTACCAACAAAAAGATAGCTGCCGTAAAACACATCATTGTGGGCGAATTCTGATAAATATAATTGACATAATCATTTCCGTTCCAGATCCACATACAGGTTTCAATAAATGATAGAAATCCTGTAAACATGAAAAAATTTTCTACCTTTCTGCTGCATTTTTCAGAAAGAAAATATCCAAGTAAAAAAGTGCCCGCATAAGAATCCACCACAATGCCAAACACAGAGTTGATTCCGTAAAGTGGTAGATAGGTGTCCAATGCACAAATTGCAAATACGACCCCTATCACACCCGACAATACGGTATCGGGAATATTATGTACAATATACCGCATAAACGGCGTCAGTACATACAGCCAGATGATCACATAGACCAGCCAGAAATGAGGTGCCTCCATTGGAGCCCCCGTTAAAATACGCCTCAACATCAGAATCCAGTGGTCCGGTCTCAGCCAGACAAGCCCTTCCTTTGCCACGATATACAGAATGTAATAGACAACCAGCGGAATTGCAACTTTTGTGAAACGTTTCCGGAAAAAATTGCCGATCGATTCATTTTTTACCGGGAGCAATAATGCTCCGCTTAACATGACAAAAAGCAGGTTGCAGGACAAAAATATAAAATTAAAGATGGTAAGCACCCGGAATGGGATGCTTCCGTATTCTGTCATCGTGGCAGCCAGTGAGACTGTATGCACCCCGATCACAAATACGGTCGCTATGACGCGCAGATCATCGATGTAGACCTGCCTGCCGCCTTTTGACAGATTACCAGTCATAAGTTGTTTTATTTTTTCAAACATGGAGTCTCCAATTTTCATTTTCAGGATTTTATCTGATATACCAAAATTATTTTTTCATATAAACTTTATCTTTCGTTTTGCCTTTGCTGATCAGAACTTCTACTTTTTCAGCTTTTGACAACAGCCGGCTTGCGGTCTTTTTCTCTACATCCAGTAATTCAGCCGCTTTTGCACTGTTAATGGTATCATGAACAGTCAGATATTGTAATATTACCTGTATTCTGGCAATTTCTAATTCGGACATTGATTCGGACATTGATTCGGACCTAATCTCATTTTTATCAAATCCATCGCGGATATGAATAATTGTATTCAAATATGTTCTGTCATCATCCATATCAAATTCCGGTCCAGGAGAACCATTTTTCTTAAGTTCACGTAATATTTTGGGAATACCTGTGCCTTTTTTCTCTGACAAATCAATTTCTTTAAATAATTCTCCAATCCGTCTGTTCCTGTATTTTCTGCCTTTGATCCTGCCTTCGGCAAATCGCTCAAGATTAATCCATTTTGCCAATCCCGGATAATTGAGTATCTGGATACTGTCGACGTAAATCCGGATTTCAACAGGTTCCTGTTCACGATATGATTTATGAAAAAATCGTTCTGATTCCGCCTGCCCCTGAAGTTTTACAACTTTTTCTTCAATAACATTTGTGTTAATGTAATCTAATGCATCCTGAACCTGTTTCCAGATAGGACCTGTAAAGGTTTTTTCAATAAAATCATCGGATGCCTCTGCTTCTTTTGTATTAAACCGGATTAACTCAATGTATGATCCTGGGATAAATTTTTCCGGATGTTCTGCAAACATTAAAACCCCGATATTTCTAATATCCAATTCTGTATCTGTCTCATCGGCGACTTCTTCGGCAAGGAGTAATTCTTCGAGCGTACTGTTATTGATTTCTTCGATCAGGCTGCTATTGCTTTTCTTAATAAAATCTTCCAGATATCCCCGTCTGATATTATCAATTTCCAGATAAACAGTTTTAGGCGCCTGATATGGACCACTGTCACCAGCAGAACACCAAAGATAAATCAAAAAAATTCCGGAATTCTGATAATCAATGATTTCCATTCTCGGAATATATCTTGGAACGATCTGATTGCAATACTGAAAAATTTCCTGTTGGATGGAATCCAGATCCTCTTTTGGTACCCCTTCTAAAGGAAATACCGGCATCCCATTTTCTTCTTTTACACCGATCACAATATATCCACCGTTTGTATTGTCATAATCATTTGCAAAAGCACAAATAGAATGAATGATATCATTTGGGTTCCATCCTATTTTATATTCTACCCGATCATGTTCAACCACGCGGCCTTTTAACAGTGTTTCTATTTTTAATGGTATCATTGTAATCTCTCTTTCATAAATATTTGTTATTCATGATGAACCTGCAAAAGGACATTTACAAGTAATTTCTGCCTGTAAATGTCCTTCGTATATTACCTCTGTGAAAGCTCCTGTGTGATCTCCTCCCACGTAACTCCCTTTTCCGCCATCAGCACCATCATATGATACATGAAATCGGATATCTCATATTTGATATCTTCCGGATCCGGATTTTTGGCTGCGATGATGATTTCTGATGCCTCTTCTCCCATCTTCTTTAAGATCTTATCGAGTCCTTTGTCAAACAGATAGTTCGTGTATGACCCCTCTTTCGGGTTTGCCTTGCGGTCTAAAATAATCGCATAGACATCCTCTAATACTTTCAGCGGATTTTTCTCCATATACTCCTTTTTGACGATCTCATTAAAGAAACAGGAGACATTTCCGGTGTGACAGGCTGCACCGATCTGTGATACTTTCGCTAAGATCGTATCATAATCACAGTCTGCGGTCAGTGACTTTACATACTGGATATGTCCGGATGTCATACCTTTGATCCATAACTCCTGGCGGCTTCTGCTGTAATAGGTCATCTTTCCGATATTGATCGTCGTTTCAAAAGCCTCTTCGTTCATGTAGGCAAGCATCAAAACCTCATCCGTGCGGTAATCCTGCACAATAACCGGAACCATGCCATCCGAATTTTTCTTTAAATCTGCCCATTTTAATGCCGGTTCGAAATTATCCATCTTGATCCCGCCTGCAGAGAGCTGTGCTTTCATTTCCATGATATCTGTCTCAGGATCATTGATAAAAGATCCGGCAATTCCGCGTACATTTTCGCGTTTTAAGGTCTCAATAATTTTCTCGTAATCGCATTCCTCAAAATATACGACATACGGAACGTCTGTAATATTTTCGATTGCCGTCAAAACGCTGGTGTTTAAAACCAGAAGTTCGTGAAAATGCTCCTGCATCTCCTCCTGATGTTTGAATACAAAATCAACATTTGCCACGGAAACAAGGATGCGCTCTTTTCCAAAACGGTCGCTCGCCTCTCTTGCAATATCCATGCTGTTTGATTTTGCACCGTTTACAATAACCTGCAGGCATCCGGCATAAATAAACTTCTTGACATCCTCAAAGCGGCTGATGTTTCCACCTGCGCAGACTTTGATCTCGACATTGCGGTTGATATTTTTGATGGTATGGATATTCTTCTCGTGTTCTTCGTCATCGTCTGAGAGATCAAAAATGATGATTTTATCGATACCGCTGTCATTATAAAGACGTGCCAGACTGATCACGTCCCAGCCCATTGGTTCAAAATTATCCATGCCTTTTACTGCCTGTCCATTTTTTAAGTAAATGGTGGCAACAATATTTTTGTGTTCCATATTTAAAAACTCTCCATTCCTGCATTTTCTTAACAAGCCATACACGTTTTTCTTTTGTGATATATACCTAAGACAGATTTCTGCAGGAATCGCAAGTTTTCCTACAGGCTGCCTTTTGTGGACAACACATCCGTGATACGCGGATCATAGCCGGTTGCTTCATCTAACGCCCTCGCAAATGCCTTGAACATTGCTTCGATCATATGATGGTTATTGCCGCCGGACAATACACGGATATGCAGATTCATACCCGATGCATAAGAAACGGCATAGAAAAATTCTTTAACCATCTCCGTGTCCATATACCCTACCCGCTCCACAGTAAATTCGCCATCAAAAACAAGATAAGGTCTGCCGGAGAGATCCACGGCGCAGAGCACCAGTGTCTCATCCATCGGCAAAATACAGCTTCCAAAACGTTTGATGCCCTTTTTATTTTTTAACGCTTTGCGGATCGCATTACCAAGCACGATTCCGGTGTCTTCGATCGTGTGATGGCAATCCACGGCAAGATCCCCTTCCACTTTGACATCCAGATCAAAAAAACCATGTCTGGCAAATCCTTCTAACATATGATCAAAAAAGCCGATCCCAGTGTCAATCTCCGCTTTACCAGTTCCGTCTATATTCAGATTAATCTTAATATCCGTTTCTTTTGTTTTTCGTATGTACTCCGCCGTTCTTTCCATTTTACCACATTCCTCTCTAGTCTTCAAATCGTACACGGATTGAATTTGCATGCGCCGTTAACTGTTCACATTCTGCAAACTGTACGATATCTTTATAAATCGGCTCTAATGCCTCTCTTGAATAAGAGATAATGCTTGACTTTTTGATAAAATCATCCACGCTAAGCGGTGAGAAAAATTTTGCAGTTCCGTTCGTCGGCAGCACATGGTTTGGACCGGCGAAATAATCACCCAATGGTTCACTGGAATATTCCCCGACAAAAATTGCTCCCGCGTTGCGGATCTTTGTCATCGTCTCAAATGGATTCTTTGTGACAAGTTCAAGATGTTCTGATGCAATCTCGTTCACTGTCGCGATCGCCTCGTCCATACTTTCTGCCACTAAGATATAACCATAATTATCCAAAGACTTCTGAATGATTTCTTTTCTGGATAACTGTGCCACAAAACCTTCCACTTCTTTTGATACCTGCTCCGCTAAATCCCTGCTCGTTGTAACAAGGATCGCAGATGCCATCTCGTCATGTTCTGCCTGCGAGAGAAGGTCTGCTGCAACAAAACGCGGGTTTGCAGTTTCATCTGCTAACACCATGATCTCACTAGGGCCTGCAATGGAGTCAATGCTTACAAAACCAAATACGGCTTTCTTTGCCAGGGCAACATAGATATTACCAGGACCTACGATTTTGTCTACCTTTGGAACGCTTTCCGTACCAAATGCCAGCGCTGCGATCGCCTGTGCACCGCCGACTTTATAGATCGCATCCACACCTGCCTCTTTTGCCGCAACTAAGGTCGCCGGATTGACTTTTCCGTCTTTTCCGGGAGGTGTTGTCATAACGATAGTTTTTACACCCGCAACCTTTGCCGGAACGATGTTCATAAGCACGGAGGACGGATAAACTGCCTTTCCGCCCGGTACATAAACGCCGACTTTTTCCAAGGCAGTCACTTTCTGTCCTAAAATAATGCCGGACTCCTCGGAATCAAACCAAGAATACTGGCGCTGTTTTTCATGATATTTGCGGATATTTACCAGCGCCTTGCGGATCACCGTAAGCAGTTTTTCATCCACTTTTTCGTAGGCCTCTTTAATCTCATCCTCCGTCACAAGGATATTCTCCGCATTGATGTCAGCTCCATCAAAACGCTTTGTGTAATCAAAGATCGCTGCATCGCGGTTTGCCCTTACATTTTCTATGATCTCATTTACTCTGCCTTCAAATTCACCATAGGAATTCGGGCTTCTTTTTAAAAGATTTTCCAGTATATTTGTTCTTGCCTCTTCTGTCAGTTCTATAATTCGCATACTTCTCCTCCATTTCAAAACATCTGTTCCGTCTGTATTCAAAACATTGCTGTGGCAAACGGTTTTTGTTATCTTATATGACGGTCTTTAAATCGGAAATCAGTTTTGTAATGCGCTCATTTTCCATCTTCATGCTCACCTGATTGACTACCATGCGGGCAGAAAGCGGACAAACTTCCTCTAACACCGACAAACCGTTCTCACGCAGGGTGGAGCCGGTTTCTACGATATCGCAGATAACTTCAGATAAGCCGACGATCGGCGCCAACTCGATTGATCCGTTCAGCTTGATGATCTCCACAGTCTGATGTTTCTTATTATAGAAATAATCTTTTGCAATCCGCGGATACTTGGTTGCAACGCGGATCAGTTCATGATGGTTTAACAGCTCTTTTGCATTTTCCGGTCCACAGATGCACATGCGGCATTTTCCAAATCCAAGATCAAGTACCTCGTAAATATTTCTGCCTTCCTCTAAGATCGTATCTTTTCCAACGATACCAATATCTGCTGCACCATATTCAACATATGTCGGCACATCCGGTCCCTTCGCAAGGAAAAAACGGAGTTTTAATTCTTCATTTACAAAGATCAGTTTTCTGGTATCTTTGTCCTTCATCTCCTCGCAGGTTATGCCGATCTGTTCAAACAACTCTAAAGTTTTCTTCGCCAGTCTTCCCTTCCCAAGGGCAAAGGTTAAATATCTCATCTCTTCCATCGTATCCGTCTCCTTACATAAATGTCACATTCACAAAGTGATTCTGCTTTGCATAGGTGCGATAATCTTCTTCGGTCTTTGAGATATCTCTTGCCATCAGCTCCACATTTCTGCCGTCAGTACGCAGCTCCATCGCCTTTTTGATCGCCTCACTGCGCATTTTCGAATCATAAATAATAAGTTCGTTCTGATATTGTACCGGAATTTCGATCTTCTGTCTGGAAAGTGCTGCCATCAGCTGGTCAATAACGATCGCAAAACCGATGGATGCTGACTCCTTTCCAAAGTAAGTCAGAAGTTCATCATAACGGCCGCCCTTTACGATCGGCTCACCGCTTCCAAACGTGTATCCCGCAAAAATGATGCCGGTATAGTACTGATAATTGCTGACAATTCCAAGCTCCACGGAGACATATTTATCAATGCCATAGATCTTTAAAACCTGATGTAACTCCTCAAGGCGCTCGATCGCGGCTAAGATACGCGGATATTCAGATGCATATTTCTTTGCCGTCTGCAATTCGTCAGATCCGGTATACAGATTGCCGAGCATTCCAAACAGAGCCTTTAAGTTATCGTTTAAGCTCAGCGTCTCAGCAAACTCCGTTACACCAAAATAATTTTTGTTGGAAATAAGATCATGAAGTTCTTCTTCCTGTTCTTCCTTTAACCCTGCCGCGTCTGTCAAACCGCGGAAAAATTCTGCATGACCGACGGAAAGCTGAAACTCTTTTAATCCTGCTTTTTTCAGGCAGTCGATCACCATGGCAATGATCTCCGCGTCTGCATCTACCGTGGAATCGCCTAAAAGCTCTGCGCCAAGCTGTGTGCTCTCTTTTAATCTTCCCTGATAGCTGCTGTTGTTTAAAAATGTATTTCCCATATAGCAGAGACGGATCGGCATCTTCTCCTCACCAAAATACATTGCGGCACATCGCGCAATGGAAGGTGTAATATCCGGTCGAAGTACCAACGTATTTCCCTCCCGGTCAAAAAACTTATACAGATCCTTCGAAGGTGTGGTTCCGATCTCTCTGCCAAAGGTATCAAAAAATTCAAATGTTGGTGTCTGGATTGGGTGATAACCGTACTGTTTCTGTACTTTTAATAATTCATCCTGCAAAATCAGCTTTTTCTCGCATTCGTCATTGTAAATATCCCTGACACCTTCAGGTGTATGTAATAACTGTCTTTTCATCAAATCTCCATTCCGGGACGTTATGTGATAAGTGATTTTTCTGCCGTCCCTGCACACATTTTTCCCTTGCACTTTAGTGTGCTACCTTGCTACCACATAAAACTGCTGTTTATTATATTGGAAAACAAAGGGAATGTCAATCCCTTGCCAGCAAATCTTTTTGCAGCGTATCCAAGTAAGGAACCAGTACCGCTTTTCCTTTCGGAAGGAAATAATCGGATTCTAATTCCTCATAACGGAAACTTTTTCTTCCACCTTCTTTTGCGCGGTTCCAAAATTCCAACAGCTTTGCAAGGCGCAGATAATAAAATTCGTTCCTTGCGGTAAAACTGATCAGAAAAAATGAAATTCCCCCCTGCTTTTCAAAGTTTTCCATGAATGTTACCTGATGTTCATGGATATTCTGAAGCGGAAAGGTGTCTGTCGCACATTCCTTTGCGTCAAAACACACCGGGATTCCCTGGACGGCGCCAATATAGTCGACGGTACTTTTCTGTTCAAAATATGCCAGCGTAATATGCCTTGTTGCCTTGTCTATATTGATGGGTGTGATCGGCGTTGGAACTTTCTGAATCAGTGCAAGGCCATTTGTCAGATAAGTTTCATTGGTGCGGTTGATGAACTCCTCTAAGGTTGAACCCCTGAGTCCTCTTGAGTTCCAGGTTGCCATGATGGTACTCCTTTATAAAAATAAATGATTCCAAATTTTTTCGAACACTATAGTCTGAAAACATGCACATGACAGAATGTACATTCATCGGTTTATAAATTTTCGATCACATTCCATGCCCGCTCAAATTCAGCACCACATGGAGCCGTAATCTCCCTGCCGTCCTCAAATACAAAGCGGCTTGCATGAAGAAGCTGTGACGTTATCCTTGCATTTTTCTTAAAATATACATTAACTCCAGAATCTCCATATTTATAGTCTCCTATGATCGGATGTCCGATAGACGCAAGATGCGCACGGATCTGATGGGATCGCCCGGTCATCAGATGAACTTCAAACTCCGTGTAACCGCCCATACAGCGAATCGGTTTATATTCCGTCTCGATCGGGAGCCATTCTCCCTCAGAAGGTTTTGTCCTGCGGATCAAAACCTGATTGGACGATTCATCTTTCTGCAGATAACCTTTCAGATAAGAAGCTTCTTTTACCGTCCCCTTTACGATACAGCGGTAATATTTCTGAACCGAACGTTCCTTTAAGGCTTTTGCCATCTCCTGAAGTCCCTTTAAGGTTTTTCCGGCAGCTAACAGACCGGATGTATTGCGGTCAAGCCGGTTGCAGATCGATGGGCGGAAGGTACGGAAAGAACTTTCCGTCAGTTCCCCTTTCGCGATCAGATATGCAAGAATATATTCGTTTGCGGAAATATCTTCCGGTTTTGTCTTCTGGGAAAGCATGCCGGTCGGCTTATTGATAAAAATCACATCTTTATCTTCATAAACAACCGGAAGTTTCCGTTTTCCTGATGTAAACTCCCTCGAAAGTACTTTAAGTGCCTCGAATTCAGAATCCGGTGTGCCGCTTCCACTGAACTTCTCAAAGGTTTCATCGGAAAAAAACAGTTTTATATCGTCGCCCTGATTCAACTTTTCGGTTCCGTCTGCCTTTTTCCCATTTAAAGTAATATTCTTTTTTCGGAGCATTTTGTATATAAAGCTGCCCGGCGCATTGCCAAGCAGCTTTTTTAAATATTTATCAAAGCGTTGTCCCGCTTCGTTTTCATTGATTTTAAATTCACGCATAAAATTTTCTTTCTATTTCTTTTTATGGATGTTGCGGATCGTCTTTTTTTTCTTGGCGCCAGTAT
>UMBF01013657.1_pt1 | contig 10992 bp, 15 predicted proteins | sample 1963901 | NCBI WGS metagenome assembly UMBF01 (sample SAMEA4835935, study PRJEB28245) | human gut metagenome | biome: gut microbiome; material: fecal sample | place: Denmark | collected 2008 | reverse complement strand
ATAACGGGTAACGCCCGCCGAAGGCGACTTCAGGAAAAGTGCAACAGAGAGATACCGCCGTCAGGGCTTGCTCTGGCGGTAAGGGTGGAAAGGTGCGGTAAGAGCGCACCCGACGGCTGGAGACTGTCCGTCGATGTAAACTCTATCCGGAGCAACACCGTGGAGGAAGCACATGGCCGGCCCGGCCGCTTCCGGGAGGTGGCTTGAGCGTATCGGCAACGGTACGTCGAGATAGATGACTGTCAAATACAGAACCCGGCTTACAGTTTTGCTCGTGCCAAGACATGGTCCCGGCTGCGTGATCCGCAGCCGGGACTTTTTCCGTCCGCTCCCCGGTCGCTGGGCACACCTTCTCCCGCTGTCCCTGTTTTTCCGCCCTCAGATGCCGGGCCACGCTTCCGGTCCGCCGTCTCCGTTCTCCCGGGCCGCATCGTTGCGCAGATCCATCACATACTTCCGCATCCAGCTGTTGTCGTTCTTCTCCGGCGGCTTTTCCCGGCGGCGTGTGCCCTGTCCATCGGACTGAGCCGCCATCCGGTTCCGGGCCGCCTCCTGGTAGCGACGCTCCTTCTCCTTCCAGTGCACGGTGTCCCTCCGGATGGTCTTTGCAATGAACTGAAAGGCCATCCGGGTCTGCTCCGTCAGCCCCGGCACCTGGTCCGCCAGTGCCATGGGCTCCGTGGGTTCCCGGTCCTCCGCGATGGCGTAGCGGAAGAGCAGGGAGAGCAGCTCCCCCCGCTGGTCCGACGGCAGCTGCTCCACACAGGGAAAATCATCAAAGTACAGCACAAAGCTCTTTTTATGTGCCAAAGTTTCTCGTCCTCCTTTTCCGGTAGTTCCGTCGTTTACGGGGATAAGCAGCGCGGCTCTCCTCCCATGCCCGCCGGTGTGCCCCGCCCGGGCTGCTCCCCCGCTGATACGGTCTCCCATCCCCCGCCGGATGCACGTTTGCGTGCAACTCCCTGCAGAATTTTGCAAAATTTATCCGTTAGTGTAAGTGCTAGTGTTATTGTAAGTGTTATTGTTATTGTAAGTGTTATTGTTATTGTAAGTGTTAGTGTAAGGGACAGTGCCCGCTTTCCCCCGCGCTCCGGCCTGAGCCGGCCGGGGCTGCGGGCACAAAATGAACAAAACAAAACTTTTGTTGAATAACCGTGCCAGACAAGGCCGCAAAAAAAGCGGAGACGGTTTCCCGTCTCCGCTGATTTGCATCGGATACAGACTGCTCAGTCGTTATCCCAGTTGTGCCAGACGTTCTGGACGTCGTCGCTGTCCTCCAGCATGTCGATGAGCTTCTCCATGTTCTTCACGTCGCCTTCGGTGGTGAGGGTGATGTAGTTCTGGGGCACCATCTCGATCTCCGCGTTGACGAAGCTGTAGCCCTTGGCCTCCAGAGCCTTGACCACGTCGTTGAAGGCGTCGGGATCGCAGGTGATCTCCAGCGCGTCCCCGTCGGCCTCAAAGTCGGCGGCGCCGGCCTCCAGGGCGTCCATCATGACGGTATCCTCGTCCAGCTCGCCCTCGGAGTTGTCGATGACGATGACGCCCTTGCGGTCGAAGGACCAGGATACGCAGCCCTGGGCGCCCATGTTGCCGTTGCACTTGTCGAAGGCGTGACGGACTTCGGGAGCCGTCCGCTGGCGGTTGTCGGTCAGGGCCTCCACGATGACAGCCACGCCGCCGGGGCCGTAGCCCTCATAGGTGACGGCCTCGTAGTTCTCAGTGCTGCCGGCGCCCAGTGCCTTGTCGATGGTGCGCTTGATGTTGTCGTTGGGCATGTTGACGGCCTTGGCCTTGGCGATGACGGTGGCCAGGCGGGAGTTATTGTTGGGGTCGCCGGAGCCGCCGCCCTCTTTCACGGCCACGATGATCTCCTTGGCGATCTTGGTGAAGGCGGCGGAACGCTTGGCGTCCTGTGCGCCCTTGGTCTTTTGGATATTATGCCATTTGGAATGTCCGGACATGGTTGTTTACTCTCCTTCTACGTAATACTGGATGACTTCCCGGTGGGAAGTGGATTTTGTGACCCGCAGTTCCGGGAAATGCTCGCTGAGATACGCCAGGAGTCTGGCGCAGACGGGGTCCTCCGTGGGAAAGTGGCCCGCGTCGATGAGGTTGATCCCCTTCCCCGGCGCGTCCAGGAACTGATGGTACTTCAAATCAGAGGTGACAAAGGTGTCGCACCCGGCGGCCAGGGCCGCAGCCTCATACTCGCCGCAGGCACCGCCGCCCACCGCCACCCGGGACACCATACGCCCGGCGTCGGCGTAGCGGACGCCGTTGGCGCCCAGCGTGCGGCAGACAAAGGCGGCAAACTCCGCCAGAGGCATGGGGGCGGGCAGCGTACCCACGCGGCCGATCCCGTCCCCGCTCAGTGGCCCAGGGTCCTCCAGCCGCAGTACCTGGGCCAGGGCGTCGTTGACGCCCCCTCGGGCAACATCCAGGTTCGTATGCATGCACACGGCGGCGACATGGTTCTGCAGCAGCGTCAGCAGCAGACGGCCCTGGGGATTGTCGGGCCGGAGGGTCTGCACCGGGTTCCAGTTGCAGTTCATCACCGGATGGTGGGAGACGATCAGCTGACAGCCCGCGGCGATGGCCTCCTCCGCCACCGCCTGGGTGATATCCAGCGCCACCAGCACCCGGGAGACCTGGGCCTCCGGGTCTCCCACCAGATGGCCCACGTTGTCCCACTCCATGGCGCCCTCTCTGGGGGCCAGGGTGAACAGGGACTCTTCAATTTCCCGTACCGTTGGCATGGCGCCACTCCTCTCTCATGGACAGCAGCGCGGTCAGCACGTCCCGCAGCCCGTCCGCTTTTTCCCGGTCCTCCGGGCGGCTGGAACGGGCCAGGCCCGCCACCGCCCCCTGGAGCCGGAGAATCTTTTCAATGAGGTACCGGTCCCCCAGAGGGTCCTGCACCACCCAGGTGCCAGCCCACAGCTGCCCAGGGGTCAGCGTCTGCTGGCCCGCCGTGACTTCCATGGCGGGGTACAGCGTGCCCCGGTCCAGCACCAGCTCCTCCCGGTCGATCCGGTAGCCGTGGTCCGAGAGGAACTGCCGCAGCGACTCCGCCCGGCTCTGGGGCTGGAGCAGCAGCGTGTGGCGTCCGTCGGCGGTCCAGGGGGCGGCGGCCAGGATGGCGGCGATGTTCTCCCCGCCCATACCGGCGATGACCACCGTGTCGCACTCCTCCGGCCCTACACCGGAAAGGCCGTCGCACAGCCGCAGGTCCAGCCGGTCGGCAACGCCCCAGGCCTGGGCGTTCTCCCGAGCCCGCTGCAGGGGCCCGGACCGCAGGTCGCTGGCAATGGCAGAGCTCACGCCGCCGTGGAGCATCAGCCACACCGGCAGATATGCGTGATCTGTGCCAACATCAGCGAGCTTTGCGCCCGGACGCACCCACGAAGCCAAAAGCCCCAGGCGGGGCGTCAGTTCCAGGTGTTTTGCCATGGGGCTCCTCCCTTCGCCGGTCGGTTTAAGGACGCATACGGGCGGTTGGCCCGTATGCGTCCCGTTTGCCGTGTTGTCTCTGGCGTCACTGGGCCTTGTTGGCCTCTTCGTTCACCAGCGCCAGCAGCTTGTCCACGTCCACGCCGTGGACCATGCAGGCCTCTTCCACGGTCTCGCCCCGGGAAGAGGGGCAGCCCAGGCAGTGCATGCCGATGGACAGGAAAATGGGCGCGGTCTGAGGGGCCACGTCCAGGATGTCGCCGATGATGGTATCCTTGGTAATGGTAACCATAAGAGAGATTCCTCCGTTTTCAGAATTCAACGGTGGTATTATACCCCATAATACCGTCGAATTCAATATGGAAAATGCTCTTTTTTCCCGTCCGGCGGCGCCGGGGCCGGGAGGGCGCAAAAAAGCGGCGTCTGCATCCAGCAGACGCCGCTCTTTTTTCGCAAGAGACAAGCTTTTGGAAAACGCTCTTTATCTCTCCTGCTCCCGCATCTTCGCGAAGCACTCGCTGCAGTAAACGGGACGGTCAGACTTGGGCTCGAAGGGAACCCGTGCCTCGCCGCCGCAGGCAGCGCACACAGCGGTGAAATACTCACGGGGACCGCGGGCGGCAGCCTTACGGGCGTCACGGCAGGCCTTGCAGCGCTGGGGCTCGTTCTGGAAGCCGCGCTCTGCGTAGAACTCCTGCTCACCGGCGGTGAACACGAACTCCTTGCCGCACTCCTTGCACACTAACGTCTTGTCTTCGTACATGATGTTACCCTCTCTTCGAATAAGAAAAATATATTGCGTTCAGCTGTCGCTGAGATCGCCGGAAAGAAGCTGCCGCGCCACTTTGCGCCGAATGCGCTGCACGGCGTTGTCCACGGACTTTGGGGGCCTGCCTACCGTCTCGGCAATTTCCCTGCATGAAAGACCGTCTAAATAGTACCCCAAAATCTTCGCTTCAAATTCGGACAACTGTTTCCGGACACCGGCTAAGAGGGCTGCTGTGTGCTCCCGATCAATCAGGGACTCCTCGGGATTTTGCTGCGCCAATTGACTGGTACCAGAGGTGTAGGAATTGCTGTCAAAGAAGGGTGTATCCAAAGGAACCGACTGATTAAGCGCTGCGTGCTTATCCCGCGCCGCGGCGCGGAGAACGGAATACAGTCGGCTGCGTATGCAGATTTCCGCGAACGTCCGGAAAGAGGCCGCCTTGGCGGGGTCGTACTCCCGGACTGCTTTGATGAGGCCCACCATGCCCTCCTGGGTCAGATCCTCGCTGTCGCCGCCGATGAGAAAGAAGGGGCGGGCGCAGGTGCGCACCAGACGGTTATACCGGGTGACCAGGACCTCTTCCGCCTGCCGGACACCGGAGGCGGCCAGGGCGCAAAGCGCTTCGTCGCTTTGCCGCTCCAGGGGGAGTTGTGAGTTCTCATGTAGTTTGCACATATTGTATTATACCTGTGTCCTACTTGAAATGTCAAGGGTTTTTATCGAAAACGCCGGGAAGCTCCGTTCAGAATTTCATAGCTTTTATGAATTCTGCCAGTTTGGAGGCCACATCTTTGGCTGTTTCAGCAGTCTTGGCCTCCACCATCACCCGGATCAGCGCCTCGGTGCCGGAGGGACGCACCAGCACCCGGCCTTCGCTACCCAGGGCCTCCTCCTCCCGCTTCACCGCTTCCGCCAGCTCCGGAGAGGCCATGATCTTCTCCTTCACGCCGCCGCTGTGGGGCACTTCCACGTTCACCAGCACCTGGGGATAGGTGGCGCAGCACCCGGCCAGGGCGCTGGCCTTCTCCCCGGAGCGGGCAAGGACCTGCAGGAACTGCAGTGCCGTCACCTCACCGTCGCCGGTGGTCTCCAGGGCCGTGAAGATCGTGTGTCCGGACTGCTCGCCGCCGATGCGGAAGTCCTTTTCCAGCATCTTCTCCAGCACGTTCCGGTCACCCACGTCGGTGCAGATGAGCTCGATGCCCTGATTGCGGCAGAACTCATGGAGGCCCAGGTTGCTCATGACGGTGGCCACGATGGTGTTGCCGTTGAGCTTGCCCCGGCGCTTCATGTCCAGGGCGCACACCGCCATCACCTTATCGCCGTCGATGGTGCCGCCCTTCTCGTCCACCAGCAAACAGCGGTCGGCGTCGCCATCGAAGGCAACGCCCACGTCGTACCCGCCCCGGACCACAGCGGCGGCCAGGTCCTCCAGGTGGGTGGAGCCGCAGTGGCTGTTGATATTGACGCCGTCGGGGGCGTGGTTGATGAAGTCCGTGTGGGCCTTGAAGCGGCCGAAGAGCTCCGGCGCGGTGGCGCTGGCGGCGCCGTTGGCGCAGTCCACCAGGATCTTCAATCCCGCCAGATCGGACTCCACCGTGGAGGCCACGAAATCAATATAGTCCCGCTTGAGCTGGCGCATGCCGTGGTGGCGGCGGCCGATCTCTCCCCGGGTGCGGACCTTCATGGGGGCGTCGGAGAGGATCTTCTCCTCGATGCGGCGCTCCACGGCGTCGGAGAGCTTGTAGCCCTGGCCGCTGAAGACCTTGATGCCGTTGTGCTCGTAGGGGTTATGGCTGGCGGAGATGACGATGCCCGCGTCCGCCCGCTCCTGCTGGCTCAGATACGCCACGGCGGGGGTTGGGATGGTGCCCAGGGGCTTGACATCGCCGCCCACGGAGCAGATGCCCGCCATCAGGGCGGACTCCAGCATGTCGGAGGAGATGCGGGTGTCCTTGCCGATGACCACCGTGGGCCGGCTGCCCTTCTCCTCCTCCAGGACGGTGGCGATGGCCTGCCCTACCCGGAAGGCCATGTCGGCGGTGAGGTTCTCCCCCACCACGCCGCGAATCCCGTCCGTACCAAATAACTTACCCATATCGTTTACCTCGTTACTTTCAAAATCGTATTTCAAAAACGCTCACAGCGTCAGCTGGTCCATATCCGGCGGCGGGGCCGTCAGGCCACCGGGCACGCTCAGATGCAGGTGCTGGTAGGCCTTCTGGGTGACGCACCGGCCCCGGGGCGTCCGGGTCAAAAAGCCCAGCTGCATGAGATAGGGCTCGTACACGTCCTCCAGCGTCACCGCCTCCTCGCCGATGGTGGCCGCCAGCGTCTCCAGACCCACGGGGCCGCCGCCGTAGTTTTCGATGATGGCCCGGAGCATCCGCCGGTCGATGGGGTCCAGGCCCAGATGGTCGATCTCCAGGGCGCACAGGGCGTGGTCCGCCACCTCTTTCGTGATGACGCCGTCCGCCTTCACCTGGGCGAAGTCCCGCACCCGCCGGAGCATCCGGTTGGCGATCCGGGGCGTGCCCCGGCTGCGGCGGGCGATCTCATAGGCGCCCTCCGGCACGATGTCCACGTTCAGGATCCCGGCGCTGCGGGTGACGATCTCACTGAGTTCCTCCGGGGTATAGAGCTCCAGCCGCAGCGTCACGCCGAACCGGTCCCGCAGCGGCGCGGAGAGCTGCCCGGCCCGGGTGGTAGCCCCGATGAGGGTGAACTTGGGCAGATCCAGCCGGATGGAGTTGGCGCTGGGGCCCTTGCCCACGATGATGTCCAGGGCGTAGTCCTCCATGGCGGGATAGAGGATCTCCTCCACCGAGCGGTTGAGCCGGTGAATCTCGTCCACGAAGAGGATATCCCCCTCGCTGAGGTTGGTGAGAAGCGCTGCCAGGTCGCCGGGCTTTTCAATGGCCGGGCCGGAGGTGATGCGGATGTTCACCCCCATCTCCTGGGCGATGATGCCCGCCAGAGTGGTCTTGCCCAGGCCCGGGGGGCCGTGGAGCAGCACGTGGTCCAGTGCCTCCTCCCGCTTCCGGGCGGCCTCGATGAAGACCGACAGGTTCTCCTTGGCCTTCTCCTGGCCGATGTACTCCCTTAGGGTCTTGGGCCGGAGAGACCCCTCCTGGGCGTCCTCCTGCAAGAAGGTCTTGGCCACGATGGGCTCTTCGTAAATATCATTTCCAAAATCGATACTCATGGATTTCCTTCCTTCTCAAAGGCCGTCCGCCACCGCCCGGAGGGTGTCCAGAAACGCCTCTTCCCCCCAGGTGTTGATCTTGAAAAACACGGCCTGGCTGCCGCCGGAGGTGATGGCGGAGAGGAACAGCTCCCGCCCCCGGCCCACCAGCGTCAGGTTCATGCTCACCCGGTTGCCGCCGGACCAGCTGTAGCGCTCATAGACCCGGACGGCGCACCGCACGTCCCCGGCGGCGTAATCGCTGCCGTCCTCATAGCTGGCGGAAGAACTGCCGTCCAGGACCCCCCGGTGGAGCCGGTCCAGCACGTCGTCAAAATCGCCGGTGATGGTACGCTCGAATTTTGCCATGGTGCGCTCCTTTCCGTGCCCGCAGCCCGGCGGGCGGACGATGCCTCACTTCACCATCTTCTTCAGGCTCTGACGGATGATCTCCTCCAGCGGCAGGTTTTCCACGTCCACGCCCTTGAGGGCCTGGGCCACCTCAGCGCTGGTGTATCCCAGCACCGCCAGGGCCTGAGCCGCCTCTGTCGCCTTGTTTGTAAAGGCCGCTGTGCTTACAGCTCCGCTGCTGCCGGAGAAATCCAGTCCCGTGGCGGCGGACTCCTTGGCCAGCTTGTCCTTGAGCTCCAGGATGATCCGCTGGGCGATCTTCTTGCCGATGCCAGGCGCCGCCGTCAGCGTCTTTTCGTCCCCGGTGATGATGGCCATGGCCAGGGCGTCCGGCGTGCCGGTGGAGAGAATGGCCAGCGCCGCCTTGGGGCCCACGCCGGAGACCCCGATGAGCAGCTTGAAGGTGTTCAGCTCGCTCTGGGTGGCAAAGCCGTAGAGGTCGAACACGTCCTCCCCTACGTTCAGATAGGTGTACAGCTTCCCCCGCTGGCCCTTTTTCAGGTGGGCCAGGGTGTTGTTGGTGGTTTTGCAGGCGTATCCCACGCCGCCGCAGTCGATGACCGCCAGGTACGGCAGCACTTCCGCCACCGTGCCGTCCAGATAGTAAAACATATCCCCGTCTCCTCAGATGGTCTCTTTCACGCCCGTTGTTCTCGGGAGCCGTGAAGTATAACTCCTTGCGTGGCACAGCGCCAGGGCCAGGGCGTCCGCCGCGTCGTCCGGCCGGGGGACGGCCTTCAGGTGCAGCAGACGGCGAGTCATGTCCATCACCTGCCGCTTTTCCGCCTTGCCGTAGCCGGTCACCGCCAGCTTCACCTGCCCCGGCGTATACTCGAACAGGGGCACGCCGCACTTTTCCGCGGCGCAGAGGATCACGCCCCGGCCGTGGGCCACAGCGATGCCGGTGGTGATGTTGGTGTTGAAGAACAGCTCCTCGATGGAGATGACGTCGGGCTTCAGCTTGCCGATGAGCTCCTCCATGTCCTGGCTGATCTGGTAGAGCCGCTTGGACAGCGGCAGCCCCGCGGGGGTGGTGATGGCGCCGTAGGTCACCATATGCACTTGTGCCCGCTCCGCCTCCACCAGGCCGAAGCCGATGGTGGCAAAGCCGGGATCGATGCCTAAAATGCGCATACCGTCCTCCCGATGTACATTCTTTTTGAGTATAACAAATTTGACGGCAATACGCAACAGCAAAAACGCGCGCCCGTCCCCAAGGGACAGGCGCGCAGGCTGTGGGAATCCGGGAGTGCGGGACGGGGCCGCCTCCCCTCCCCGCTCCCCCGCGGCGGGGCAGCGGACGCCGGGGCAAAAAAACAGCACGGCTTCTTGCCGTGCTGCCTTCTCACGCCCTGGGGTGGGCCTTTTGATAGACGTCCTTGAGCTGGTGCTTGACCACGTGGGTATAGATCTGGGTGGAGGAGATATCCGCATGGCCCAGCATCTCCTGGATGGACCGCAGGTCCGCGCCGTTTTCCAGCAGGTGGACGGCAAAGGAGTGACGCAGGGTGTGGGGGGTGATGTCCTTTTCGATGCCCGCCTTCTCCTGGTAGTGCTTGATGATCTTCCAGAAGCCCTGGCGGCTCATCCGCTCGCCGTTCATGTTGACGAACAGCGCCGTCTCCTCGCTGTCGGCGATGAGCTGGGGGCGGATGTCTTTCGTGTAGTCCCGGATGGCCGTCACGGCGGCGTGGTAGAGGGGGATGATCCGCTCCCGGTCCCGGCCCCGGCAGCGGATGAAGCCCGCGGCCAGATTCAGGTCCTCCATGTCCAGGGAGATCAGCTCGCTGACCCGGATGCCGGTGGCGTAGAGCAGCTCCAGCATGGCATGGTCCCGGTAGCCCTTGGCGTCCACGCACTGGGGCTGCTCCAAAAACAGCTCCACCTCTTTGGAGGTGAGGATCTCCGGGTATTTCCGTTCCACCCGCTGGGCGGTGATTCCCTTGGCAGGGTTGTCCGCCACAGCGCCGGTGGAGAGCAGGAACTGATAAAACGACTTGACGGAGGCCAAAAAGCGGGTGATGGAGGCGGCGGATTTCCCCTGCCCCTGCATCCAGCCCATGTACTCCTGAATCATCTGGGAAGTGGCCAGCTGCACCTCGCAGTTTTCATGCTCCGCCAGATACTCCGCAAACTGGGTCACGTCCCGCAGATAGGAGCTGACCGTGTTGGGTGAGGCATGCCGCTCCCCCGTCAGGTAAGCCCGGTATTCAGCAATGGAATCGGAAGCCACGCCGCTCCCTCCTTTCCCGATTGTTTTTACGACAGCACCCGCTCCAGCGCCAGACGAAGCAGCACCGGAGAGAGCGCGTGATCGGCACACACACCTGCCAGCAGCACCGCGGCGGCAAGGCCCGCCCGCAGCCACCACACCCGGCCGTAGACCACCGGGGCGGTGCGCTGTCCCCGTCCCAGGGACAGGCTGGCCAGCGTCCAGGACGCCTGCCAGGAGGGCACGGCCAGCAGGAAAAAGCAGGGCAGCGTCACCGCGCACCGCAGCCCCGAAACCGCCAGCGCCAGCAAAACCCCCTCTCCGCCGAAAGCCGCCGTAAAGCAGCTGACGGAAAAGGAGAGAAAAAATCCAAATGCAGCGGCAACCACCGGCACCAGCACCACGCCTACGGAGGTGAAGCCCAGAAACACCGCCAGCAGCGGGTAACGGAAATAGATCACCACCGTCTCCCAAAAGGCGCGGCTCTCCGGCGCCGTCTGCCCGTAGAGGTACACATAATCCGTCAGGTACCGGGTCAGCTCGCCGCCGGTGCCGTCCGGCACCTTTCCCGCCAGGACCTGTCCCAACAGGACACCGGCCAGGAAAAACAGCGCCAGAAACAGCAGGCGGGACAATGACACCGTCCGCCTGGGATTTTGCGCCGCCTGTCTGCTCCCGTTCAATCCGCCTCACCTCGCCCCATCCCTATGCAAAGAGACGGGGAAGTATGAGACGGTTGACGTAAAGTATTCTTTTTTTACTATAAAGCAAATTTTCCGCTTGTGCAAGGAATTTGGAGAAAATTCCCGGTTTTTGTCATTTATGCCTAAATGTTATGTAAACTGTATTATGTAAACTTTGTAAATTTGTTCCGGAAATTAAGGATTTTCCCTCTCTTTTCCGCCTGCCCGCAGGGGCGCCGTCAGAGGGAGTTTCCGATCCGTTGCTCAGGACCTCCCCCCT
>UMBF01059275.1_pt1 | contig 11150 bp, 8 predicted proteins | sample 1963901 | NCBI WGS metagenome assembly UMBF01 (sample SAMEA4835935, study PRJEB28245) | human gut metagenome | biome: gut microbiome; material: fecal sample | place: Denmark | collected 2008 | reverse complement strand
CCCCTGGGCAGCAAGACCAACCGCTTCCCCAAGCACATCATCCTGATCGCCCGGAACAAGGTGGGCCTCAAAAATCTCTATCAGATGATCTCCGCCTCCAACCTCAAGTATTTCAAGCGGGTTCCGACGATTCCCAAGAGCCTTCTGGTGGAGCACCGGGAGGGCATCATCGTGGGCTCCGCCTGTGAGGCAGGCGAGCTGTTCCGGGCGGTGACAGATCACAAGGACTGGGACGAGCTCAAGCGTATCGCCTCCTTCTACGACTATCTGGAGATCCAGCCCCTTTGCAACAACGCCTTCATGCTGCGCAACGGAGACGTGCAGTCCGAGGAGGAGCTGAAGGACTTCAACCGCACCATCGTCCGCCTGGGCGAGGAGCTGGGCAAGCCGGTGTGCGCCACCGGCGACGTCCACTTCCTGGAACCGGAGGACGAAACGTACCGTCGCATCCTGCTGGCGTCCAAAAAATTCCCAGACGCCAACGCCCCGCTGCCCATCTACTTCAAGACCACCGATGAGATGCTGGAGGAGTTTTCCTACCTGGGGGAGGAGAAGGCCTACGAGGTGGTGGTGACCAATACCCGCCTGGTGGCGGACCAGGTGGAGCAGTTTGAGCTGCTGCCGGCGGAGCTGTTCCCGCCCCGCCTTGCAAACTCCAAGGAGGATTTGAACCGGATGGTCTGGGAGAAGGCCCACCGGCTCTACGGCGACGAGCTGCCCCAGCTGATCGTGGACCGGCTGAACGTGGAGCTGAGCAGCATCCTGGGCAAGTACGACGTGGTGTACATGTCCGCCCAGAAGTTGGTGCAGCGCAGCTTGGAAAACGGCTACCTGGTGGGCTCCCGTGGCTCTGTGGGCTCCTCCTTGGTCGCCTACATGTCCGGCATCACGGAGGTCAACTCCCTGCCGCCCCACTACCGCTGCCCCAAGTGCAAGCACTCCGAGTTCATCCAGGACGGCTCCTACGGCTGCGGCGCGGACATGCCGGACAAGGTGTGTCCCGTGTGCGGTACCAAGTACGTCAAGGACGGCTTCGACATCCCCTTTGAGACGTTCCTGGGCTTCGGCGGCGGCAAGGTGCCGGATATCGACCTGAACTTCTCCGGCGAGTACCAGGCCAAGGCCCACCGCCATGCCATCGAGATGTTCGGTGAGACCCAGGTGTTCCGGGCGGGCACCATCGGTACCCTGGCGGAAAAGACGGCCTACGGCTTCGTGAAGAAGTACCTGGAGGAAAACGGCATCACCGCCGGACGGGCGGAGGAGAACCGGCTCACCCTGGGCTGCGTGGGTACCCGCCGCACCACCGGCCAGCACCCCGGCGGCCTGGTGGTGGTCCCCGACGATCTGGACATGGAGGACTTCTGTCCGGTCCAGCACCCGGCGGACGACGATGGTTCCGACACCATCACCACCCACTTTGAATACCACTCCATGGAGGCAAACCTTCTGAAGCTGGACATGCTGGGACACGATGATCCCACCATGGTCCGCATGATGCAGGACCTCACCGGCGTGGACCCCCACGACATCCCCCTGGACGACCCGGACACCATGTCCATTTTCACCTCCAGCAAGGTGCTGGGATACGAGAACGACGAGATCCTGGGTCCCACCGGCGCCGTGGCCATTCCGGAGTTCAACACCCGCTTCACCCGGCAGATGCTGGTGGACACCCAGCCCAAGGATTTCAACACGCTGCTGCGTCTGTCCGGCTTCTCCCACGGCACCGATGTGTGGCTGGGCAACGCCAAGGACCTCATCATGAGCGGCACGGCCACGGTTCTGGAGACGGTGGGGTGCCGTGACGACATCATGCTCTACCTGATCTCCAAGGGATTGGACCCGAAGATGAGCTTCAAGATCATGGAGAAGGTCCGAAAGGGCAAAGTGAAAAAGGCTGGCTTTGACGACGGCTGGGTGGAGGCCATGGAGGAGCACGACGTGCCCCAGTGGTACATTGACTCCCTGGCCAAGATCGGCTACCTCTTCCCGAAGGCCCACGCGGTGGCCTACGTCATGATGGCCTTCCGCATCGCCTGGTACAAGGTCCACGAGCCCCTGGCCTTCTACGCCACCTTCTTCTCCGTCCGGGCCAAGGCCTTCGACGCGGAGTACTGCTGCGCCGGCAAGGAGGCGGTGAAGCGGAAGATCCGGGAGATCGAGAACAACAAGGATGCCACCGCCGTGGAGCAGTCCTTGCTCACCACGCTGGAGGTGTGCTACGAGTTCTACCTCCGGGGCTTCCACTTCGATACCATCAGCATTTACGACTCCGACGCCACCAAGTTCAAGGTGACCGAGGGCGGACTGCTGCCGCCCTTTACCTCCGTCCACGGCCTGGGCGAAGCTGCCGCCATCGACACGGTGGAAAAGCGAAAGGGCAAGGAGTTCATCTCCATCGAGGAGTTTGCCATGTGCTGCAACAAGCTCTCCAAGACCCACATCGAGCAGCTCAAGGCCCTGGGTGCCTTCGCCGGTATGGCGGAGACCAGCCAGATCACGCTGTTTTGAATACACGGATCGAAAAAGCCCGCCTGTCCGGTATTTGCCGGACAGGCGGGCTTTATTTTGATTGATTCGGTGCGGAAAAGGGAAGGGGCTTACCGGCCCAGCTTCAAATAGATCTCCCGGGCTTTCGTCACTTCCCGGATGTGGGAGTCCACCGTGCGGCAGCAGCCGCCCACGGCCTTGGCCCCTGCCCGCATCCACCGGTGGGCATAGTCCCCGAAGGTGACGCCGTCCCGGCTGCCGTGCCAGGTCTTGGTGGCGGGGTCGTATTCCTCGCCGCTGTTGGGATAGACCGCAATGGGCAGGGAAGTGGAACCTTTCAGCTCCCCGATGAGGTGTTCCACGAACTGGGGCGGCGTGCAGTTGACGCCGATCATCCGCAGGTGGGGGTGGTTCTGGGCGAGAGCGGCGGCGCAGTCGGAGATCCGGTCCCCCTCGTTGATGTGGCTGCCGTCCCGGCAGGAGAAGCTGATCCAGTAGTCGGCCCCCAGCTCCTCGGCGATCTCCGCCTCGATGAGGGCCTCGTGGAGGGAGGGCTGGGTCTCCAGCAGCAGCAGGTCGGACCCGGCTTCCCAGAGGATCTCCATCCGGCGGCGGTGGAAGTCCCGCAGGACGTCGTCGCTGACGCCGTAGTTGCCCCGGTACTCGGACCCGTCGGCAAGGTACGCCCCGTAGGGTCCAACGGCCCCCAGGCACAGCGGCATGGCGCGGCCGCTGTCCCGGCCCTCCTGGGCCCACCAGCTCTTCCGGGCCTCCAGGAACAGCTCCACGGATCGGGCGATGCAGTCCTCCGCCTCCTTCAGGGAATAGCCCCTGGCAGTGAGGCCGGGGATGGTGGCCTGATAGCTGGCGGTGATGCCGCAGTCGGCCCCCGCCCGGAAGTAGTTCAGGTGGACCTGACGGACCAGGTCCGGCTGCTCCGCCAGGATCTTGGCCGTCCAGAGGGAGTCGTTGAGATCGCAGCCCAGGGCCTCCAGTGCGGTGGACATGGAGCCGTCAATGACCATGATGTTCGTTTTTGCAAGGGTCTCTTCCAAAGTGACGCGCATTTAGAATTCTCCTTTCGCCTTTTCATCCACCGTGCCGTAGACCACGGGCTCCGGGTTCTCACCCCGCTCCTGGGCAGGGACAAAGCGGTCCCAGAAGTCGTGGAACAAGCGGAAGATCTCCCGCTGCTTGGAGTAGATGAAAAGAAGCGTGATGATGACATAAATGGCGGAGAGCAGGTCCGTCATGGCCCAGAGGGTGTCCGCCTCGATGTTGTAGAAGAGGACACAGGGGAGCATGTAGTAGACCATGTACACCCAGGTGGCCCGGCGGTTGGCCTTGGTGTCGCCGAAGGCGTAGTTGACGGACTTCTCACAGCTGTAATACATGCCGATGATGGTGGTCCAGGCGAAGATGGCGATGGCGATGGCCATAAACCAGCCGCCGAATTTGCCGTAGGCCACCTTGAAGGCCACGGTGGTCAGCTGGGCGCTGTCCACGTCGGGGTAGTCGATGTAGGCGTTGGTGAGGATCAGGGAGAGCGCCGTCACAGAGCAGACCACGATGGTGTCCAGAAACACCTCGCCCCAGCCCCAGGAGGCCTGACGGACGGGGTGGTCCGTCTTGGCGGAGGCGTGGGCGATGATGCCGTAGCCGGTGCCGGCGTCGTTGGAGTAGAGGCCCCGGGCGATGCCGTAGCGGATGGCGTCCCGGACAGTGGCGCCGGCGAATCCGCCTACGCCCGCCATGGGGGTGAAGGCGCTCTTGAAGATGAGGCCGAAAGCGGAGGGAACGATGGACCAGTTCATGATGAGGATGCCCAGGCCCCCCAGGATGTAGAAGAGGGCCATGATGGGTACCACCTTCTCCATGATGGAGGAGATGCGCTTGAGGCCGCCGGCGATGGTCAAAAAGCAGGTGACGCCCAGCACGATCACGGAGATCAGCGGGTCGATGCCGAAGCCCTCCTGCAAAGAGCTGGTGACGGACTCCGTCTGCACGCAGCAGGTCCAGGGGCCCAGCACGAAACAGGCCACCGACAGCACCACGGCGCCCTTCTTCCAGCCCAGGGCGTTTTTCATCACGAAGGAGCGGTCGCACATGTACTCGTCCATGGACTCGCTGTACTTGACCCGGTAGCGCTGGCCCAGGATGATCTCGCAGGCTTTGGTGGACATGCCCAGAAGGCCGGACACCCACATCCAGAACACGGCGCCGGGGCCGCCGGAGACGATGGCGGTGGCCACGCCGCCGATGTTGCCCACGCCGATGGTGTTGGCCATGGCGGTGCAGGCGGCGGCAAAGCCGGAGACGGTACCGGTGCCCTCGCCCTTCTGGAACATCTTGCCGAAGGTGTTGCGGAAGTTGAAGCCCACCTTGCGGAAGTTGTAGCGGAACCCGAAGCGGATTCCCAGGTACAGCCCCGTGCCCACCAGAGCCACGGTCATGGGCGTTCCCCAGAGGAAGTCGGAGATCGCCGTGATGATTTGCAGTAACATAGTTTCCCTCCTGACACAGTAGACGTTAGCAGTTTTATGTGCTAAATCACTACATTATAGCATTGCAAAAAAGATGCCGTCAACTGGCGGAGAGACCAAAAAACGGCAGCCTTCCGGCGGATTTGTATACGAAACGGCGCCGCAGGCGAACAGCCTGCGGCACCGTGAGGAAAGGCTCAGCCCTCCAGCTTGGCGTTGCACTTGGCGAGGAACTTCTCGTTTTTGATGATGGCCCGGGTGTGGGTGCCGGAGCCGATGGGCCCCTTTTCGTCCCAGGCCTTGACGGCGAAATCCACCATCTTGCCGTTTTCGGACACGGCGGTGATCTCGGCCTCCGCCCAGACCTTCATGCCCACGGGGGTGGGGGCGTCATGGGAGATGGCGATGTGGGTGCCCACGCTGCCCTGGCCCTCCTCCAGGAAGGACTGCAGGCAGGTCTGCGCCGCGTTTTCCATCAGGGCGGACATGTAGGGCGTGCCGAACACCGGCAGGGCGCCGGAGCCCACATAGGCGGCGGTCAGCTCCTGCGTGACGGTCTCTTCCAGCTGGCATTTGGTTCCGATGACGATCATACAATTAACCTCCTTCAAAAAAGGGAGGGGTTCGCCGGAATCGCGGCGAATCCCTCCCGCATCAGGGCTTTGGAAAATCAGGTGGCGGACTTGAGCCGGGTCCACTCGCTATCGTACAGGTCCAGAATGTTCTGGGGCAGGCCGGCGTAGCTCTCACACTTGGCCATGATCTCCTCGTCGGGATAGGCGTAGGGATCATTGGCAATCTCGGGGTCCAGCTCCTCCCGGACGCTCATGAGGGGAGTAGAGTACCAGATCTCCTCACAGTTCTTGAGGCCCGCCTCAGTGGAGCACATGTAGTTGATGAAGGCCTCGGCGTTGGCCTTGTTCTTGGCGCCCTTGAGGATGCACATGGCATCCACATAGGTGTTGGTGCCCTCCTCGGGGATATAGAAGCCCAGGTCGGGGTTGTTTTCCGCCATGGTCAGATAGTCGCCGTAGTAGTAGGTGCCCACAGCGGCGTTGCCGCCTTCCATCTTGCCGAACACCTCGTCCATGACGTAGGCCTGCACCAGGGGCTTTTGCTCAATGAGCAGATCCACGGCCTCCTTGATCTGGGTCTCGTCGGTGGTGTTGTAGGAGTAGCCCAGGCGCTTGAGGCCGATGCCGATGGCGTCCCGGGAATTGTCGAACATCAGGATGTCGTCGGCGTACTTCTCGTTCCACATCAGATCCCAGCTGCCGAGATCTTCTTCATCCACCATGGTCTTGTTGTAGATGACGCCCAGAAGGCCCCACATGTAGGGCACGGAGTACAGGTTCTCCGGGTCGTAGGCGGGGTTGAGAAGGTTGGGGTCGATGTCGGCGAAGTTGGGGATATTATCGAAGTTCAGGGGCTCCAGCATGTCCTCCTCGATCATACGGGCGATCATATAGTCGGAGGGGATCACCACGTCATACTCCGCGCCGCCGCCGGCGACCTTGGAGTACATGGTCTCGTTGCTGTCGTACATCTGGTAGTTGACCTTGATGCCGGTGGCTTTTTCAAAGTCGGTGAGGACGGACTCGTCAATATACTCGCCCCAGTTGTACACGTTGACCACACCGCCGGTGGTCTCCGCGCCGGAGCCGTCGGCATCGGTGGAATCGGTCTCCCGGGTGCTGACGCATCCGGACAGCAGCCCGGCCGTCAGGGTCAGGCCCAAGATGAGTGCCAGAGTCTTTTTCAATTTCTTTCTTTGTCTCCTTTCGGTTTTGAAGCTGGCGGCCGCGCAGGGGCAGACGCCGTCTGTATCACCAGGTCCCGCAGGGGACCGGGCAACCGGAAATCAGGACCGGCCGGCAGTGCGGCGGTCCCGGGCCCGGGCGGCTTCCTGACGGGCCTGGCGCAGATTGATGATGATGAGCAGAGCCAGCACCGCTACGAACATCAGCGTGGAGAGGGCGTTGATCTCGGGGCTCACCCGGCGGCGCACCATGGAGTAGACCACCATGGAAAGGGTGGAGACCTGGCTGCCGGCGGTGAAGTAGCTGATGACGAAGTCGTCGATGGACATGGTGAAGGCGATGAGGGCGCCGTTGATGATGCCGGGCATCAGTTCCGGCAGCACCACCTTGCGGAAGGCCGTCATGGGCGTGGCGCCCAGGTCCAGTGCCGCCTCCGCCAGGTTGGGGTCCAGCTGGCGGATCTTGGGCAGCACGGAGAGGATCACATAGGGGATGTCAAAGGTGATGTGGGCGATGAGCAGCGTCACAAAGCCCAGATTGAACTCAAAATCAAACCACAAATTGGCGTCCTCCACCCACTGCAGGCCGTTGAGCCAGGAGGAGAGGTCCGCCAGGACCTGACCGGCAAAGACGAAGAGCAGCATCATGGACACGCCGGTGATGATATCCGCGTTGGTCAGGGGGATGTTGTTCACCGTGAGGCACGCGGTGCGGGCCCGGCGGCGCATGGAGGAAAAGCCGATGGCCGCGGCGGTACCCGCCACGGTGGCGATGAGTGTCGCCAGGATGGAGACCAGCAGGGTGGTCTGCAGAGCGTCCAGCACCGTCCGGTTTTCCAGAAGCTGGGCGTACCAGTCCAGGGTGAAGCCGCCCCACACCGCGTTGGACTTGGAGTCGTTGAACGAAAAGACGATCAGCACGAAGATGGGGGCGTAGAGGAAGAGAAACATCAAAACCAGGAAGAACCTGGAGAGGATACCGTTCTTTTTCACAGGACCACCGCCTCTCCTTCTCCCTCGCCGAAGCGGTTCATGACCCCCATGCACACCAGGACGATGACCATCATCACCAGGGAGATGGCGGAGCCCAGGTGGGGGTTGTAAGCGGAGCCCAGGAACTGCATCTCAATGAGGTCGCCCAAAAGGAGGCTCTTGCCGCCGCCCAGAAGACGGGAGATGACGAAGGTGGACACCGACGGGATGAACACCATGGTGACGCCGGAGAGCACGCCGGGCAGGGACAGCGGGAAGATCACCCGCCGGAACACCTGGGCGGAGTTGGCCCCCAGGTCCTGGGCCGCCTCGATGAGGCGGTGGTCCATCTTCTCGATGACGGAGAAGATGGGCAGCACCATGAAGGGCAGGAAGTTATATACCATGCCCAGCACCACGGCGGCCTGGGTGTCGATGATGTCCAGCTTCGGAAGGCCCACGGTCTCCAGCAGGGTATTGAAAAAGCCGTTGCGCTCCAGAAGAAACACCCAGGAGTAGGTGCGCAGCAAGAAATTCATCCACATGGGCAGCATGATGAGCATGGTGGCCATCTGCCGCAGACGGCCCCGCTCCCGTGCCAGGAAGTAGGCCATGGGATAGCCCAGCAGGATGCACACCACGGTGGCCACAAAGGCCAGCAGGAAGGACCGGCCGAACACCGAGGCGTACTGGGTCATGGAGGCGAAGTTCTCCGCCGTGAGGCTTCCGTCCCGGTTGGTGATGGCGTAGACCACCACCAGGATCAGAGGCGCCACCACAAAGATGGCCATCCACACCACATAGGGGATGGCGATGCCCTTACTCTTCATAGCCTTCCTCCCGGTCCTCCAGGGCCTCTTCCTCGTCCAGGGCTTCCACGTCGGAAAGCTCGTCGTATTCTTCACTGTAAGAGCTGTAGTCGCCGAACATGCCGGAGTACTTGCTCTTTTTCATGATGTGGAACCCATCGGGGTCGATCTTCACGCCGATACGGGCGCCCACGGGGGAGTGGTCCGTGGTCTGGATCAGCCACTTGAAGCCCCGGAAGTCCACGATGATGTCGTACTGCATGCCCTTGAAGGTGACGGAGGTGACCGTACCCACCAGCTGGCCCTGCTCCACAGGGACGATGTCGATGTCCTCGGGGCGGATGACCACATCCACCGGCTCATTTTCGGCAAAGCCGCCGTCCAGGCAGGAAAACTCCCGGCCGTACATCTTCACCACCTTGTCCCGCACCATGACGCCGTCGATGATGTTGGACTCGCCGATGAAGTCCGCCACGAAGGCGTTTTTCGGTTCGTTGTAGATGTCCTCGGGAGTGCCGATCTGCTGGATGGAGCCCTTATCCATGACCACAATGGTGTCGGACATGGTCAGGGCCTCCTCCTGGTCGTGGGTGACATAGATAAAGGTGATGCCCACCTGCTGCTGGATCTTCTTGAGCTCCAGCTGCATGTCCTTGCGCAGCTTCAGATCCAGTGCGCCCAGGGGCTCATCCAAAAGCAGCACCTTGGGCCGGTTCACCAGGGCCCGGGCGATGGCCACCCGCTGCTGCTGGCCGCCGGAAAGGGCGTCGGGCTTGCGGTTTTCAAAGCCCTTGAGGCTCACCACCTCCAGCATTTCCATGACCCGCTCCTGAATCTCCGACTCCGGCACCTTCTTGAGCCGCAGGCCGAAGGCCACGTTTTCAAAGACATTTAGGTGGGGGAACAGGGCGTATTTCTGAAAGACGGTGTTGATCTGCCGTTTATAGGGCGGAACGTCATTAATCCTCACACCGTCGAACAAAACGTCTCCCGACGTGGGCGTCGTGAAGCCGCCGATGATCCGCAGCGTGGTGGTTTTGCCGCACCCACTGGGGCCAAGCAGTGTGAGGAATTCCTTATCATTGATATAGAGATTTAGATCGTTGAGTACCACTTCGTCGTCAAAGGACATATGGATGTCCCGCAGACGAATCAGCTCTTTGGACATGTATCCTCCCCCATTTCCTGTGTTTTTAAATCAATGAAAGCCTCTTTTCTCTGTTGAGGGGGAACCTTTCTCGTCGAAATTCAGCATTATGAACTATATCGGAACCACTGGGAAAAGTCAAGCAATCAAGGTAAAATACTTTATAAATGTATGGGAAAATATTTCTCCCGGAAGGGGACGGCTTCCACGGTGAATTCCCGGCCCCGGAGATAGCTGAGGATTCCTGCATCCGTGGGGAAGGTGAAAGCCAGCTTGTAGGAGTAGAGCGCCTGACGGGTCTCGTGGTAGGAGCGGTTGACGGCGCCGTTGCCGTATTTGCCGTCTCCCAGCAGAGGACAGCCGATCTGGGCCATGGACACCCGGATCTGATGGGTCCGGCCCGTCAGCAGGCGGCACTCTACCAAAGACAGAGGCCCCCGGGTCTCCAGGGTCTTATAGAGCGTCACGGCGGTCTTGCCGCCGGGGACGGGGCGGCGGTGGAAGGAGACCTGCTTTTTGGCCTCGTCCTTCAAAAGAAAGCCCTCGATCTTCCCCTGGGGGGGATTGGGGCGGCCCACGGTAATGCAGAGGTAGGATTTTTCAATCTCATGGTCCCGGATCTTCTCGTTGAGGATGCGCAGCGTCTCGGCGTTTTTGGCGGCAATGACGATGCCGCCGGTGTTGCGGTCGATGCGGTTGCACAGGGCCGGGGCAAAGGCGTTTTCCCACCGGGGGTTCCACTCCCGCTTCTGGTAGAGATAGGCTTGGATGTGGTTGATGAGGGTATTGACCTTCTCCGTCTCGTCGGCGTGGACCACCATGCCGGGGCGCTTATCCACCAGCAGCAGATTCTCATCCTCGTAGACGATGTTCAGCCTGGGCTGGAACACCGTCAGGAACATGTTTTCCTCCGAGGGCTTGTCAAAGAACTCGTCGTTGATATATAATTGAAGAATATCGCCGGTATTGAGCCGAACGTCCCGTTTGGAGCCCTTGCCGTTGACTTTGATGCGCTTGAGGCGGATATATTTCTGCAGCAGGGCAGGGGGCAGCAGCGGCAGATTTTTGGCGACAAAGCGGTCCAGCCGCTGTCCGGCGTCGTTTTTTCCGATGGTGAATTCCCGCATGGCGATCCTCCGTATGGTGTGATGGAAGTGCCCTTATCATACCTGTTTGCGGGGGGAATGTAAAGCGGCGGGAGGAATTTTTCAGGAGCGGAGGCTCAGATATGAATCAGGAACATGAAAAAAAACCGCCTGCCGGGGCAAACTGGATCTGGGTGATGGGCGGCTGCTACCTTCTCTATCTGGCCGCGGACATGCTGATGCGGGTCCATGACGGCACCACGGAGATGGTGGGAGTGAGCATCGTCGGTGCGGTGGTGTTCATGGTCTGCGGCATCGCCATGATCTGGCGGGAGTGGCGCAACGACCGCCGGGCCAAGGAGGAGCGCCGCCGAAGCCTGGAAGAGGCCGCCCCGGAGGCGG
>UMBF01007357.1_pt1 | contig 11219 bp, 9 predicted proteins | sample 1963901 | NCBI WGS metagenome assembly UMBF01 (sample SAMEA4835935, study PRJEB28245) | human gut metagenome | biome: gut microbiome; material: fecal sample | place: Denmark | collected 2008 | reverse complement strand
GATGATGCTCACCCAGACGGCCGGCGCTGGCAAGCTCACCACGGAGAACTGGAACCAGCTGGCCGACGCCATCCCGGGCGCTTCGGGCAAGCTCCAGGAGGCGATGCTGAAGAACGGCGCGTACACGGGCAACTTCCGCGACGCGATGGCCAAGGGAGAGATCACCTCACAGGAGTTCAACGACGCGCTCATGCAACTGGGCATGAACGATGGCGCCATCAAGGCGGCGGAAAGCACGCAGACGTTCGAGGGCGCGTTCGGCAATCTCGAGGCCACCATCGTGGACGGTGCGGCGAACATCGTCAACACCGTCAAACCGTACATCACCGGAGCGGTCACCGCGTTGGGCGACGGCATCGGCAAGGCGATGCAGTGGGTGAACGACTTCACGGGCGCGCTCGTGAAAACCGAGGGCGTGCAGACGTTCGCCAACGGGGTGAAAAGCATCGCCGGCGCGGTCGGTTCGATCGTCGGCCCGTTCGCCGGCGTCATCGGCAGCCTGCTCGGCTTCACCGGCGGCGCGGACAGCGCCAAGGATTCGGCGCAGCGTCTCTCCGACGTGCTGGACTTCGTCGGCGGGATCCTCCAATCGGTCGGTACGTTCGTGCAGCAGAACGCCGACTGGATGCAGGCGCTTGCCATAGCCGTCATGGCGGGATACGGCGCGTTCCAATTGTTTTCGATCATTCAGACCGTGGTCGGTTTCATCAAGGCGTTCAGCGTGGCCGAAACCGCGGCTACTGCAGCCCAGTGGCTGCTGAACGCGGCCATGAGCGCGAACCCGATCATGATACTGGTCGTGGCGATAGCGGCACTCGTGGCTGGTCTTGTCTGGTTCTTCACCCAGACCGAAGCCGGTCGGCAACTGTGGGCGGAGTTCACCGGCTTCCTGCAGTCCAAGTGGCAGTACATCACCGACTTCTTCCAGACCACGTGGCAGAACATCACGCAATGGTTCTCCGACGCGGCCGCGAACATCCAGAACGGGTGGAACGCGCTAACCGCGTTCATCGGTTCGATTCCCGGCAGGATACAGGTGTTCTTCGCAGGCATCGGCCAATGGTTCGCCAATAAGTTTGACGAGGCGAGGAACGGCATCACCAGCGCGTTCAACAACGCGGTCTCGTTCGTCGCCTCCATACCGGGGCGTATCACCGGGTTCTTCGGCTCCATAGGCTCATGGTTCGCGAACAAGTTCAACGAGGTCCGCAACGGCATAGCCAACGGCTTCAATTCGGCGGTCTCGTTCGTCGCCTCGATCCCGGGCCGTATCCTCAACGCGCTCGGCAATCTCGGCGGATTGCTGTGGAACGCGGGCGCGAGCATCATGCGGGGCTTTCTGAACGGTCTGAAAAGCGTCTGGGGCAACATCACGAGCTTCGTGGGCAATATCGCCGGCTGGATCGCCTCGCACAAGGGCCCGCTCCCCTACGACCGCAGGCTGCTGATCCCCGCCGGCGAGGCCATCATGGGCGGTTTCCGCAAGAGCCTGAACGCCGGCTGGCAGCAGGTGCAGTCCGACGTGGCCGGCATGAACGTCGGCCTTGCCAACGGGTTCAAAACCCCGGCCTACATGTATGGCGGCGGTCAAGGCATGGATTACACGCCGAACACCGGCAGCGCGTCGAACGTGAACATCACCAACTACTATCCGCAGGCCGACCCGTGGCCACTCGCCACGAACGACAGTCTCGACAAGCTGACGGTCGGAATCTAAAGGGGGTTGCTTATGGCCGGTGTCGATTACGAGCTCAACGGCGTGGCCCTCGACTCCCAGTATTGCCGCGTCACATTGGGCAGCACCCTGTTCGCCGGGGTCTCCGTGTCCCGCAGCAAGGTCAGCGCCCCATTCCGGCATGGCACGATACCCTCCGGTTTCGCGCCATCGTTCGAGGAACGCAGCGTGACGCTCAAGGTCACCGCGTTCCGTTCTGGCGCGTTGGGCCACGGCGATGCCTCGGGTTTGGATTCGAGCCGCCTGGCGCGCCTGTGCACGGCACCAAGCCTGACATTGGGCCGTCGGGTCAACGGGCGGAGACAGCAGGCCGTCGTGGAGCTCGCCAGTCTGGAGGCCGACGACGGAGGCACCGTGCTGGACAGGCTCACCCCGTTCACGGCGGTGTTCGCCATGCCCCAGGTGTGGTGGCGCGATCCGGTCGCGTATGACCGTCAGGTGGCGTCGAACACAACGGACTGGCTGTGGCCGTCAGCCGTGCAATGGCGGCAGGAATACTGGACGCGGTGGAGCGGCACGGCGAACGATTCGACCAGTCTCATGGCGGATTTCGTGACCATGTGGATGGGCGAGACGAACAACTCCCCCTCGCTGCTGTTCCCGTTGTCGTCGGGCATACCGGATGGCATGTTCGGCGACGCGCCCGTCAACGATCCGATAATACGGCTGCCCAAGGGCGTGAGCAGCGCCTCGGTCACCGACCCCACGTCGAACACGGGAGTCGTCTGGCAGGGTGCGGCCAACGCGAACGCCTACACGTATGTGGACGTTGGCAACTGCCTCGCATGGCAGTCCACGGCGGATCATCAGTGGACGCAATCGGGCACGGACGTGACCGGCGGCTTGGATTACCCGGCGGGTGGCCTGTTGCAATGCTGGCCGAATCCGCTGGACAACGGCTACCGGCTCACGTCGAAGATCACCGGCAGCGGTGAGCCATTGCTCGTGCACGTGCGCCGCGCATGGTGGTAGACCGCGCATCCGCTTTTTCATGCAATTTTTCCGGCGTCATGCAATTCTCATGCCGGTTTTTAACGTTTGGAGTAACCCATGTCCAAGACACTGCATGCCCGGCTCGTCGCCTACCTGCCCAACGGCGGCAGGCTCGGCAATCTGCCCGCACCGCTCTCATGGGGCGCGAGCATCGTCAACAACGACCTCGGAGCGCTCAAGGTCGTCTACAGCCGTCGTACCGTCGGCGGCGGAATCCTGAAACGCGGCCTCGAACAGGGGCTCGAGATCGGGCTCGAGGTCAGTGACGGCGGAGCATGGAAGGAACCGTACAACTGCCGCTACCTGCTCATAGGCCGCTCCCGCAACGCGGAGGACGTGTCGGATACGGTGACGCTCACCTGCCAGAGCATGGGCTGGCTGTCCAACAAGATTCTGAACAACGACACCAGCCATCTCATCCAGGATGGCGACAACAAGGGCAAGCGCGCTTTCCTGTCGAAGAACCCCGGCACCATCATCAGAACGATTCTCGATGAGAACAAGGCCCGCAAGGGTGCCGGCATCGTTTTGGCCCCCGGTTTCGACACCGGCAAGGACGCGGCTGGCGCGAACTGGAAGAGCGTGTACACGCTCTACTACTCGTTGGGCACGAGCCTGAACAGCATGCTTTCGAGCATGGTGGGCGGCGGCGCCATCGACTGGCGCACCGAGGGCCGCACCCTCAAACTCTGGAACGCCGACAGCACCAGTCTCAGCCGCGACCTGTCGGGCCGCGTGCACATCAGCATGGCGCACGACATACTCGAGGCACCCGAAGAGGAAAGCATCGAAGGCCTCTCCAGCGATATCCTCGTCGAGGGCGACAACGGCCTGATTTTCCGCGAATCGAATCCCGCCGCGCCAACCCCGTGGGGCGGCTGGGAATCCTACGTCTCGCAGGGCGGCGTGAGCGACGAGGCCACCGCCAAGGCATTCATGCAGACCACATTGGCCAGCGCGGCCCGTGTGCGCGGCCAGTACACCCGCTCGCTGCTCGTCACCAACGCCGAATCATTGCCGTTGGTGGACTACCGGCCCGGCGACTGGATCACCGCGCCCACAGTCCAGCACGGCGAGAAGGTGCGAATCCAACAGGTCACCGTTTCGCTTGACTCCAACGGGCTCAAGGCCAGCATCACACTCAACGACAAGGTGTACGGCTCGCAGGTGCGAGCCGCCAAGAAGATTCAGGGCATCACCGGTGGCGCGACGTTGGCGGGCAGTGAGGGTGGCCGTCCGGCTCCGGAGAAGGATCATCGTACGCCGAAGGCTCCAGCTGGTCTTGTGGTGCAGACTGACGCGTATATCTCGAGTCGTGGTACGGCGTTGGGTTTGGCGACCTTGCAGTGGGCTGCGGTCTCGCAGGCGACGGATGACACGGCCATTGATATTTCGAGTTACCGGGTGGAATACCGCAAGAACACGGCCGGTGCGCCGTGGGTCAGTGGTGGCGTGACTGACGCGCAGCGGCTGACGTTGGGCATCGGCGGCTTGGAATGCGGGCAACGCTATGAGTTCCGGGTCAGGGCCGTGCCAACGTATTCGGACAAATTGGGCGACTGGTCGAACGTGGTCGTGGCCCTCGTGGCCAGTGACGTGACGCCGCCGAGCATACCGTCCAAGCCGATACTCACCAGCAAGCTCGGCGTGGTTGACGTGCAGTGGGACGGCAGGAACAATGCCGGCGGCGGCATGGAACCGGATTTCGACTATGTTGAGGTCGGCGTCAGCGACTCCAACGGGAACTGGAAATACCGGGATTCCGTGGCGCGTGACGGGCACTGCATCGTCACCGGCCTCGAGTATCGCACCTACTGGTTCGCGCTCAGGAGCGTGGACCATTCGGGCAACAAGTCCGACTGGAGCACTGGTGCGAGCGTGGTCGTGCAGTCGGCGGTCAGCAAGGATGATATCGACCAGATCGACAAGGACCTCGCGGCCAGCAAGAAGGAGATGACGCAGGCCAAGCAGGACATCGCCTCGAACCGCGCCGAGATTTCGAACGCGAACAAGCGCATCGACACTAACAGTAACGACATCGCGAACGCAAATAGGCAGTTGACTCAGGCCAAGCAGGATATCGCGAACGCGAACCGGGAGCTGGACGCGGCGCAGGGCGACATCGGCCAAGCAAAAAAGGACATCGCGGCGAACCAGTCGGCCATCGCCAACGCGAACCAGCAGATCACCAACAACAAGACGGCCATCGCCAACGCTAACAGTGAATTGGCTGCGGCCAAGTCCGACATCACGCAGGCGAAAAAGGACATCACGCAAGCCAAGTCGGACGCGGCCAACGCGAAAGCCGAAGCGGGTAAGGCCAGCGCGACCATCGAGTCGGCGAAAACCGACATCGCGAACGCCGCGTCGAAGGCCCAGTCCGCGTTGGACAAGGCCAATTCCGTGGGCAAGAGCCTCGACGGTTTGCACAACGTGTACGAGGGGCCCGACGACCCGACCACGTTGAGCGGCGTGACCGTGCGTCAGGGTGATTTCTGGTACAAGACCCAGAAGTACTGGACGCGCTGGTCCGGCGAGCCGAACGACAGCACGTCGCTCATGGCCGACTTCTACACGGGCTGGAGCGGCGAACCGAACAATTCCACGAGCTGGCTCGTACCATTGTCCAGCCATTTCATCGGCGTGTACGTGTGGGATGGCACGGCGTGGAACGAGCGCAACATCGTGGCCGCGAACATTCTCGCTTCCGGTTCGGTGGTGGCGGACAACATGGCCGCGAACAGCATCACGACGGAGAAGCTGGTGGCGGGCGCGATCACCACGGATAAGATCGCCGCTGCTGCGGTGGTCGCCGGCAAGATAGCGGCCGGTGCCATTTCGACGGACAAGCTGGCCGCTTTGGCGGTGACCGCCGACAAGCTGGCCGCCGGGGCCGTGGTGGCAGGCAAATTGGCCGCGAACAGCGTGGCGGCGGGCAACATCGTCGCCGGCGCTATCACGGCGGACAAGCTGGCGGCGAACATCATCAACGCGGGCCATATCGTTTCGGGCGCGATAACGACCGTGAAGCTGGCCGCTTTGGCGGTCACGGCGGACAAGCTGGCCGCGAAGTCGGTCGTCGCGGGCAAGATCGCCGCGGACGCGGTCACGGCCGAGACCATAGCCGCAGGGGCCATCGTCGCGGGCAAGCTCGCCGCGAACTCGGTGGCGGCGGGCAACATCGTGTCCGGGGCCATCACAGCCGACAAGCTGGCCGCGAACTCGGTGAACGCGGACAAGCTCACGGCCAACAGCGTTAACGCCGACAAGATCGCCGCGAACGCGGTCAACGCCGACAAGATAGTGTCCGGCGCGATCACCACGGACAAGCTCGCAGCGAACTCCATCACTGCGGTGAAAATCGCGGCGGGCAGCATCACGACGGACAAGGTAGCCGCCGGACAATTTCGAGGCTACACGTTTACGGGCGCGATATTCCAGTCCAGCGAGGCCGCGAACACTGGCGTGAAGCTCAACTCGACCGGCCTGCGGATGTGGGATTCCAACCACAACCAGACCGTCTATCTGGACGGCGAGGGCAGGTCGAACCTGCTGACCGGCACGTTCCAGACGAGCCTCACCGGACGTCGAATCATAATCTCACCGACGTTCCGACAGTCGGTGATCAACGGCGGTGACCAGACCGAAGGCTCAGGCATCAGCTTCATGCACGGGCGCGACGGTCATGACGCCTACATCGCGTCGGAATCCAGAACCCAATATAAAGGCGAAGTCTCCAACATCGCAATCAACGGAGGCCGCGTGAACGACACCGATCCGGGGTCGTACTTGATTTTGGGCAGCACCAAGGCGCTGGACAACGCCACCAAAATCGGCAAAGCCTTCATCAGCTCTTACCGTGATTATTCCAAAGGCAGCCAGAACGGTTTCGCGCAACTGGTATTGGAGGCCGACCCGACGTCCAAATACCATACATCCGCCGAACTCTCGGCGGCAGATCCGAACGGCCGCGTTGGCGTGGAGGCGGACATCAACTCCGGGTATCTGTACCTCGGCGGATTCCTCGGCCTATACGCCGGTGGGAGAGGCACGCTTCGCACGGAATATTTTCGTGGCGGGATAATGAACGGCGAAGGGTGGGTGACGCAGACGTGCACGTATGGCACACCGGCCAAATATGGCTTATACCATGCGCACGTCTCCTCCGACGCCATGGGGTCGGTCATGGTCGGCTCGAATAGCGATTCGCCGAGCGGCTGCGGCCTGTGGGCGCGTGGCGTCGGCAACGGCGTCAACATCGCCTACGGCACTCAGCTACTCGCCATCCTGGCCAAACAGTAGGAGGTGCGATGGAAACGAACATCAACGGCGACGTGTTGACCGTGACCGGTGACGACGGGACGGGTCATCTCATCCCGTTGGACGCGATCGCCTCGTGGGGCGAGCTCCTCGGCTGCGACACGGACATGGAAACGGTCGCGGCGATCATACGGGTGCGGTCGAACAGGTCAGACCCGGGCGTCATCGACCCGGCCACCGGACGCAACGCTTGGACCAGCGCCTACGAGCAGGTGGAGCGCGACGAGTTGGCGGACCGCCAGCAGACGCGCATGGCCGCGTTGCATCCCGTGCTCACGGCGTCCGGCGCGTTGTCGCCTGACGGTCGCGAGGAGACCCGTCGCCTGCTCGGATTGGACGCGATGCCCGTCATGAAGGATGCGGACGGTCGGCTCGCCGACACGCTGGCCGGCGTGGCCGACCGCATCGCCGTGGCGCGCGACCGGTTCCGCCGACGGTCGATCGATTATCTGACCGACCGTCGGCGTTGACGCGGGCCGGGCGGACGGCCACGCGCATCGACTCCGCCGGGATGACCGGCGAAAAAGGGAAACAACACAACAGCAAAGGAGTAATCATGACAGCATCTGACGTCCCGCAATCCGACGCACGACCGGCTTCCGGCGTGCTCGACCTGCGTCCGCCGAAGGAAAGCCTGCGCGCGGAACTGTGCCGGCTCGGATTCGAGTACTCGACCGCCGACCAGACGGGCGAATCATGGCGCGACTACCAGCGCGGCGTGCTCGCCACGTTCGACCAGACCGGCAAGACCGTGACGATCACGGACGTGAAGACGAATCTCGGACGCACTTTGACGCTCGAAGAGCTTAAGGCCGTGACTCGTATCGACACGATGACCGCCGCCGACTAACCCGTATTCCCCAGTTTTTCAACCCCTGCAATCCACGCGGATTGTGGGGGTTCCGCATTAAAAAGGAGACATTTTGACTCAGATTCCAGCCGACGCGAACACCGTCATCGACCAGCTCTCGCAACAGATCGGCACACTCAACAAGCAAAACGCAATCCTGACCAGCCAACTCGCGGCGGCCATGAAACTGATCCCGAAGGATGTGCTTGACAGTCTCGGCAAGGAGGATACGAATGCAGAGGATTAACCTTTTCCCCGACCCGAATATGGCTAACACCATTTTCCAATGCATACCAAGCCGATGCACTGTGGATTTTCCGACCGTCAGCGGCTTCCGGTGGCTGCGTGCCACGACCAGCGGCAGTGGTGACATATACGCGCAATACCAGCTTGCGGGAGTCAATCTTCCACCGGCCGGCGTGTATCACATTCACGCAGTCTGCTATGCGCGAGGCTCCGTCGCATTCTTCCGCGTCTATGCGGGCGTCGGCAACAGTTTCACCCTCCTGCACGAGACCAGCATCGCAGACGATCAGACGAAGACGATTGACGCGGACATCACGATTCCGGCCAACACGACGCAATTGTTGATACGTGTCGTGCCACCGTCCACGGTCGGCAAATTCATACTGATTAGAGACATTCTCCTCGAGTCCAAGTCCACTTACGACACTGCCGTGGGGGGCTTCCAAGCTTCTTCACGGGGGATACGATGCCGCTCGCATAGGAGCGTCCGTCGGGCGGGTGATGTCCGATGATGGTCACGAACCTATGCACGAGCCCAACCTCGACCATCACCTTGCAAGCAGAAACGTGGAAGAATATCACGACCGTTCCTTGCAAGACCGGGGTGAAGTATTGGGTCAGTGCCTATGTGGACGTCACCGGCGGCACTATCTCGATTTCATTCGTCTCTGGCGACATCAGTGGAAGCCAACGGGTCAACTACCCGTTGACCGCCAGCAATGCCGGTCCGATGTCAATGTTTTATTCCGTCGTGTCCGGCAGTCCGACCGTCACCGTGACCAATATGCTCATCTGCACGTGGGACGAGTATCAGGCGAACAAGACCCTGCTCGACGGCCTTTACTGGTTCGACGGGGATACGATGCCGCTCGCCTGACCCTCATGGGGGTGGTGGCATGAGCCGGATAACGAATCTGATTCCGAATCCACTCTTGATGCTCCCGAACAGTGCCATCTCGACGTACGAGACGACCGTGCAGCATGTCGACCCTGATGTCATCAGCATTACGCCGAACAGCGGCGCTGTCAATCCTTATGCCGTGATCCGACTGTGCGAACCGGTCTCCGGTGATTTCCATTTGAATTTCTGGCGTTTCAACGTGCCAGAAGATAGCAGATGGAATGATGGTATCTGCTACGTAGCCAACGCAAGTCAGAATTCTGGACGCCTGTTTCCTCATGGCAATACAGCCGGAGCCACATTCCTTGGCTTTGATTTCCAACTGGATAACTTGCAATTCGTCCAGTTGAAGTGTCCGTTGAATCATCCGCTGCGATTCTCGGCAATCAATCTGATGACACAAGCGGATTGGAAGGAATACAAGAAGCTCGTCCCAGGCATGAGCGCACTGTACGGCGGCCTTATGCCGCTGCAAAACTGATTTTTTAAGGAGATGCAATGTGTTTCAGACGTTTCTAGCCGGTTTCGGTGGTGTGGGCGGCGCGTGCGCGCTCATCACCCTGCTGCTCAAAGTCTGGCCGGGCGCGTTGGATGCGCTGGCGACCGGCCTGTATTCGCACGTGCGGCCGGACCGCCTGCCCTATGACAGTCCGCTTTCCCAGCATTTCGCGAAAACGCGGACTTTGGGAGAGCGGACGGCGAAGATCGACGACCGCATGGACGAACTCTGCCGTGACACGATCAAAAACACGATCATCAGTCTGATTTACGGCGACAAGGACACCGACCACAGCGAGGCCGTCAGCTACGAGCTGTCGAAGCTTGAGAAATTGGACGCGCAATGCTGGATCGTTGCCGCCGCCGAAAAATACCTGGAGGACCGGCAATGACGCATCTAGCCATCGCAGGCGGCGCATACCTGCTGCTGCTCGCGCTCATCATCATATTCAATCATGGCGCGCACAGGCATTGATTTTCACACAGGTTTTCAAAGCCATCCCATTCCGGGATGGCTTTTCTATTGCCCCTTGACTCGGGGCGGGAAGGAGAGGATGTGAAGATCCTCGACAAAAGCAAACACAAACACGGACGCCTGCACCGGCGCGTGGGCGTGATGCTGGCCGCGCTCGTCGCTGCGGTCTCCATGTCGTTCGCCCCGGCGGCGATGGCCGACATGCAGGGCATCGACCTGTCCAACTGGCAGTGCGGCATCGACATCGCCAACACGCAGGCCGACTTCATTGTCGTCGGCACCACATGGGGCACGGGACAGGTGTACAACAACTGTCTCGTGTCCGGCGTCAACACGGACGCCAACCGCATGATCGCCCAAGCGCAGGCATCCGGCAAGAAATTCGGCCTCTACCATTACGCCATGGGCGGCAACCCCGAGGCGGAAGCCCAATTCTTCTGGCTGAATACGTCGAACTATTGGCGTCACGGCATCGTGGCGCTCGACTGGGAGATGGATGACAATCCCGCATGGGGCGATTGGGATTGGGTACGCCGCTTCATGAGTGAGTGCGAACGATTGAGCGGCGGTGTGCGCCCATTGCTGTACACCGGCCCGGTCGCCGGCACCATCCCGCAGGACATCCGCGACCGATACGGTTTGTGGATCGCCCAATACGCGAACATGAGCCCGACCGGCTATCAGGCCAATCCGTGGATGATCGGCGCGTACGGTGAGGCCATGCGACAGTACAGCGGCACCGGTGTCGTCAACACGTGGAGTCCCATCGACCTCAACATCTTCCGTGGCGACGCATGGCAGTGGGATCTGTACGCCAACCCGACCGGCGGCTCCACGCCACCGGCCACACCGGCCGCGCCCGTGCAGCCGAACAACCCCCAGCCCACTCCCGGCACGGGTGGCATCAGCCACGTCATGCAGTGGGGCGAGACCATCTGGGGACTCGCCGTAGCCTACAACGCATGGCCCCTGTCCGCATGGCACACGCCAAGCGGTGACATCAACCGCTACTACGTGGGCGATGTCGTCACCTACGGCGGCGGCTCTACTGCCACCCCCGCACCGTCCACCGGGGTCTCCAAGGTCCTCCAGTGGGGCGACACCGTGTGGGAGTTCGCCACCTCCCACGGCTACAGCGTCTCCCAGTGTTCGGTCCCCAGCGGCAACATCAACGTCTACTACCCCGGTGACGTGGTGACCT
>UMBF01012867.1_pt1 | contig 11245 bp, 9 predicted proteins | sample 1963901 | NCBI WGS metagenome assembly UMBF01 (sample SAMEA4835935, study PRJEB28245) | human gut metagenome | biome: gut microbiome; material: fecal sample | place: Denmark | collected 2008 | reverse complement strand
GGCGGTGCAGCCGCTGATGGCGGCCAGCGCCTTGGCAGCGCCCTGTGCCAGCTTTTCCGGCTCGTGGTCAAGGCTGGCGAACACCGCATCCACCCGGGCGCGGGTAACGCGGTCCAGCGGCTGATCATCGGTCAGCAGGTTGTCCAGATAATACCGGTAGCCCTTGGCGCTGGGCACGCGGCCCGCGCTGGTGTGGGGCTGCTCCAGCAGGCCCAGCTTTGTCAGCGCCGCCATCTCGTTGCGCAGCGTTGCGCTGGACACTGCCATATCAAAGTAGTTTGCCAGCACGCTGCTGCCCACCGGCTCGCCCTCAAGGCCATACAGCGCCACGATTGCCTGCAAGACCCGTTGCTTGCGTGCATCCATCGTCATAGCGCCTGCCTCCTTTTTGTATCGCTTTTGTTTGTTTAGCACTCCTTGTTCCTGAGTGCTAAGACCATTATAACCGTTTTTGCCCTGCTGTCAAGCCCTTTGCAAAAATGTTTATAAAGATTCATAATTCTGTCATAAAGGGGGTGTGCGCCCTAGGTGGGGCGGGGCTGAACCCTCTCAGTCACGCCTGACGGCGTGCCAGATTCCCCCTTTTGTCGCTGCGCGACATCTCCCCCCGGCCGGGGGGAGTCTTTCCTCTCAGGGGGAGCCTTTGGCATGGTGGCACAGTTTCCGGCTCAAGCGCAAAGTTTGCGGGCGTGCCCGCTCCCCCTTGGGGGAGCTGTCGCGCAGCGACTGAGGGGCTTCAAATCGGCGGAGCCGGAAAAAACGGTTAAAAGATCTTCACGCCGAACAGGCGTGAATCTTCAGTTTTTTCCGGTGCAGCCCACCCCTTTGGGGTTAAAAGGGGCGAGCAGCCCCTTTTTCGTGGCTCCAGCGCGTCGAAATCGCTGGCACTTTTCTGGTTCTCTTTTGGTGTCAAAAGAGAACATCCCCGGGCAGCAGTGTTTTAGTTTTCCCGCCTTTTTCAGCGATTCGCGCAGTTTTAACCCCCATTCGCGCAGAATTTCTTTTGTTTTTGCCTAGTTTATGGTATATTTATGGTAACGACACCCCCGTATAAAACCCACACGAAAGGAGCGAAACTTTATGAAAGCCAAACGCATTGTAAGCATCCTGCTGACCGGCAGTATGCTGCTGTCCCTGCTGCCGGTGTCTGCACTGGCAGCCACCCCGGTGTTCGATGCACCCGCCCAGACCACGGCCAAAAAGGCTGCACCCCTTGTACAGGAGGCCGACGCCTCCCGCAGCACCGAGGAGGAAGCCGCCACCCGCAGCAGCCGTGATCTGGACGCGGAGAACGGCACCGCCGAAAGCATTACTACCATCCAGCTGAACGCCGCTGGCAAGCCTGCAAGCGAGGGTGACTTTGGCAATTGGTACTACAGTGCTGCCTCCGGTTGCCAGCTGGACACTGGCGTTTTTGCCCTGCAGCCCTCCTCGGAGCCTGAGGCAGAAAGCGCATTGAAGGCACGCCTTTTCCGCATTGGAGATAACGCCGAGCTAGTCCGCGGCACCGTCGGCTGTGAAACCAACAATTACGGCACCATCTTCGACGGCATCTTCCAAGGGAAGGTGGCTAACTTCCGAACCATCTCCAACGGTACCTTCCAAAGGGAGGTGAACAACTACGGAACCATCTCCGGCGGCACCTTCCAAGCGGATGTGGATAACAACGGCACCATCTCCGGCGGTACCTTCCAAAGGGTGGTGTTCAACAACGACACCATCTCCGGCGGCAGCTTCCTGGGGGATATGAACAACTGGGGCACCATATCCGGCGGCATCTTCCTGGGGGGGTACAACTACCAAACCATCTCCGGCGGCACCTTCCAAGGGATGGTGGGCAACACCGGCACCATCTCCGGCGGTACCTTCCAAGAGAATGTGTACAACCACGGCACCATCTCCAACGGTACCTTCCAAGGGATGGTGGTCAACTACAAAACCATCTCCGGCGGCACCTTTAAGGAAGCTATCGAGGTAAACGCCTCTTCCGGCAATGAGGCCACGATCGAGGGCGGAACCTTTGAAAAGGATATGAAGCTTAAGAATGATGACGCTTCCATCACCATCAGCAACGGCCTGTTTAACGGCGAGGTTTTCACCGAAAGATGTAGCTCCCCGCTTTCCATCAGCGGCGGCCTGTTTACCAACGCCGTGGATGTAAGCATCACCGACCCGTCCAATCTTCAGATCACCGGCGGCTATTTTGTGAACAAGCCCATTGTGCCGGAAGGCAGCGACATTGCCTTTACCACTGTGAGCGATCAGAATGGCGGAAACTTCCAAGTGCCTGTAAATGATGGCTTTTCTGAAAGCTACACCAGTCTTTATGTCCCCAGCGGATCGTCTGAGCAGCCCAACCCCATTACCGTAAAGACTGATACTGCACTGACCGACTGCCTTGCAGACGGCGTATCCATTATGGGAACCGATAAAGTCCGGAAAAACAATGACGGCAGTTACACCATTGAAGTGTATCAACCGGAGTCCATCGTGCTGGTGACCGAGAAGCCCGCGCCGCCCACACCGGACAAACCGGACGAACCCGGCGACGAGATTGACCCGGGCTTCTCCTCCGGCGCAGCCGCACTTGGCATCGTGCTGGGCACTGCGGGTCTGGGTTATATCACCTATGCTCACATCTCTTCCCTGTACCTGTACTATACCCTGCCGGGCGGCTTTATCCCCTCCACCCGTCAGGAGCTGGCAAACGTCCTGTGGACGACTGCCGGCAAGCCCGACCCCGTAAGCACCGCCCTGTATACCGATATCCCCGCTGACGCTATCGAGCAGCAGAAAGCCGCCCGCTGGTGCGTGGAGCAGGGTCTGCTCTCCGACTACGGCGCAACCTTCGGCCCGGACACCAAGGTGACCAATGCCCGCATTATCCGCGCATGGAACAGCCTGAAAAAGGTGCCTGTGCCCATCACAAACTAATCATCCTCATATTCATCCTTTCATGTACACCGCCGCCCGGCTTGCTTCCACAGGCCGGGCGGCGGTGTTTTCACTCCTCCATCTGCTTTGCCAGAAAGGCCGCTGCCACTGCAACCGCCTTGCACTGGGCGTCCTCCGGGCAGGCGGTGCGGTCCTCGGTCAACAGACCCACCGCGCCGGTCACGTCCCCGCCCGCCAGCACCGGCGCGGCGCACAGCAGCACCCGGGGTGCGCCCTCGCAGGGCAGCAGGGTCTTTTCCGGTGTGCCGGGGCTCTGGTAGGGCTTGCGGGCGTCCATCAGCTTTTCCAGCGGCTGGCTGATGCTGCGGTCGGTCAGTTCCCGCCGCCCGCTGCCGCTGACTGCCAGAATGCGGTCCCTGTCGCACACAAAGGCGGTCAGCGCAAACTGGCGGCTGAGCACCTCTGCCAACTGGGCGGCAAGGGTGTTCACCTCGCCCATGGGCGAGTACTTTTTAAAGATCACTTCCCCATCGCCGGTGGTAAAGATCTCCAGCGGGTCGCCCCGCCGGATGCGCTGGGTGCGGCGGATCTCTTTGGGGATCACCACCCTGCCAAGCTCGTCGATGCGGCGCACGATACCGGTTGCTTTCATTATTTTGCCCTCCTTGCGGTTTCCTTTGTATGTAGTATCTGTCAGCGGCGGCAAATTATACCGGCAGCGCATTTTTTGCTTTGCCCGCCGCATTGCGTTCCGGGCGGAGTTCTGCTACAATAAATAGGAATAAACCCAAAGAAAGCAGGTGTCCGCATGGCACACATCCTTATTCTGGGCGGCGGTGCCGCCGGACTGGCCGCTGCGCTGGCGGCTGCACAGGCCGCGCCCGCTGCCCGCGTCACGGTGCTGGAGCGCAACCCCAAGGTGGGCAAAAAGCTGCTGGCTACCGGCAACGGCCGCTGCAATCTGGACAACACCGCCATTGCGCCGGAAAAATACTTCACCGCCGACCCCGCCGCACTGCGCCCCCTGCTGGCGGCGGTGGATGCTGCCGCGCCGCTGGCGTGGTTTGAGCAGCTGGGGCTGTACACCCGCACCGATGAAGCCGGGCGGGTGTACCCCTATTCCAATCAGGCGGCAGACGTGCTGGCGCTGCTGGAGCTGCATTTGCAGCGGCACACCGTACAGCTGCGCACCGGCTGCACGGTAAGCACCCTGCGGCAGAGCAAGGGCGGCTACGCGGTGCAGTTTACAAACGCCGAGGGCGGCACCGAAAACCTGCGGGCAGATGCCGTTATCTGCGCCATGGGCGGCGCCGCCGGGCCGCAGTTCGGCACAGACGGCTTCGGCACCCGCTTTGCCGCCGACTGCGGCGGGCAGATGCGCCCGCTTTACCCCTGCCTGACCGCCCTGCAATGCGCAAAGCCAAACAAGAGCCTTGCGGGCATCCGCGCCAAAGCCGCCGCCCGCCTGCTGGACGGTGACCGGGTATTGGCTGAAGAAATGGGCGAGGTGCAGTTTACCGACTACGGGCTTTCCGGCATCTGCATCATGCAGCTGTCCGGCCTGCTTGCCCCCGGGCGCAGGCTGAGAGACCCTGTCGTGGAACTTGACCTGTTCCCGGAGCTGAGCGAGATGGACCTGACCCGTCTGCTTGCCCGGCACGCCATCCAAACCGCATCCGACACCCTTGCCGGGTTCTGGACAGGGCTGTTGAACGTCAAGCTGGGCTACGCCCTCTGGGAAGCTGCCAATATGCCCAACAACCGCTCGGTCAAGCAGATGCAGCCCCTTGCCCACACCGCCAAGCACTGGCGGTTCGAGGGGCTTGCCCCCTGCGGCTGGCGGCAGGCGCAGACCACCGGCGGCGGGCTTGCCCTGACCGAGGTGGAACCGACCTTCCAGTTCAAGGGCTGTCCGGGGCTGTACTTTGTGGGGGAAACGCTGGACTGCGCCGGAAGCTGCGGCGGCTTCAACCTGCACTGGGCGTTCGGCAGCGGCCTTGCCGCCGGGCGGGACGCCGCAAAGCACCTTTGCAGCCGAAAACGGTAATAAAAAAGGGACGAGGAAAAGCCCGCGGGCTTTTCCTCGTCCCTTTTATAATGTTATTCAGACAGCCTTATTCTCGCCCTTGGAAAGCAGCTTTGCACGCTCCAGTGCGGGGCGCAGTGCCAGATACAGCACCACGGCGCAGGCAGTGGAAGCCACACTGTTCACAAAGGTGACGCCGCCGGCGATTTTGGTCAGCGCCTGTGCCACGGTGTACTCCTGCCCAAAGATGTACACGTTGCGGAAGTAGCCAAGGAAGGGGTCGGTGAACACGTTCAGCAGCAGACCGGAACCCGCAGAGACGATCACCTTGACCAGATACCCGGCGCTGTGACGATTCTGATCCCGCAGCTTGAACACCTTATGTGCCACGGCACCGCAGGTGATGCCGATGATGAACTTGAGCACAAAGGTGGTAATAGCGTAGCCCGGGTCACCGGCAAGGATATCCGCCAGCGCCAGACCGATGGCACCCGCCAGACCGCCGGATACACCGTCCAGCAGCAGCGCCGTCAGGGCAGTAAAGGTATTGCCCAGATGGAACGAGGAGCCGCCGTAGAACGGGATGCGGAAGAACAGGTAGGCCACCAGGCTCAGCGCAGCCATCACGCCGGTAAGCGCCAGCTCGTGCACCGTAAAGCGGCGCTTGTACAGCACACTGAAAAACAGGATCAGGATAACGACGACTGCCAGCAGCAGCCACATTGCAGTAGTAGACATGATACTTTCCCTCCAATCGCGCCGATAACCCCACAAAACCACTTGACATTTGGGTGTCCGGCGGGTATGCTCCTATTATACGCAGAACTGACCCCATGAAAATACCCAGAATAAAGTTTTTTTATGGGGTCAGTTTGACGCAATGCCCAGACAGGAGGGACATTCTATGGTACATCTGACCACGGCACTGGACCCGGCTTCGGCGGTGCCGCTGTACGAGCAGCTCTACCGCAGCCTTGCCGCCGAGATGCGGGCGGGCACTCTGACGGCGGGCACCCGGATGCCCGGCAAGCGGCGGCTGGCGGCAGAGCTGTCGGTCTCGGTGAACACGGTGGACACCGCCTACCAGATGCTGGCAGCCGAGGGCTACCTGACCGCCCGGGAGCGCAGCGGCTTCACGGTGCAGGAGTATCTTGCCCTGCCGCAGGGGGTGCAGCCGCCCGCCGCGCCCTCTGCGCCGGCGGCAGAGCACCCCGCCGACACCGCCCCGCCGGTACAGTTCGATTTATCCACCCGAGGCGTGGACCCGGGGCTGTTCCCCTTCCGCACATGGGCGCGGCTGCAAAAGGAACTGCTGTACTCCGCGCCGGAGCTGCTCACCCCCGGGGATGCCCGGGGCGACGCTGCTCTGCGGCAGGCGCTGGCAGAGTATCTGGCCGAGTACCGGGGCGTGCAGTGCGACCCGGAGCAGCTGGTGGTGGGCGCAGGACTGGAATATCTGCTGGGGCTGCTGGCACCGCTGCTGCCCGGCCCTGCTGCCGTGGAGACTCCCGGCTACCCCCGCGCCCGGCAGGTGCTGGAAAACAACGGCGTGTCCTGCCGCTGCCTGCCGGTGGACGCGGATGGGCTGTCGCTGACAGCCCTTTCTGCCAGCGATGCGGCGGTGTGCTACGTCACCCCCAGCCACCAGTTCCCCACCGGGGTCACCATGCCCGCCGGACGCCGGGCCGAGCTGCTGCACTGGGCAGCCCGCGCCCCGGGGCGGCGGTACATCATAGAGGACGACTACGACTCCGAGTTCCGTTTTGACACCCGCCCGCTGCCCAGTTTGCAGGGCATGGCGGGCGCAGACGGCCCGGTGGTGTACCTGTCCACCTGCTCCCGCAGCCTTGCCCCGGGCATCCGTATCGCCTACATGGTACTGCCCCGGCAGCTGCTGGGCGCATGGCAGGTCAAGTACCGGCTGTACTCCGGCACGGTAGGGCGGTTTGAGCAGCAGACCTTGGCGCGCTTTATCACCGGGGGGTATTTCACCCGGCACTTAGCGCGGGAGCGCACCGCCTACAAAGCCCGCCGGGATGCGCTGGTGGCGGCGCTGCGCACCTCCTTTGCGCCGGAGGAGCTGACCCTTGCGGGGCTGCACACCGGTCTGCACCTGCTGGCACAGCTGAAAGACCCGCCGCCAGACGCCGCCCTGCGGGCTGCTGCCCGGCAGTATGGGGTGCGCTGTTCCCTGCTGAGCGACTACGACCTGACCGGCACGGCGCACTCTGCCGCCGGGACGCTGGTGCTGGGTTACGGCTCACTGCCGGACGCAGACTGCGCCGCCGCCGGGGAGAGGTTGAAAAAGCTCTGCACCGCCGCCCGGGAGGCATCGGACACCGTATAGTGTCCGCCTGCCCAGTCCCCGGGCAGGGCGTCAGCGGTGATATCCACCGGCTCGGCGCTGGTGGCTAAAAATTCCAGTGTACGCTCCAGCGTTGCAAGGTCTACGGCGGTCAGGCTGGTCAGCAGACTGCCGCTCACCTCCCGCAGACCCTGCGGCAGGGTGGTGGGCAGCAGCTCCAGCGCCTGCCGGAAAAACGCATCCCACACCGCCGCCCGGGCGGCGGCGCTGCGCCGGGGCGAAAGAGAAGTGTCGGCATCCAGCGCCGCTAAAAAGCTGTGGGCATCGGCGGCAGAAATGCCCTGCACCCCGGTGCCCTTGCCGTACCGCGCCAGCTGCTCCGGGGTGAGCGCCCCGGTAAAGCCCACCCGCACTGCGCCGTACCGCGCCGCAAGCTTTGTCAGCACCGCCGGGGCGATGGCAAGATAATCGGTATCCTCCGGCAGGGCGAACACCTCGCCCAGCGCCTCCCGGCAGCGGGCGGGGCCTGCGGCGTCGTAACAGTCCGCAAGAGGGACGTTCTTGCCCCCAAAGGGCACTTCCAGCGCGGCGGGCACCGCCAGCAGATGGATGCAGTTCTGTCCGGCGTTCAGGTAAGCCAGCACAAAGCCCGGGGTCTCGTCTGCCACGCACAGCAGCACGGTGCACTGGTCTGCGGCCTTGGGCAGACGAATGGGCACTCCGCTCTGGCTTTTTGCGGCCTGCCGCAGACTGCTGCGCAGCTGGGCGCGGCTGAGCAGCACTGTGCCGCCCACCAGCGGCAGCAGCACCAGCAGGGCGGCGCACAGCGCCGCCCAGAAGGGACGCCAGCCGCTGCGTTTTGCGTGTTTCATGGTTCTGCCTCCTTTTTGTGCATAAAGCATGACCCAACGGGCGACCCTTTATGCAGAAAGGCAGGGATGCTGTATGGATCAAACAGAAAACCCCAACAAAAAAGACCGCGAGGAACAGGAGGACTTCTGGCTGACGCTGGAACCCCTTCCCGCCCCAGACCCCGAAAAGCCCTCCGCACCGCATGAGAAGTAATGACGCTGCATAGGATACGGTAAAAAGGGGGGATGGGATGCCGGAGGGGTTCATGCGGGGAATCGAGGCTTTGAACGGCATCGTGTGGGGGCCGATGGGGCTGGGGCTGCTCTTCGGCACCGGGCTGCTGCTGACGGTGCGCACCGGGGGCTTCCAGCTGCGGCGGTGGGGCTACTGGATGCGGCACACCTTCGGCGCCATCCTGACCGACCGGAGCGTCACCGCCCATACCGCCCGCGAGGAACAGGCCATCAGCCAGTTCCAGAGCCTGTGCACCGCGCTGGCGTCCACCATCGGCACCGGCAACCTTGTGGGGGTGGCGACAGCCATCCTTTCCGGCGGGGCGGGGGCGGTGTTCTGGATGTGGGTCATGGCGCTGCTGGGCATGATGACCAGCTACGCCGAGAACGTGCTGGGCATCTACTACCGCCGCAAAGACCCGGCGGGCGGCTGGCGCGGCGGGCCGATGTACTACCTGCGGGACGGCCTTGGCGGCAAACCGGGGCGGGTGCTGGCGGTGCTGTTTGCTGTGTTCTGCGCGCTGGCAAGCTTTGGCATCGGCAACCTGAGCCAGCTCAATTCCATCGCGGGCAATCTGCAGGCGGCTTTTGGCGTGCCGGAGGCCGTTACCGGCGCAGTGCTGGCGGCAGTATCGGCGGTGATTTTGCTGGGCGGGCTCAAGCGGGTGGCCGCTGTGGCGGAAAGGCTTGTCCCCGCCATGGCGCTGCTGTACATCGTGGGTGCGCTCACCGTGGTGGGGGTGCATATCACCGCCGTCCCGGCGGCGCTTGCCGCCATCGTAAAAGGTGCGTTCGGGCTGCAAGCCGCCGGCGGGGGCATCGTAGGCTACGGCCTGTCCCGGGCGGTCACTTGGGGCTTCAAGCGGGGTGCTTTTTCCAACGAGGCCGGGCTTGGCTCCTCGGTGATGGTGCACGCGGCTTCCAACGTAAAGGAGCCGGTGCAGCAGGGTATGTGGGGCATTTTTGAGGTTTTTGCAGACACCATGGTGGTGTGCACCTTGACGGCGCTGGTGGTGCTGACCTCCGGTTTTGTGGATCTGGACACCGGGCGCATCGCCGCCGGGGCGGCGGGCAGTGCGCTGGTGGGGCAGGCCTTTGACGCCGTGTTCGGTGCACTGGGCTCCAAGCTCATTGCGGTGTGTATCCTGCTGTTCGCCTACTCCACCGCGCTGGGCTGGAGCTGCTACGGCTGCAAAGCCGTGGAGTATCTTTTCGGCGCGGGGGCAGGGACATTTTACCGGGTGCTGTTCGTAGCGCTGATGCCGGTGGGCGCGGTGATGCGGCTGGACCTTGCATGGACGCTTTCCGACACCTTCAACGGCCTGATGATGCTGCCGAACCTCATCGGCGTAATTGCGCTGTCCGGTACGGTGGTGAAGATCACCCAAAACTACCTCGCCCGCAAGCTGCACGGCAGCGCCGCGCCGCCGCTGTTGTCTGCGGGTGAGACAATTTAAAATCGTCAGCCCCGCCCCTTGTCCCAAGGCGGGGTTTGTGCTATGCTAAGGGGTACAAGCGATTTTTTGCGCTGAGAGGAGGAACCCCATGGCCGCCGTAAAAACACGGAATACCGCTACCCTTATGACCGAGGGCAGCATTGTAAAAAGCCTGCTGCTGTTTGCCTTGCCGTTGATCTTCGGCAACCTGCTGCAGCAGATGTACAACACCGCCGACAGCATCATCGTGGGCAATTTTGTGGGCAGCAATGCCCTTGCCGCCGTGGGCTCCAGCGGGTCGCCCATCTATCTGCTCATCGGCTTCAGTCAGGGACTGGCCGTAGGTGCGGGCGTGGTGGTGTCGCAGTATCTGGGCGCGGGCGACCACAAGGAGACCCGCGAGGCGGTGCACACCGCCCTTGCCATTGCGGTGGTCATGGGGCTTTTGCTGACGGTGGGCGGCGTTGCCTGCGGGCGCGCTTTGCTGGTGGCCATGAACACCCCCGCCGAGGTGCTGGCGGACGCTGTGACCTATATCCGCATCTACTTTGGCGGGGTGCTGTTCAGCGTGGTGTATAACATGACCGCCGGCATCCTGAACGCCGCCGGCAACTCCCGCCGCTCGCTGGTGTATCTGGCATGGGCGTCGGTGACCAATATCGTGCTGGACCTTGTGTTCATCGTGGGGCTGCGGATGGGGGTGGCAGGCGCTGCCATCGCCACCGACTTAAGCCAGCTGGTGTCCTGCGTGCTGAGCCTGCGCTTTTTGATGAAAAGCGAGGACGCCTGCCGGGTGGAGCTTTCTGCCATCCGGCTGCACCGCAAAATGGCAGGCCGCATCATCCGGGTGGGCCTGCCCACCGGCATCCAGAACATGGTCATCTCCTTCTCCAACGTGCTGGTGCAGGCCAGCGTGAACAGCTACGGTGCCGCCGCCATGGCGGGCTTTGCAGCCTACATGAAGATCGATGGTTTCAACATCCTGCCGGTCAGCAGCATCAGCATGGCAGCCACCACCTTTGTGGGGCAGAACTACGGTGCGGGGCGTTTGGACCGGGTAAAGCGCTCGGTGTGGGTCACCCTTGCCATCGGGGTCATCTACACCCTTTGCACCGGCGCGGCGCTATTGGCCGGACAGGACGCCATCCTGCACCTGTTCACCGCCGACGAGGCCGTGGTCACCTACGGCAAGCTGGCCATGCGGTGGTTCTGCCCGTTCTACTTCCTGCTCAGCATCCTGCACGGCCTTGCCGGCGCCGTGCGCGGCACGGGTGCCAGCATCCCGCCCATGGTGGTGCTGCTGGTCTCGCTGTGCCTGTTCCGGGTGGTGTGGATCCAGTTTCTGCTGCCCTTCTTCTCCGGCATCGAGGGCGTGTTCATCCTCTACCCCGTCAGCTGGGGTCTGGGCGCATTGCTCATGATCCTGTATGCGTGGAAGGGCAAGTGGATGGAGTATCATACATAACATTTTTACAAACAACGACCCGCCGCACTGAAA
>UMBF01017978.1_pt1 | contig 11277 bp, 8 predicted proteins | sample 1963901 | NCBI WGS metagenome assembly UMBF01 (sample SAMEA4835935, study PRJEB28245) | human gut metagenome | biome: gut microbiome; material: fecal sample | place: Denmark | collected 2008 | reverse complement strand
CCCTGACAGGTACAGTTCTGTAACATCCTGGTCAATATCAATGTCGTAAACGTATCCGATAAAGCCGTCTGTGTAAAACGTTACTCCTTCTTGAAACTGTCTTTTTGTATAAATCATTTTTTTCATTCCTTTCTTTGTTGTTTTTACGAAATCAATATGCTGGAACGACGAGAAAGAAAAAAATCCGCAAAAAAAATACATTCTATCTTTTTTCATAAAAAAAATCCAGCATACTAAAATCAAATATTAAAAAAAGGAGAAAAAAATGTTTAACATTTTATATGAACCATGGATGGGCGTCATTGATATGAACGGAAATGAAACACAAGTCGGATTACGTGATTATCTGGTCAACGCTCATCTATATAAATGCAGTGCTGAAAATAGACAGTTCGCAGTTCTTCGACGTTTGCAACAGAGATTGGCGGAAACATTTGTAATGGACATTTTTGGATTAAATATTGATACTGAGACATCATTACTGGACACTGGGTATTTTGATGCTAAAAAAATTGATACATATATTAAGCAATGTAAAGAATCAGGTGTCTCATTTGATTTATTTGATGAAAATAGACCATTTATGCAGACAGACAAAAAAACATTTGAAAAAATATTTAAAAGCAAAAAATCTGTATCTGTGGCGACAATCAATCCGCGAATGGGAAGCGGAAATAATAAAGTATTTTTCAATAATGTTAATGTAAATGATTACCTCAATAACACGGCAGCTGAAGACTGTAGGCATTCATATTATGATAGTGTGTATAACAAAAAATATATCGTAGAGGACGCTGGGGCAGTATCGTTTGCTGAATACATGAATATGCTGTTAATCGCTCATTGCATAGCAGGACAAGGAGGCGCCGGATATCGTTCTGGATTAATGTGTGTTGGGGTCCCTCCGATTTTATATCATATTGATTCAGAGAGAAATCAAACGCTATTCCACAGCATTTTGATGAATGTCGCATTTGATAATGCACATAGTGATAAAAATGACGCGCCATTATGGAGATGGGATACATATGAGAAAGGGAAGGAGAGTTTAAATTCCTGCAAAACTGATACTGTGAATGTTTCAAAAATGGAAGGTATGTTTTTTCCTGTAATGTATCTGTATCCAGATTTAAGTTCTATTGATGAGGCGAACAAAACGATTTCAAAAATTTACAAAATCAATATTGACCTCGGGGAAGCAGATTTAATCGCCGCAGCAAGAGAACGGTGGATTGAAGAGACAGAGCCGTCAGTCAGTGTAAGGGAGATTAAAACGACATCACGAACATTCAAGACAGGTACACGCTTTGCAGAGTCCAATCGGTCATGGCTGGATATTAAAACATATGCAGATATATATGACGGGGGAGCACCGCAAGCGCTGGCGCGATTAGAATTTAATACAGATTTGCTTATCGCGGCTAATATTGATGCGGACAATATTTTCGGCCATCCCGTAATGACCGCTTATTATCTGGCTATGGAACAAGCCAAATATCTGGTTCAGGGGGAATATCAGTGTTATTTGCCATCGTGCATTTTACATGACCAGGAAAAGAAAATTATTTCCGAAAAATTCATCACTGCGGCAGAAAATATGGCATATCAATTAACGAGAGATATAAAATCCGTAGATAAGGCATTGAATTCATCAGACCCGGCCAATGACAATAATAAACACGAAATTCAAACGGTTGAACGAGTGCTTGGAAACCGATTTATGAGATATTGCGAGGGGTTATTCAAAAAAGAATTCATTCCGGAAATTGCAAAAGTTGATGATGATGAGGATTTCTATCCTGGAATTTTAACAGAAAAATTAAATGAAGATATTGCTAAAATGGCAGGTTATTCATGGCAGTTGATTTATCAGATTCCGGTACCATATGGAAAATCAATTGAAGCACAAAAAATATACGAAAAAATCAGAGAAGAAAGGAAGAAGAGGAGTGAACAACACAGTAACAAATCAAATTGATGTAACATCAATTTTTGAAAAGGTAAAGACATTGAGTGACGACGACAAAATGTTATTAAGAAGAGCCTGGAAAATTCCGTTTAACCGGCTACGGATGCCGCAGAAGGCATTACTATTCAGTATCATCGAAAATGACAATATCGCAATTTATAAAATGGATTTTTTATCAGATATGATGGCAATATACATTAAACAAGGCTGCGAATCCGGGAGGCTATTTGAATGCGTGCTAAAAACAATGTATGATGCCGGAAATGCGGCAGCGAGGCAGAAAATTGGATATATGATTGATGAACGTGATAAACGAATTTTCATCAACTATGTAACCCGTTATGTTGAGTTGTGCAGCAAAGAAAACAGCATTGATATCATAAAATTAACATCTGACGTTTTAAACTGGTCATATAAAACAAAAGATGAATGGACAAAAACAATTGCAGGAATCTATAAAGAAGAAAAAATGGAGGAAAAGACAAATGAATAAAAAACTGGTGATTGAGGTACATGTAGGTAAACGATACGGCATTTCCCGTCTGAACTGTGACGGTGCAGGACAGGTGAAGGATGTTTTAATTGACAATTCAAGATACAACAGGATTTCGTCTCAGTCAAAAAAGAGGGTATGGCGTGAGCATCTGGAGGAATGTCTCGGAGAGATGGAACATGTATACAGAACCCGTGCAATCAAAGATATCCTGATGAAAAAATTTGCGGCAATGGAATCTCCGTTATATCAGGAAAATGCAGAAGAGATGGCAGAATATATCGTAAAAAATATTCTCAAATGTGACCTGAAAAATAAAGCAATCGATGTAACCAGCCAGATTCTCGTTTTTACAGAATATGACATTAAAGACATCATGAATGTCTTTTGTGAGGTTATTACAGGACAGGAAGAATGGGACAAACTGAAAAAAGAAACTGAAAAAGGAAAGAAGAAAAAAGATGACGGTTCTGGATATGCAGCGCAGATTATCAGCGCGGTTAAGAAAAAATTACCTCTGCGGTCATATGGTGTTGACTGCTCTATGTTCGGACGTATGACAACATCTGACGTTATGGAGTCCGTAGAAAGCGCAGTGTCAGTAAATCATAGCTATTCGCTAGGACAGGCTACTATGGATAATGACTATTTTACTGTTGTAGATAATTATCTCTCTGATATGAAAAATGAACTGGACAGCGGTCAGAGCGGCTCAGCATATCTGGATTCTAAAGACTTCGCAACTCATGTTTACTATGAATACGCCAGCATTGACGTTCGGCAGTTGTATGAGAATATGACCAAAGGTATTGATATGACGGATGAAAGTAACAAGGCACGAGTCAAAGAGATGATGGTTAAGGCTATCTGCTGTGTTGTTCGTGATATTGCATGCTCTGCCCCATCTGGTGGACAGAACGCATTTGCATCATATCCTGACCCGGTCGGAGTTTATATCACAATCAGGGATTGCGGAACAAACAGAACTGCAGATACCTGCTGCATTGAAGAAATGAACAGATACGGTGGAGCTGAAGATGAAAAATTTATTGCTGCAATGCATGAGTTTGTGTCAAACGATTTTTCAGGACATCAGCAGTACATAAAAAAATTATATGCCGGAAAAGACGCTGATAAAATCACTGGCGCGGAGCACGTAAATTTTAGTGATGCATTGAATATGATTGGAGAGATTGTGAATGAGCGATTCTAAGGCATTGAAATTAATATGCTCTGGAATGCTGCAGTCGTGGAGAAATACAGGCCTCGGTCCAAATTGCAGATACACTGAACTGATGCCAACAAAATCAGGGATTGCAGGCATGATTGCCTGCGCCCTGGGATATCCGCGCGGCGATTCCAGGATTGAGAAATTGAAAAACAGTTTTGAGTTGTATATTGACAATAAAACATCCACGCCAATAAAACCAGGAGCAAATACGACACCGGATGTTTTATTTGATTTTCAGACTGTATCTGCCCCTGATATGTTGACAGCAGGCGGTGGAATGTTACATTCTCCGTCAATCATCATGCGTGAATATGTTGTGGGGTACAGATATGTATTATATCTGAAAGCAGAAGAAGAACTGTTAAGAAAAATTGAGACAGCATTAAATGAACCGGTCTGGGATTATTACCTTGGTAGTAAATGTTGTATTCCGGCAGAACCGGTATGCCGCGGCATGTGTGAAATGCCAGAAGTGGAGGACGATAATGTATATCAGCACATTCGAATTTAAAAAAGTAAGATTGTTAAGGAATATGGATTTGGTTCACAAAATGGTGATGTTAATGTTCGACGGAAACCGGGCTGAAGAAGGCGTTTTGTATATGATAATGGACTCCAAAAAGAATGGTGCTGAAAGCGCACCGGTACATATGATAGTGCAGTCTAACAGCCAGCCAAAAAACATTCCAAATGATTCATTAAAATTATTAAACAGCAGGGAATGCAGCCATATGATGGACGCTATAAGAAACGGCGATATTGTTAGATTGTATGGCGTGTTTGAACCGCAAAAAAGAAATAAAAAAATGGTAAAAAATCCAAACTGTATGTGGCTGTTGAGAACACCTGGAGAGCGTGCAGAGTGGCTGCAGAAAAAATTTGAACCTGCCGGAAGTCTGATGGCTATCAACGAGGTGGCTAAAACTAATATATATGTCTCAAAAGCAAGTGGCGAATCACATCACACATCATTCTATGAATATGAGTGTATGCTGAATGTGACGGATTCAGAAAAACTGACGGAAATACTCAAAAATGGAATTGGACGCTCGCGCCCGTATGGCGCCGGGCTGTGCCTGGTATTGGGGGTGCAGCATGTATAATAACGGTAAAAAAAAGAATGAAAAGGCTTTTGTATAATTTACACAACGAGGTGTTTGAAACAGCTGAAAGCCGCATAAACACTGAGCATTCCCTCACTACACGTGAGGGTGTATCGGAGGTGACCACGATGGCAAAATTTACGACAGAGTTCCCTCACTACACGTGAGGGTGTATCGGGCAATCAAATCATAGCCGGGCGGGCATTCAAGTTCCCTCACTATACGTGAGGGTGTATCGTGAACACTTTTTTGAAAACATGATAATTATAAGTCCCCTCACTATACGTGAGGGTGTATCATAGTATGTGGACGCAGTTGCCACCAGAAATGCGTTCCCTCACTACACGTGAGGGTGTATCACGGCCGAGATGTCATCAATATTAACAATGTCCGTTCCCTCACTATGCGTGAGTGTATGTTAAACAGCCGATATTTAATATATCGACTGTTTTTTTTGTTTTTCAATACATACAAAAAATATTTTCCAGCATATTAAATATAAACAAAAAGCAGGAGAAAAAAAATGTCTGCACAAGAATTAAAAAAACATGACGGATTACAGCTAATTGTAAAACCTGAAAATACATTAACAAAAATGATTTCAGAAAAATTATGGGCAAAATTAAATCCAAAAAAATCATTAATTGACCATATGCTAGAGACAGGAATCGTTGCTGGATGTCTGATGAATGGAATGTTTAGACCACTGGTCAATAGACTCGTTGAATTAACTGGGATTGACGAAACAATTTTAAAATCTCAAATTACGTTTATTTGCGCAATGCATGATATTGGTAAAGCGCATCCTGTCTTTCAGGGACGAGATACCGAGACAAACGAGATGCTGCGAGGGTATGAACTAAACCAGGAGGCAGTGTCTACAATGTTCAGGCACGAGGAGTATGCTGAGAAAATGATAAAACAAACGGATTTGTTTGGATTTGATGCGGATACGCGTAGTAAAATAATGATTCGTCAAATAATCAGTTTACATCACCAAAAAGAAAAGGAAAGGAAAAAAGAAGATTTCGTAGAAATAAAACCAAAAACAGCTGAACGATGGGGTAACATGCAAAAATACATCTACAATTACATTAAAGAAATTTTTCCATGCGAAAAAATCGAATTTCCAGATGCTGTTTTTAAAAATCAAAAAACAAAATTTGCTGTAGAAAATGGAATTCTTGGCATCCTTATCACGTCTGACTGGATTGCATCAAATAATGAGGCAATGGACAACAAAACGATTAAAGATTTTTCTGATATTGGACAATATTTAGATTGGAAAAAGAGGGTCGTAACAGTATTTTTATTTGGCGAAAATTTAACACGTTCAGCATTTCCGGATGCTCGTTCGTTTGACAGTCTATTTCATTTTGGAAACGGTCGCCCGGTACAGCGCGATGTTGTTGATATAGTACAGAAAAATAATATCAAGTTAATGTTAATTGAATCTGGCTGCGGCTCTGGCAAAACTGAGGCTGCACTATATGCCGCATCAGTCTTAGGTAATAAAAACGAATTGTCTGGAATTTATATGGGATTGCCAACAGGCACTTCTGCTGAGGCTATTCAGGGCAGAGTTGATGATTTTTTGACTGAGTTACAGATGCGAAAAACAAAATTATATACCTCAAAATCTATGCTATTGAGGGAAAATAATACTGAACCGTCATGGACAGATGTCTCACGACAGAGATTGTTGGCTCCATCTGCAGTTGGAACCGTTGACCAGGTAATGACTGCTGCCAGACTAGTAAGATTTGAGAGCGTCAGAATGGCCGGACTGTCGTCCAAAGTGTTAATTATTGATGAAATCCATGCATATGATGCATATATGATTACGGTCATTGAGCGGTTATTGCAGATTTGCAATGTTCTTGGAGTTCCAGTTATTTTGTTATCTGCTACATTGCCAGTATCAACAAAAAAGAAATTATTTTTAACAATAATTAACGAGTCAGATATTGATATGCATAGTGGCTATCCGCTGATTTCATATGTAACAACTGATAATGAATTTTATGAATGCCAGTCCGAATCATATGAGCCAGATAAAAATATTGAATGTGAATCATTACCGATTTTAAATGATTACGAATCAATTGCAGAGCGGGCTGTAAGAAACGTAAAATACGGAGGCTGTGAGTGTGTCATCATGAACACTGTTGCTGATGCAATCAATGTATATGATAGTATTAAAAAAATTGCTGATGATAATTACAACCTTATCCTGTATCATGCACGCATGCCTGAAAAGACAAAGGATGAAAAAATTAAAAAAATTTTAAAATGGTGTAGAAAAAACAGGAGTGAGAGGCCGGAGCGAGCAATTATTGTTGGGACGCAGGTACTAGAGCAGTCAATTGATATTGATGTTGATTATATGATAACAGCAATCTGTCCGGTTGACCTATTGCTGCAGAGAATCGGGCGATATCATCGTCACGGTGATGCGGGGACTATTCGTGAACATATGGATGTAAAAAATGTTGTGCAGGTTTTGATTCCTAATACAGATGATAATGCGGAATATGGCGGGACTGGTCACGTATATAAACCATGCTATTTGGATGCAACGCGCCAGGTGATAGTAGAGCGCCCTGTATTACAGATACCATCATGTACGCCAGAAATTATCAATCGCGTGTATGAATCGGCAGACATCAAAACTATGACAGAAGATAGAATCAAAAATGCGAAATCAGATGCAGGGAATATCAATATTGAAAATGGCTTTGAGCTGTATGAAAAATGTGTGCTTGGAAAATTGTCTGATAGATATATTAATGTGCGAGAGTTCGGAGAGCCGACTATGCAGATTGCAATTCTGGATGAGGATGAGATGAAGGCGGCAAAAGAAAAAAGAAACAGAAACGATAAAAGCAACAGCGAAATTAATGTAATTGAATTATTCAAAAGAAGCGTTGTGAATGTTCCGATACATTATCTGTATGGTTTTGACGAGGGAGAATATGGAACTGGAATTTTTAGAGATGTGAAAATTTTCAGCTTGAATGATATTGTTAATTCCAATGGCGATAGAAAAATTTGCATTGATGGCGAATACGGATTCAGGGTTTTGGATATATAAAGTTTGGTATATAAAATAAATTTTTTTAATATTTTTTACGATTTTTGTTAACGAATGAGATTTTTCGGCATATTAAATATGTGCCGAGGATGACAAAAGGCCTTTGTGCAAATTGCACAACGAGGTATTTGGGGCGGCTGAAAGCCGCGTAAATGCTGAGTGTTCCCTCATTATATGTGAGGGTGTATCGTAGGAGGCATTTTTGATATGGATAAAGAATTAGGTTCCCTCATTATATGTGAGGGTGTATCGCGCGTTTCAACGCCTCCATACATAATATGACAGTTCCCTCATTATATGTGAGGGTGTATCGATTCAAAATCTGAACAAGAACAGATTACCGGGGTTCCCTCATTATATGTGAAGGTGTATCGATATTATCAAGTATCAAGAGCCACAATAAGCAGTTCCCTCATTATATGTGAGGGTGTATCGGGAACAAACACAGGAGAAACACGCAAATGGAAGTTCCCTCATTATATGTGAGGGTGTATCGTTGCTTCGTCAATAAGCGTATCCAGTTCATCAGTTCCCTCATTATATGTGAGGGTGTATCGTATGCTCTACTGAGGGCGAAATATTATCACTAGTTCCCTCATTATATGTGAGGGTATATCGGTTATCGGGTATTGGTTTAGGTTTTCTTCCCGGGTTCCCTCATTATATGTGAGGGTGTATCGGATATGCTCGCAAAACTGGGCGTTGCCTTTCGGTTCCCTCATTATATGTGAGGGTGTATCGGTCACCAAAAAAAGAGTTATACAAATTCCAGCGTTCCCTCATTATATGTGAGGGTGTATCGGTTGGTTACTACATAGATGATACTGACCGATGGTTCCCTCATTATATGTGAGGGTGTATCGCGTTGACATCGGATTCAGGTCTGATATAATAGGTTCCCTCATTATATGTGAGGGTGTATCTGCGATAAAAGCGAGTGATTTTTCACAGAAAAAGGTCCCTCATTATATGTGAGGATATATCAATGTCACACCTTCATAATTACTCGTTAAATAAGTTCCCTCACTACATGTGAGGGTATATCGAAATCGGCAATGTCATCCTTCAGGCATCAAAAAATATAAATGTAGTTGACGATGGCATCCCGCAAATTGCCTAAAAGGAGGTGAGAAAAATGAGTGGAGACACCGAATTCTGAAACACAACAAAGCCACATATACAACATTTACAGCCCGGCAATTCTTTTGCCGGGCTTATTTTTACGTTTTTCGCTATTGCAAAAATCCCGCATATTAAAATCGTAAAAATATATTTAAAACTAAAACAAAGAAAAGGAGACTTAAAAAATGAGTAAAAGCAAATGGATTTACAAAAACCTCAAAAGTCCAGAATTCAACGTACTTGCAGAAAAGTTTGGTGTACATCCGGCCATCATTAAGATTCTCGCTGACCGTGGTGTGCAGGGAGAGGTCGCTGTAAGGGAATACCTGGAAGCAGATATCGCAACCGTTTCTGACGGTTCAGAACTGACGGATATGCATCGCGGCGTTAATATTGTCTACGACGCAGTGCAGGCAGGAAAATATATCCGCATCATGGGTGACTATGACGTGGATGGCGTCTCCAGTACATATATCCTCTACAAAGGTCTGACCGGACTTGGTGCCAAATGCGATAAGTTCATACCGCATCGTATTACAGATGGTTATGGTCTTCATGAACCGGCAATTCGTGATGCGTATGAAGCTGGCGTACAGGTTATCCTGACCTGCGATAATGGTATCGCTGCTGCGAATGAAATTAAGCTGGCAAAAGAACTCGGAATGACAGTGGTAGTCACTGACCACCATGAAGTTCCTTACGAAGTAAGGGACACATGCTGTTCTGACGAAGACGTTAAGTCTGAGGAAGAACAGCATGAAGCTCCTTGTAATGAAGATGAAGCCGGAACTCGCCACTACATCATCCCTGACGCCGATGCGGTCATTGACCCGAAACGTCCAGAAGATGACGGTGTTTTCAAAGAAATCTGTGGTGCAGTCGTTGCCTGGAAATTTATGGGCTGTCTGTATAAGAAATTCGGAAAAGAACAGGAATTTAAAAATTCGGACTTTCTGGAAATTGCGTCTCTTGGCACGGTCTGCGATGTAATGGAATTACAGCATGATAACCGCGCAATCGTTAAAGAAGGGCTTAAAAAAATGCAGAACACTTCAAATATTGGCCTGCAGGCACTGCTTGAAGTTCTTGGACTGAGAGACAAAGCTCTGACCTCTTACGATTATGGTTTTAAGATTGGCCCGTGCATTAACGCCGAGGGCAGACTTGACACCGCAAACGAGGCGTTTGACCTGCTGGTTGAGACTGATTATGATACCGCAATCAAACGTGCAGAGCAGATGCGAGACCTGAACGTAGAACGTCAGAACCTTACGAAAGAAGGCATGGAAGAGGCGTTCAAAATCATTGATGCAGAAATGCAGGATGACAAGGTTTTGGTTGTCTACCTTCCGGAAGCACATGAAAGTATCGCCGGAATCATTGCCGGTAAAATAAGAGAGCGGTATTGCAAGCCTGCTTTCGTTCTTACAAAAGGTGACGGTGATTTCCTGAAAGGTTCCGGCCGTTCCATTGAAGCATATTCAATGTATGAAAAACTGGTGGAAGTGAAGGACCTGATGCTTGGTTTTGGCGGTCACCCAATGGCTGCTGGATTATCTTTGAAAGAAGAGAATCTGGAAAAATTCCGTCAGGAACTTAACGTCCGCAGCGGCCTGACCGATGCGGACTTTATCCCGAAGGTCATGATTGACGTGATTCTTCCGGTTGATTTTCTGACACAGAATTTCATCAGACAGCTTGAAATCCTTGAACCGTTTGGTAAGGGAAATGAAAAACCGGTATTTGCCCAGAGTAGCGTGAAAGCAAATCGTGCTGAGATTATCGGTAAGAACAAAAATGTTCTTAAGATTACATTCAACAGCCGAAACTGCAAGAGCGGTGTATGTTTTCATGATATTGAGACGAAAGAACAGTTTTTGAATCAGAATGGAAAACTGTACGACTTCAAGATGCTGTATTACCCAACACTCAATGAGTGGAATGGCGTGACCAGCATTCAGGCGAATGTTCAGGATATCTGTTAATTTTGGATTGATACCGGCGGCGAAGCCGCCGGAGAAAGGAAAAAATAATGAGAAAAGAGACAAAAACCACTGAACTTGCAAGTACTGATAGAAAAATCCAGGACTGCAAACTGCTTCCATTTTTAATTGAGTTTTTCTTTGGAGTGGAGGTAATCTTTGCAACACGTTTACGCGCTACCTGGATGGTTGCTTACAAAAACAGTAACGGAGACATATACAGCGTGTATTGGCAGTTCAGCGTGAACTACTCGGCAATTAAATTACCGAGCATCTGATGTGC
>UMBF01051441.1_pt1 | contig 11281 bp, 11 predicted proteins | sample 1963901 | NCBI WGS metagenome assembly UMBF01 (sample SAMEA4835935, study PRJEB28245) | human gut metagenome | biome: gut microbiome; material: fecal sample | place: Denmark | collected 2008 | reverse complement strand
CCTGAAGAACAAAATACTGATTCATCAAGTACGGAAGGATCAAATCCTATCCAATCAAGCCCCCAACCCCCCGCAGGGGCCAACCGGACCGGACGGGACTGGATACGGAAGCGAGAGAGCTATCGGGAACTGATTTTGGAGAATATCGAGTATGACTATCTATGCCGGGATGACCGGCTGGATCGGGATATGCTGAATGAGCTGGTTGAGCTCATGGTGGATACCGTCTGTTCCCGCAGGGAGACGATCCGCATTGCCGGGGACGACTATCCGGCACAGGTGGTCAAATCCCGGTTCCTGAAGCTGAACAGTTCCCATATCGAGTATGTTCTGGACCGTATGCGAGAGAACACCACCTATGTCCGCAACATCAAGAAATATCTGCTGGCTGCCCTGTATAACGCCCCGGCCACTATCGACAGCTACTATGCGTCCCTGGTGAACCACGACCTGTACGGCAGCGGAGAAAGGAAGTAATCACTCATGCAAGAAGAAGTCACCCAGCGCACCGTTGCCCTCTGTGTGGAAGCCACTAAGCAATATGGAGACTTATAGCAAGGAGGTATCAGTATGAACCAAATAAACAATAAACGAGCTTTTGCGACAGGTGTGATCGCCACTATTGCTGCACTCATCTGTGTTGGAATTATTATGACACAGGGCGCTCAGCCACGCTTTGTAATCTCACTTATTATCTTGATCGCATGGAGCATGGTAAGCTACTTCACAGCTTTTACGAAGAAAGGTGTAGCCGAGCAAGCATCTGAATATGCTGATGAGCGTGACCGTTATATCGCTCAGCGTAGCAGTCACATGACATTGTTGATAAGCAACTACCTACTGTTTGGGGGATGTTTTTTAGGTCTCCTTCTTTACGGCATATTCAAAAACACCCTGTTTCTCACGGTAGCGGTAACGCTCTGTAGTGTACTCGTCGTGATGCTTATCGTTCTAATTTGTGCAAATATTTGGTTTGAAAAGCGTAGCTAAAGGAGAAAAATAATGAAACAGTCGCAAAGGAAAGCACCAATTAAGGACGAACGAGACAAACAAATAGATCTACAAGCTAAAAGCTATGCACTTGAATATGTGATTGCGGCAACACAGATTTTAACTATTATGTGCTTAATTAAAGGCAATCCGGCGTGGAAAGGTAGCTTGTCTTTATTGTTTTTTGGTATAGCTTTCGAGTTGTTCTACAAATATCAGAAATATACGGAAAAGCCTTATCGTTTGGTCGGAGTGTGTTTTTTAGTTGTCGGCATCCTTATGTTAATTTGGTTTGGACTTACAGGCTAAATCACCCATACATCAGTGAAGCAGTTGAGCAGGAGCCTCAAAAGGGTCTCCTGCTCATTGCTTTTGAAAGGAGGGAATTTTCATGGCAACCACACGCATCATGCCGCTGCATATCGGCAAGGGCCGTAGCGAAAGCCGGGCCATCTGCGATATTATCGACTATGTGGCCAATCCCGAAAAAACCGACCACGGCAGGCTCATCACCGGCTATGAGTGCGACAGCCGTGTGGCTGATGCTGAGTTCATGCTGGCCAAGCGCCAGTATATCGCTGCCACCGGACGGGTCCGGGGCGCAGACGATGTGATTGCTTACCATATCCGTCAGTCCTTCTGCCCTGGGGAGATCACCCCGGAGGAAGCCAACCGGCTGGGCGTGGAATTTGCAAAGCGATTCACCAAGGGCAAACACGCCTTTATTGTTTGTACCCACATTGACAAGGCCCATGTCCATAATCACATCATCTGGTCGGCGGTCAATACAGAGTGTAACCGGAAGTTCCGAAACTTTTGGGGCAGCACAAAAGCTGTCCGGCGATTGAGCGACACCATCTGTATCGAAAACGGATTGTCCATTGTCGAGAATCCAAAGCCCCACGGCAAAAGTTACGACCAATGGCTGGGCGATCAGGCAAAGCCCTCCCATCGGGAATTGCTCCGTGCTGCCATTGACAACGCCCTGGCACAAAAGCCCGCTGACCTGGATGCGTTGCTGAAGCTGCTCCGGGAATCCGGCTGTGAAGTATCTAAGCGCGGCAAATCCTACCGTTTGAAGCTCCCCGGCTGGGGCAAAGTGTCCCGCCTGGACAGCCTGGGTGATGGCTACACCCTGGAGAACCTGCGGGCTGTCCTCGCTGGTCAAAAGGAGCATACACCCCATCAGAAACCGGTCAGGCAGGCAGATCCGCCGAAAGTCAATCTGCTGGTTGACATCCAGGCAAAGCTCCAGGCTGGAAAAGGTGCCGGGTATGTGCGATGGGCCAAGGTCTTTAATCTGAAACAGATGGCACAGACCATAAATTATCTCACAGAGCATAACCTGCTGGAATATGCGGTGCTGGAGAAAAAGGCTGCGGCAGCCACAGCCCACCATAATGAGCTATCCGCAAGCATCAAAGCAGCAGAGAAGCGCATGACGGAAATCGCCGTCCTGCGGACCCATATCATCAACTATGCCAAGACCCGTGACACCTATGTGGCCTACCGAAAGGCCGGTTACTCCAAGAAATTCCGAGAGGAGCATGAGGAAGAAATCCTACTCCATCAGGCGGCAAAAAACGCCTTTGATGATATGGGTGTTAAGAAGCTCCCAAAAGTCAAGGAATTGCAAGCAGAGTATGCTCGGCTCCTGGAGAAAAAGAAAAAGACCTATGCCGAGTACCGGCGCTCTCGTGAGGAAATGCGGGAGCTGCTGGCGGCAAAGGCCAATGTGGATCGGTTGATGAAAATGGAAAGTGAACAGCAAGATAAATCGCAAAGAGAACCGGAGCGCCGTTGATTTTCCGCTGCGATAGCGCAGCAAAAAACTATAAAGTATTGCAATAATGCAGCGACTGTGCTATACTGATAAATATGTGAGGTGGTTTTATGGATAGTTTGGGGGATTACTTAAAAGAAGCTCGTATCCGACAGGGATTGAGTTTGAAAAATGTATATAGAGAAACTGGTATAAGTGATTCACGCCTGAGCCGTATTGAAAATGGAAGTACGGCCTTTGAAGTAGGTCCTTCTTTTACAAAAGCTCTGGCCAAGCTCTATAAAATTGATCTCGTAGATTTGTTAATCAACGCTGGTTATCTGGATGCCGAAGCGCTTTCCTCCTATGAACGGGTCTTTCGCAATGTAGACCTTCTTAGTGATGATGAGAGAAACCACATCCAAGAACAGATTGACCTATTCACGAAAGGGAGGAAGAACACATGATTTTTCGATTAGGAGAGTTATTCTGCGGTCCGGGCGGTTTGGCTTGGGGTGCCACTCATGCGGATATTGGAGACCCTGACTTTAAGATCGTTCATGCCTGGGCCAACGACTATGATGAGAATACCTGCCAGACTTACCGGCGCAACATCTGCCCTGATATGCCTGGGAGTGTTTATCATGGGGATGTTCGTAAACTGGACTTAACTCAATTTACCCCCATTGATGCCTTTGCCTTTGGTTTCCCTTGCAACGATTACAGTGTTGTCGGAGAACAGAAGGGCATGGATGGTGTATACGGCCCCCTTTATTCATACGGCGTTAAGGTCCTCAAACTGTATAAGCCTCAATGGTTTTTGGCTGAGAATGTCGGTGGACTGAGAAATGCCAATGACGGCAAAGCGTTCACCAAGATATTGGATGAAATGCGAGCTGCTGGGTATAAGCTCTATCCAAACCTTTATAAGTTTGAAACTTATGGAGTTCCCCAAGCACGGCACAGAATTATCATTGTAGGTATCCGTGATGATATTGATGTCGAGTTCAAAGTGCCTTCTAACACGCCTTATGCTCAAGTGGACAATACCTGCCGAACTGCCATTGAAGTGCCGCCGATCCCGGAAGATGCGCCCAACAATGATCTTACAAAACAGTCTCCGACTGTTGTTGAGCGGCTTGGATATATCAAACCCGGTCAGAACGCATTTACTGCTGAGTTGCCCGAACATTTGAAGCTGAATATCAGTGGAGCAAAGATAAGCCAGATTTATAAGCGGCTTGATCCTGAAAAACCTGCTTATACTGTAACCGGTAGCGGTGGTGGCGGTACTCATATCTACCATTGGGCCGAGCCGAGAGCGCTGACAAATCGGGAACGCGCCAGACTGCAAACTTTCCCGGATGATTTTGTTTTTGAAGGCAGCAAGGAAAGCGTCCGTAAGCAGATCGGCATGGCCGTACCGTGCATGGGCGCGAAAATCATCTTTGAAGCTATTCTAAAGACTTTCGCTGGTATCCCGTATGAATCCATGCCTGCAAATATTGAAGAATAAATAGAAGAAGCCGCCGAGATAATGGTTTGCTCCATTGTCTCGGCGGCTTTTTTATGTTACAAAAAGGTCTATTGAGAAGCCAGTTCTTTAGCATAGCTATCCTGCCAGAAGCACATATCCATCAGCTTCATAGGGGGATAATTTGTCCCGCACTTACTTAATTCATGGCGGAGCTTTTCAAATGCCTCTAAATTCTGGCAATAAAACTCAGCTACTTTGCGAACAGATTCCGAGTTATATAAACCGCTGGAAATACCATTTTGTTTAACTGACTGAACATAGTAACGGTCATAAGCAGGTACGCAACCCAAAGTTCCCAGCAAAATCTTTGTCACCAATGTATCAGTTGCATTATTGACGCCTCTCTCAAACGAAGGTTGTTCTTCAGCATAGCAGGTCCTGATTCTGGAGCTTATGTCATCGAGCAACAGGAGGTTTTCTCTTTTGCATAGTTCTTGTGCAGAAATTCCGTGCAAGACATCATACCTATGCTCCTGGATGATATTCACAACAGGGGTATGTACCTTATAGTCTTTTTGAAGCAGAAAAGAGGAGCCGCGATACATTCCCCAGCTTGCAAGATAAAATGCCAGATGCAATGCAAGATAATCGACGGTCTGTTCATCTAAAACATTTCTGTTTTGAGAGAAAGCGTTATAACAATGTCTCCAGGACATATACCGCCCATGCTTATCTTTTACGGTTTCATTGAAATAGTCATTGATTAAGTTGACTGCGGTATCAGGGGTCATTAAAGGAAGGTAGTTTCTTGACCTGCTCCGCTCGATCCGGGGGGAATCCGGCGAGGGACAGCCGACTTTTCGGAAAACAATGGTCTGGCGCGAGAGACTTAGCTGTTCAGACCGGTATCCCGCATTAAGCCAGGCGACAGCAAGTGGGTGGGAATCTGAGTTTGACCAGATTGCTGGGTATTTATAGGCAGAAGCATTTAGCTGGAATCCCAGGATTTCTTCTATTTCAGAAAATGACATAATCAAGACAGTTTCTTTGGCGTCTGAAAGATACTGCCTTAATTTATAATACTTTTCATTAGCGCGCACCATATTCTCACCACACTTTCATCAAACTGAGAAGTCCATGTAGTAGGTTTCTTCATCCAGTTTTATAAAGATAACATCCGTTCTTCCATACCTGTCGAGATCTTCCCGTGTCACAAAGTCTCCATTTGCCAGTCCCAGGCGATTGCGGAAATATTCTCCCAAATCGCTGTTCCTGGCTGGAGTGGTGATGGCCTTGTTATTCTGTTGTTCAATACGCAGAATCAACTGGTGGCGGTCATCTGTAATCGCTGTGAAGTGCCTCTTTTCAAGCGGGAAAAATCCACTTTGGGCAATCTTGGTAGGCAAAGGAATGTATGCCTCGTTCGGATTTCGCCCTGGCCGCTGCCCCCAGTTTAAGCCGGATCGGGTGCCTGGTTCTCCGGTTCGCGTTATCAAACTAAGAGTAATTGTCTCATAGCGTTCCTGGGCAGCATCAATTCCTTCAATCAGAGCATTTTCACGATCAAGAACAGGATGTGTGGGGTGAATCTGCACATATTCTTCAATCTCAGCATGATGAGCATAGATGCTTCGCCCTATCAGAGACTGATAGTAGTTCATGGCAGTTTCAGGATCACAGTTAATCATAATCTCTTGCCGGTGATGGCCGACAAAAGAGCTTTGAACAAAATTTGCTGACCCAGTAAAGGCAATTTGCGCCACACCATCTTTGGCCCAAATAAAGAGGTTTGAATGGACAGAAGGCAGATCGCAGATATAGCTGCATTCCAATTTTGCGATTTCCTGTGGCTTATCATCACGGATCAGCTGAACAAACCCTTCATGTACACTGACGCTGATGCCGTCAAATGGGACCATGCCTACCATCAATGAGATTTTTATTGGAGAGTGAGTTTTATGGTACAGGTTTTTTATGTACCAGGACAGCATAGTTGGGGTAGCATATCCTGATATGATATAAAGCTCATTGACATCCATCTTCAGAGGGTAAAACAATACAGATTTCGCTATATCAGTAGTAATCATGCTGTAAAGGCCCTCCTTTCAATAGAACTTACGACGGTAATATAAGATCGTCTTTTGTTATTGCCCCAGCAGCTTTTTGAACCAGGATGCAATCGTAGCGAATACATCGGTTTCTTGACCACCAGACATTTTTTCCCTTGTGGCCTCCACTTCGATCTTCTCCGGTTGTGACACCGCAAGAATTTGTGCGGTGGTCTGCCCGGTATAAGGATTCTGGAAATTATCTGTAATTGACTTCGGCGGCTCCTGCTCGGTAAGGTATGCTACAAGATGGTTCAAATGCTTGTATAAATCACGAAACTGAATACCATAGTTATCTGCCTGAAGAACAGCGTGTGTGCCAGGGAGTATATCGCCCTTTCGTAACACATGGGTGGTCTGACAGCCTGCTCGGAGTTTTTTCAGCGATACAGCTCCCTCATAGCTGACACGCCCCGTGGGGCGATCTGTGGCTCGGTCCCAATCCACGGAAAACATCGCATAAAGATGTGATAGATTGTTGTCCCGCTGTCGGAAATTCAGTTTGCTCCATTCAATCAGCATCCAGTGTCCGCCTTTTCGGGTTCCCTTTACATCAATTCGCCATCCATTGATAACGGCATCTTGGTTGTCCCATTGTCCGCGCGGATAATAGTTGAAATCCAGCGGCACATCAACACCATAGTTTTCCTTCATCATTTTGCTGAATGCCACTTCTGCGATTTTCCCAATTAAGTTGTCTCTCGCAATTTCACGAGTGCTTCGTGCTTTGGTACTGCGTTGGCCGAACTCAATAGCCTGTTGATTCGGCGCACTTCTTTGAGAAAACTCTATGCACCGTGCCAATTCGTCTTGAGAGAGCTGGATATTTTTTACATCTAACATACATCGTGCGGCATATCATCACCATTCTGTGATATGCCAGCTCCCTCCTTCCTTTCGGCAGATGCAATAGCTTGTTTTACAGCCTCTACACATTCATCGAGGTGCTTTTTGATTTGCCATTCCCAAAAACGGAGGACAGTCCATCCAGCTTCCTGGAGCTGGCGTGTGACGGCCTTATCTCTTTCCATGTTCCGTTCAATTTTGGGAATCCAATATTCACGGTTGGACTTAATGCGCTGATTGCGAATTTCCCAATCGTAGCCATGCCAAAAATCTGAATCGCAGAAAACAGCGATATGGTATTTGGTAATTGCTATGTCTGGCTTTCCCGGCAGTTTCTTATAGTTTTTTCGATAGCGAATACCTGATTGCCAAAGTGCTTTCCTTAGACGCAGCTCAATACTTGTGTCCTTGCTCTTGATTGCCTGCATATTTTTCCGGCGTTGTTCCGGGGTTAAATCATCCATGATTGCACACTCAATCGGAGGTTTCTTCGTCAGAATCCTTCACATCGTAATAGACAATGTTGCTGGGGAGCTTTATGTTAGGAATCCAAAGCTCTTTCCCGTTCCAGCCCTTGCGTCCGGTTACTTTATACATGGTCAGCACAACACGGTCTGTAAAAGAACCGCCAAGGCTCCAATCGTTAGGGGACAGCAGTGCGCCGGTTCCTTTTGCGACATCTCTATTTCTACGGACAATCAAAATGCCTTGAGCAGAGGGCTTATCAGCAAGCATCGTATCAAGAACGGAAACAAAGCTGGATATATCAAAGTCATCATCAGAGGTTATTCGGCTGAATATTTCCTTCATCAACCGCAGGCTTACTTGATAAGACGGCTCTTTCTCATCAAAGGAAGCCAAGAGTTTGTCAAGGTCCTCAATGGTGTTGTTGTCAGGGTTGAACGGATAGTAATTTGTCCCGCCAGAAAGCGTAAAAACTTTTTTGTTGTCAAGCACAGCTCCGCGAGTGGGATTGAGGCCGTCTGGATAGTAAATCTTAATGTTTTCAGTGCCTCTCTCAACCTGAGCAATAATAGAATTATTGGTTGCGTTTATATCCGAGAACAGCTTGTAAAGCGGCTCATCAATATAAACTTTCATCATGCCAGGATCGCGGTCATAGCCAAACATTCGGCTGTGCTGCCACATGGTATCTGCCTGCGGTTTTTTGCTGGTGCGGGTGTAATAGATCGTATGCAAAGCAGGAAATGTTACTCCGCGCCCCAGGGTGTTGCCGCCGATCACAATATTTGAACCGGAAGAATATTCCGAGCTGTCTACATCATGCTTTCCGTTCATTACCAGAACCTTGACGGCATGACTTTCCAATAGATTCTTTGCAGCTGCGAAAACGGCTTCAAAATCGACTTTCGACGATTTCTCAGGGTGAAGCTCGTCATAAGCGTTATGCAGTTCCGTCCGAAACTCATCGTCGATATGGTCCAGACACCATGAAAGCTCCCCCTGCACGGCTTTTTCATATCGTCCGTGAACGGCCTGTCTGACACTTGGATGAATCAAGCAGTTGCAGACTTTCCCTCCAGAGGCAAGAATTTGTCCAGAAACAGCGAGATGGTGGATTGCTACGCTGCGCTCAGGCCGGGTGGTCTTTTCAAGGAATGCAATGCAGTCAGCCGTTTTGTTTTTGGGGAAGAAGAAATCCCCGCCCAGGTATCCGTCACCTGGTTCAAAGTAATGGGTGAAATATGGATGCCAGCCCGAAGCCATCGTCTGAAGGAAAATTGCCTGCGGCGTTCCTGTGACTTGTAGATAAATGCTGCTGGACGCTCCATTTTTGATAGAATCCAAATACTTGTTGATGGAGGACTGCCGTCCCTTATTGACAAGCGTATTCAGAGAGGCAGCATCTGCCTCATCATCAATGATAAACAAGGGATTGCCCTTCATAAATCCGGTGGATGCAAAGACATTTGCCCAGAGCCTGAGAACACGGTAATTCTTTTTGAGTACAATGATGGCAGGCTCCATAAGGCTGTTTTGAATAAACAGTCCAGAATCATTTTCGCCGCACACACAAAAGCCCGTCAAGTCGGCTTTGACACGATCCAGCGTTTGCTGCTGTAAGACCACATTATCTGTGGTTAAAAGAACAAACGCAGGGAAACCAAGGTCAGCCGCCTTGCACATAATTCCAAACATCTGCCCGGTTTTTCCTGACTGGACATTGCCAAACAAAAGACCGATTTCGTGGCTACAAAATGAGAAGTTCTTAAGGTGCTGTGAGCCGACAGCTTCAGCAGTTTTTGAGATTGATTCTGCCAGCTTGGGATTGCCACGATCAGTGATGGTTTTCAAATAGGTTTTCAAATACTGCATTACGCTTCATCCCCCTCGTCCTGTGAAGCCGCCTCAAACGAAAGAATCCATACATCCAGCATATTGCCTTCCTCATCTTCCATTTTTTGATTGGTCTTGGTCAGCACCAGAGTGTTACAGCCGTATGCGGCAAGCATTTCTTTTGTAATCATGCCGGTGCGATCAACATCAAGCTGTGTATCATTTACTGGTGTCACCAAACCGGCAGCTGCCAACCGGCCTTTGATCCAGCGCCCCAAGATCAGTTCATCGCCTACAGCACTAAACTGTTTGTTGCCGTCGCTGGTTGTATGGGCCTTAAAAGTGTAGCCGTCATCGGTAATGACATAAAAGGCAACATTCTTTTCGGGATACCCTGGAAGCAGAGTAATTTTCTTGCTGACCGTGAATTGGGTTTCGTACCAGTCACGGGATTTTCTGGCACTTCGGGGAGCAGCATAACTTACATTTAGATTGGACTTCGTGTAGTGTTTTCCATCATCCATGTGACGCTCAGCATAGGCTGGAACTTTGATTGGCAGGATAAAAGAAATATCCGTTTTGTGCTTTTCAAACAGCTCTACCTGTGTCTGCGGAAGCTGATCTACAGTATCAACGCCAGTCAAAGAAACATTGACCTCTCGGATGAGGGTCATGCCTGTAATTTCGTCAATTCGGGCAGAGCAAGCAGGGCTGGCCAGCTTGCGAATAAGCGTGGCAATTTCGTCGCATTCCGACTGCTCAACAGTAACGGCGGATACTTCATACTGACGGAGGTTGGCGGCCTCTTGTTTGATAACCCCCAGGTTGGCAGAACCAACAATAGCAGATCTCACTTGCTGGTCCCTATAAAAAGCATAAAGTTTTCCGTGGTACTTGAATGCTCGAACCATACGAATTTCACCAATGCCAGCAGCTACCCACTTCTGGTTAATAGCAACTGCGGTATGATACATTGCTTCTGGCATTCCCTCAACAAAGTACATTCCGATTGTCAGAATGACATGATGAATTTGCTGTTCAGTTACAATGCGATCAAGTTCTTCCAGTGATGCCTTGGAAACATAGCCCACTGCGATTTCAACTGCATCTGAATTAGCGATTTCTTCTTTGAGCTGATTGGAAACTGTTTCCTGACCTTCTTCGGTTCCCAAAGGAAGAATGTTTGAGTATAAAAGGTTCATACCTGGACCTCCTTACAGTTATTGGGCATTAGAGACTGCTATTCTGGTAGCTCTAAAATGATAGGGATTGACTGCCCTTAGTATTGAATAAAATCCCACCAAAATTAAACGGCATTTCTATCGCCGTATCGCTCGAAAAATTGGAAGTTGTCTTGCCCTTTTCGGACAATGACAAATCATTATCATTATAGCAAGAAACTCTTAAATGTACAATCAGTAGCGCAGATTTGTCAAGGATATTGATGAAAATTTTTGAAGTTTTCTGCAAGAGAACTGAATAAATTCAGCGTTCGCAGAACGCGCAGCCGCAGAACAAAGTTCTGCGTTCATGGGGGCTTGGGGGCTTGCCCTCAACAAGCAAACAGTAGCAGAAACGGCATGGCCGTTCCGGTGCTGTGGAGCCTGTGTGTATTAACACAGGCATTGCTTGCCACAATATGCTGCGCATAAAATAAAAAACTAACGACGGGACGCTTACTGCCTCCTATCGTTAGTTTTCTGTGTTTAAGCGACTTATAAAACCAATCAGCATAATCAGATCGTCATCTGACATCTTTCTCATTCCGTCCAAAGCCTTCTTGATAAGCTGAGGGTTATT
>UMBF01025559.1_pt1 | contig 11294 bp, 15 predicted proteins | sample 1963901 | NCBI WGS metagenome assembly UMBF01 (sample SAMEA4835935, study PRJEB28245) | human gut metagenome | biome: gut microbiome; material: fecal sample | place: Denmark | collected 2008 | reverse complement strand
GATAAGACGCGACGCGCCTACTTCCCCTTACAGAAGCGTTCTTATCTAACATTACTATCGCCACATCGCATCTTATCATAACAATTTATACAAGTTTACATTTTCTTTACAATTTAGCTATTGTATATTAATCTAGATTATTATATAATATAATCATGAAAGGAAGAAACATCAAAGTTTCTAAAAGGTAAACAACATATGAAAAGATTTAAAGTATTATTATTCAACTTAGGTAATGAAAAATTTTCTTTAAAAGAAGTTAAAGGTTATCAAATAGACAGCATAGCTTTTGTCTATCATGAATGTCCTTATTGGTACGTTACAGATATTGAAAGCGGTTTTCATATTTGTAGAGGAAAAACAAAACAAGATGCTTTAAATGAATACCAAAAAGACGATATGAAAGAAAAAATATCTAAAGCGCATAAAACAGACACTTATAAGCATCTTAAAAATATTTTTGAAGAAATGAAAGGACAAAACTAAAATGAAATACGAAACACTTATTAAAATCATTAAAAAGCTCAAGCTGTGGAATACTATAATATATATTGAAAATGCTGATAATAAAGCTCATAAATTTTATTATTTGTACGATTTTGAATTTTATATTAAGTCACATTATCAAAAACAAGAAAAATTTATAAATTTTAAATTAACTTATATTAGAGACAGAAAAGAGCTATATATTATTGGCCAAGCATCAAATTGCATAGAATGGAAGGGTATACAATTATGAGTTCACAAACAAAAGCAGAAGCTTGTTTTTATTATTATAAAGAATTGAACGAAGAATTATTAAGGCGTTACAATAATAATACTATGTATGTTCTTAATAAAAATGATAATTCAAAAAACACTTTGCAATTTATGGCACGTCACGCTGATTGTATCTTGATAGCTGTTACATTTATAGGACGACGATTTTTTAACATTGCTGATAGATTTGACGCATTTTATGAATTTACAGATTTTCTAAATAAATATGATTTTAAAATATGCAAAGTACAAATTTATATAAGGTGCGATTTAGGCTTTCAAGCTTTGTTAATTGCTATTAGTTAAAATGATATACGAAACAGAAAAACTAAACGACGATATATATGTCGTTTTTGAAAAAGGCAAAAATTGGCGTCAGCCTACTAAAGCTATAACAGCTGCTTTTGACACAGAAACATTAACTTATATCGATGGCAAAATTAAAAGTAATCGCTATATATTTAACAAATTAAAAGGATGCACAGACAACGAAAAACGACAACGTTTGCGTTGCGACGTCTGGGCGTGGCAGTGCTATGACGAGCAAAACGGATTTTTTATGACAAATGACTTTGAAACATTTGTAACTTACCACGCTATTGCCGGATATAAGCATGTTTGGTGTTATAACGCAACGTTTGATTTTGCGCAAATCGACTATAAAATTTTGGTAGAAAATAAGGAAAAATGGAGTCAACACAAACGCAAAGACGAAAATAGCAAAGCTTATAATAAGTCACAGCCTTGGACCTATGAAAGCCTGCACAATGCAGAAGGCGCTCGTTATAGTTATAAACTTTGGGTCCCTTATAGAGACCCCGTAAATCGTCATAAGCACGTTCATGCATGCGATTATCGTGATTTTATGAAAATCCTACCGGGCGGGCTTGAAAAACTTTTAAACGAGTTAGACGTTGAAGATTTAGACGGCAATAAAATTCGAAAGTTAAAAATGGACTATCAAAATGTTAAAGTTGAAAAATTGACACAAGACGAATTAAATTATTGCTGCAATGACGTTAAAGGATTATATTTTGCTATTAAAAAGTTTGATAAAACTATTAAAGAACAAACAGGAAACGAGTGTTCTATTTTTGGACCTGGTACTAATATAATGACAGCCGGCGGACTTGCGAAAGCTGAATTGTTGCGTAGTATGTATCCGTTAGAAAAAAACAAACGTGACCGAGTCAAAAAGTATCAAAAAGACCATCCTGTTACTGAAGCACAAGACAAGTTTTATCGGAAAACTTATTTATACCGCGGTGCGATTTGCACGCTTAACAAAAAATATAAAGGAAAGCTTCTAACAAAAAAATTGTTTAAGCGAAAAATGAATCGATATGATGTAAACAGCGAGTATCCTTTCGCAATGGATAGTATACAAGATATAATAGGAAAGCCAATAACTATGTCAATGCAGTGCTATCTAGCTAACAAAAAAGAATATAAAGAAAATTACGAAGTTATTTTTCTTTGCAATCATATTACTGGATTTTTGCGAGATGGAATGATTGCAACATGGTATGATTGTCGTTTAAAAGAATACGTAGAAATAATTGAAGAAGATTATAGACACTGCCTTTTTGAAGATGAGCTTGACGAGTTTGAAAAATGGTATGACTTAGATTATAGTGTTGAAAAAGTTATACTATACAAAAAAGGAAACTATGTTTTTCGTAACTTTGTTAGAAACAACTTTGAAAAAAAGAATAAAGCAAAGCGTGAAAATCTTGTTGTTTTGTCAAAGTTTTCAAAATTGATGTTAAATAGCGGTTACGGAAAGCTTGCAGAACGAATTGAAAAGAAAACAGGCCACTATGAAGAAAATCCCGAAACAGGTTGCGTACATTTTGTCGAAGACAAAACAGAAACAAATACAAACTCGATGCTTAGCGTTGTCGTTGGTTCAAAAATCACTTCTTTTGCTAGATGCTATATTTTAAGCAAAATACGTGAAATTTGCGGTTGTGATAAAAACGGCAAGCCATTAGTTGCTGATAAATTTGTTTATATCGATACTGATAGTATTCATGCTTTTGCAGATTATCGTGGGGACGATTTCAAACTTGGTGAGTTGAAATGCGAAGCAGAATGTGATGCAGTTAAATATATCATGCCAAAAACGTATATTGATATTGACAGTATCGAAAATAGAATTGTAAAATCGTATGAAATTCATAGCAAAGGCTTAGCAACGTCAATCGTAACAAAAAAGTTACAACAATATAAAAAGTTAACTTTAAAACGAATTGATAAAATTTTCAATTATGGCCAAAAGTTTATGACACTTCAAGCTATGAACGTCATCGGCGGTAAAGTGCTAATACCAGTAGAAAAATATCTTGCACGACCTGAATGCGCGGACGGCTTATATCTTGAAAGTGGTTATAATGGTACTTTTTTAAACGAAAGGTAGAAAGGAAAAAAATAAAATGACTAAAAATTCAAAAATCATAGATTATAACAAAAAATATACAGTATTAAAAACAGTAAGATTTAATACAAAAATTCCGCGCGATGTTCTTTGTTTAGAACTCCTAGACGATAAAAAAGTGAATTTTTCAAAAATTGTGAAAGATGCATTAATTAAAGAATATATTAAAATGATATTGTCAAGTGACGATATACTGACAGAGACTGACAAAGAACTGATAAGAAAGGACAGCGAAAATGGCAATTTATAAAACAATAAAAGGTGAAAAAGTACAACTTAACGCACGACAAATTAAAGCAACCATTTTAAAGAATACAGGATGGACAGAGCAAGAATACAACAAAAATCGTTACATTTTAAAAAATAAACTGCGTACATATGAAGCGTTTCAGCGCGCCGCTGGTTACGAAGTGCAAGAACAAAGCCCTGTTGAAATTCTTTACTATCAAACGAGACAACAAAAAATGCAAGGCAGCAATTATAAAATGAGTGCACGACTAGCCGAAATTTATAAACAAACTTCGTACGGCTCAAAAGCAGCAATACAACATGCTTTGAGCTCAACTAAAGCTCGAAAACGTCAAGAAGCTGCTTACAATTCAGAAACTTATAATAGTTTTAAACAATTTATACATGCTTCTCCACAGGCTAAGAGGCTTTGGGAAGGTATAGAAAATCCCGTAAAACGTCGAAAAGCTCTTGAAGCTTTAGCAGACGAATTACACTATATTCAAAAGAAAGACAGAGAATATATAAAAAATCAGGCTATACCGTTTGGAGACATCACAGGAAGCGAAACAGAGCTTAATTTTTTTTCAATGGAAGACTGGCTCGACCAACCAAACACAACAAAAAATTAAGAAAGTAGTTGAATATTAATATCAAAAGTGATATATAATATATAGAGCTAGTTCACCTCCGCTGACTCTGGGTGGGTAGGTTGCCGTTTTGGTTGTTATCGGCTTGGGAACATTTTTAAACAATCATCGAAAATAATATGAAAGGAGAAAACAACAATGTCAAAATTATTTTCAATTTTCGGCGCTCGTGAGAGCAAAGACGCAAAGCGTGTCAATATAAGTTTAGTTACAGGAAAGGACGACAGCCGCGAGTGGGCTTCTATCAGTATTGCTAAAGATGGAAAAAGCAAAACAAAGCTAGAAATTAAAGAAAACAAGAAAACAGGACAACGATATTGCGTTTTGTATATCCCATTTTTAGAAGAAAAAAAGGAAAAAGACGTAACTAACAAAATTGACGATAATGAATTACCATTTTAAAAAAACGATACTAAGACTAACAAGCCACTTGATACTTACACGATAAACGCAAGAAAAAGCGCGTGTAATATTGCAATTGCTGCTATCAATACGTGTTAGTATCTATGTATATAACAACCGCTTAACTATATAAAAATAGTTTAAGCGGTTTACTTGTTTAAAGAAAGGAAAATAAGCAATGCTCTATTTATTAAAATTACTATTTAGTCCAGATGCAGAAGCATCAGCAGGAAAAACCGAAGAAAATAAAGAAGATGTAGAAAAAGCATCGAAGGAGTCTTTTACTGAAATGCTTAAAAAGGTACAAGACGATAATAACAAAATGGTTGAAACGCTCAAAGAAGAATTTAAAAAAGAACTCAAAGAGCGCGACAATATAATCTCGCAATTAATGAAAGGGGAAAAAATCGCCGAAGGCCAAGACGATAAAATCCCAGATTTTGTTAAGAAAATTAACGAAAAACGAGCAAGACAAAAACATTATTTTTAAAGAAAGGAAAAAGAAAAAAGAAAAATGCCAAACGAAAAAGAAAATGTAAATTTATTAAATGTTTTAACTTTACCAGCCGGCACGACTACAGGCGTAGACGGTAGTGATAATTTTCCTGTAACATACAACGACTATATGAAAGCTGTTGAATCAATTGCAAGTCAAAATATCCGTGCTTTAGTTTCAACTAATAAGCTTGAGAATGCTTTTTATGAATATGATATAAGCGATGGCCGAGTTATTGAAGAAGCTGTTATTGCTATGGCTGAAGCATCTGACTTTAGTCGTCAACCAGCTTTTGTTGTCGCTGATCCTAAAGTGTATGTACAGTACTTTAACAACTTTGAAGAAAAACAATTTAACGTTTCAATCCGTAAAGATGATATACGCAAAGTCATGGCAAAAGGTACTTCGCCAGAAAGTGTCGCAGGCGCTATCATGGAAAGCCAAACACAAGGTGAAGGTTCTTACGACTATAAAAAAGGTCGCGGACTAATTGAGGCAGCAACATTTGTTGATTATTCGAAAATTTTAGGAACAGCCTCAAAGCCATTATATCCATCTTCTATGAAAGGTGTTATTTTTGCGCTTCGCGATATGTACAATGCTTTGAAAGCTGAAAATGACAATTTAGCTGGCATTGCTGGACTTAAACAAAGCACTCCAGCTGAAGATATACGAATTGCTATAACAACAAAAGTTTTAAATCTTATCGATGTTGTTGAATTAGCAAATGTATTTAACTTAGAAAAAGAACAACTTTTCGGTATGATTGTACCTGTTGACGTTGATGACGAAAGTGACAAGACAAATTGGTATAAAGTTGCAGTTTACGACCGTAAAGCCTTAGGCCGTGCAACCTTCATTTTCGACTATACTCAAGACGTCTACGGCAATGCAAGAATGTCAACACACTATTTGACAACCTCAAGAGCATACTTCCACAATAAACTTTACAAAGGTGTTTCACTCGATTGTACAAAAGCATGCACAGCCGCAACTACTAGCTTGTTAGCTGAATAGAAAGGGTTTTAAAAAGTGGAAAATCTCAATCCTAAAAAAGTGCGAGATTTAGCAGGCGGCCGAGCGCGTTATATCTCGACCGCCTTTGCTGAATTTTCAAACCTTTTAATTAATAACTTAAAAGTTGAAAGAACTGACAGCGAAAAACTTAATGCAGCTGTTGAAGGATTTATAAAAAAGACACTTATTGAAGATGGACAAGTTGGCTTTGATTGCATTACTCAAAAATTTGCACGAGTAAAAGGTCAAGGCGTTAACGAACTTGGAAATCCTACAACTTTGATTTTTATTTTTAAAAATGGTTCTACTTTTTCGCGTCCAGCTTACTACGAAGCTGAACCAAATGGTGCCTATATAATCCCTGCCATGGAACTTAATTATAGTATTGCATCCATGATAAAAAATACAACGGATTTTATGGATGAATGCGATATTGCTATTTTGCAAAATGTAAAAGCTTCAAAAGCTCCTTTATACGTTATCATGAAAGACGAAGAAACACAACTGTCACTCATGCATGCTATCCAAGAACAACAAGAAGGTCAACCTGTCATAATTGTTAGCGAAGGTCTAGAAGACGCTGTAAAAGGTGTTTCAACAAATTATAACTATATCGCTGATAAACTTGACGAAATTAAAAATAAATATCGTGATAGACTCTTTAATAAGCTCGGAATTATGAGTGCTAATATCGACAAAAAAGAGCGAGTGCAAGTTGGTGAAGTTAACGCAACAACAGGTCAATGTGTAGATTACATATATATGATAATTGATACTTTTAACAAATATTGCAACTATTACAATTTACCGTTTAAAATGTCGTTAAATGGCTCATTGGAAGAATTATACGAAAATCCAACAGAAGAAAAAGACAACGACGAAGGCTATACAGAAAAGGAAGACGAAGAAGATGCAGGAGAAGCCAGTTAATTATATCGCAAGTGCTGTTGCTTGTATTTCAACAGCCTTACAAAGTGACGAAATATTCAGTTATATATCGCTAGCATTAACGATATTGTCAATTGTTGTTAGTCTTGCTTTTACGATTTATCGATGGTATAAAGTTGCAACGAACGATGGAAAAATTAGCAATGAAGAAATAGACGAGCTTATGAAAAATATAAATGAAGGCGTTAACGAATTAAATGACGCTGTTAACAACTTCGATAAAAAAGAAAACGAAGAAAGGAATAATAAAAATGATTAATATTAATACAATTATATCAAGCTTTGACGAAGAAGGAACTTTATTAAAATGGCTTAAAAAGGTTGAAGATGCTTTAAAAAATGCATCTTTAAAAACTGTTGAAACAGTAACAATTGATGATACAAGTTTTCAATTAAAGTTTGTTTTTGCTGACGATACTTTTTTATTAAGTCCATCAATAACAAGTCCACAAGGTGTACAAGGACCTGTAGGACCACAAGGACCACAAGGTGAACAAGGTCCACAAGGACCCGCCGGAAAAGATGCAAATAAAGCAGAGCTTTTAGATAATGCAACTTTGGAAGTCAAAAAATCAAGTGATGGCACCCCGATTATAAATCTTGTTGCCGAATTTGGCGACAAGACAAAAGTTAATTCTACTGCGAAATTCAACCGTGGTGATTTTGATATACAAAATGGCCATATATCTTTAAATGAAGCTATTAGGCCATGCCCGTTATATATTCACAATGTTGAAATACATGCAACTAATAAAGACGCTAATATTACAATTTTAAATACTGCAAATTTTAGCATAGATACAGCCGATATTTTAGCTGAAATGTTAAACAAAGAAGGCAATTACAGCGCCTTGCTAACCGGAACAATAATTGATAAAAATCATTCAAAATCTTTTCAATTAAATGATTTTAATGTAAATGAAGCTGTAAATAGCGTTTTTTTATATTATATCGATTCATCAAATCAAAAAAACAATATTCTTGTCGACCACACTGCGGAAGTTGTTGACACGCATAATCAGCTTTTATAAAGGAAACAATATGGCACGATACACTGAACTATTAAGCGAGTATTTAGAAGGGGGCGGGGTTTTGCCTGCTTCCTTCAATACTATCGAAGGATTTACAGATTTGTTTAAATTACATTATTTAGACAAAGAAATAGGGTTTGAAACAGAAACACTATTTGCTGCAAAACTAGAAGAATACGCAACCATTTTAATGCCGCTTTATAAAGAACGTATAGAAATGTATGCATCAGCGATTACAAACGCAAAAAATCCAGCGCGAACACACTACGAAAAATATAATACAACTATCAATGCAGGGCCACAAAGAAGCACAGTAACTGATTTGCCATTTAACACAAGTGCTGATATTACACCATCAACGATAAACAACGTTGATAGCTTTACTAATACGGATGAACGAATTACAGAGTCGCACGACACTGATTTAGATACTACTAGTGCTTATTATGTTTTAGATAAATTAAACGAAAAAGTACATAGTATAATATTAGATTTATTAAAAGAGTTTAAAATTCTGTTCATGGAGTTATATTTGTGATTACATTGTACAAAAATTTTACACCAAACACAGAAAGCGCTGTTCATTATCTTTTTAAAGATGTAAACGATTATATTAATAAAATTAGACCAAACTTAGTTGTTTCATACGATATTGAAAATTATCGAATTAATAGAAATGTATTAATGATAAAGTTTGATAACTATATTAATGCTAAAAATTATGACGATATAACATATATATGCGACAACTTCGATGAAAACGGTTATCAACGTTTTTATTTTGTTGAAAACTGTTATCAGCAAAGCGGATACGCTTTTTATAATCTTTCAATCGATTACTGGGCAAGCTATATATATCGCGCGCGTATCGATAACATTCATGTCAAGCGTTGTAATCGTAATATTGCAACAGGAGTATATAGAGACGACTTTATTACAAAAAATAATTCAAATGAATGGCTACCAATCGTCGGAACAACTAGCGGCAGTGATAATAAGCGCTTTGATGTTAACAAATCTAGTATAGTTTTTTGCATGTCATATAATGTAGTATCAACTAACACAGGCTCAATTGATACAACACAGCTTTTTGCTATCAACTTAAAAGATTTAAAAGAAAACTATTGCCGTTTTGCAGAAAACGGAAGAGAACGAAATAAAAACGAGAAACTAGAATTATCGCAAACAACAAATGCAGTAGACTACGCTATTGCAGTTGTTGGTGGTATATATGGTGTTTCAGCTTGGGGTCCGATAAAAGACACAAATGACGCAAAAGTTACACAAGCTTGGATTGTTGATAATTGGCTTTTGTTAACTACTGATAACTTAGTCGAAGGAATAAAAACACGTAATTTATATGACGGACGAACACTTAGCAACACACTTGTTAAAGCTGTTGTGCCGTCAAATTTAAGTCGTTATTTTTCTTTAAATTTAGATAAGAATTTTAACTACTATGTTGGTACACAAGGAAAAGGTTTAAAAATTAAAAAGCTAAGCGACAGTACAACGCAAGTGCAATATAATGTTATTGTTGGACAAAGTGATTTAAAAGTTATTATAAAGCAAGGCGATAATCAGATGGATATTACAGATGCTTTTGCAGTTCAATTGACTTTAAACGCTGGTGAAATAACGGGTCTACGTGCAATCGTATCAACCTTACAACATAGCTATCAAGAAGTTGCGAGATTTATGACTTTGCAAAATAATAAAGATGCCACAAAATTAGACTACGCAGGATTAGCTATCGATTATGCGGGCGGATTTCAAAATAAATTTGTCGGCACGCTTATTGGCTCTGGTGATGGCTATTTAAACTTTAGAAATCTTATGAGCAGTGGATTTACAACTAACTTTGATGAAAATATCAACTTTCCTGTTTATAATCCATACGCTTTAACAAAATGCCAAAGCATCGAAAATGAAGACGAAATTGTTGCACATCAAGGAATCACTTTTGACTGTTATATAAGTGATTTAAGTTATATTTTCAACTATAATTTATTGACAGAAACAAACAATACTTTTTTACAATGTGATTGCGATGTTACTAATACAATTTTAGATGCTTGCAACTTAATAAAAACGAAACTTGCAAGCGGTATTTTTATCGAAAAAATTTAACATGAATAAATCAACATATTTAGACGGGTTGCGCGTTTTGAGCTATAACGCAATCATAAATGAAATCGATAGTAATCGAAACTATGGTAAAACGTGGTGTTTTTTAAGAAGAGCTTTTAGGCGTGGACTTAAAAAAGGAAAAAAGACACTTTATATCCGTACTTTCAAAAAAGAAATAAAAGAAAGCATTGCACAACTTTATCAACAAAGCGATTTGCAAAAATTTTGCGGTATTGAATTTTACGACCCAAAAACGAAAAAAGGCAACTTCAAAAAAGTTGGAAGAACGTTCTATGTCAAAAGACAAAATAAGTGGATTTGGTTTATGAAGTGTTACGCCGTTAGCGACTCAAATGCTGTGCGCTCGTGTGACGACCCTGATACAGATACTATTTTGTATGACGAATATCGAACGACAGCACAGCAAGAAAAGCATTTTCGCGGCAGTCGTATTGATATGTTTATTGATATGTTTTTCACGGCAAAAAGAAATCACAAAGTTACAATAATTTTGTTAGGCAATCGCGAAAATCCTATAAACCCATTTTGCACGTATTTTGGCATACCACAACAACGAAACGATTTTGAAGGTATCAAAACTTTTAGAAATGGAAGTTATCTAATTTGTCAAATCAATAATAAACAACAATGCAATAACAATTATGACGCACAAGTACAAAAGCTTTTTAACGGAACAGCATACGGTCTATATTTATATGAAAACGAAGCAAAAGGACAAAGCAAGTTACAGCTTAAAAAACCACCTAGTGAAGCGATTAGCTATATACAGCTTCATATAAATGGTTATGATTTAAATGTTAAAAATCTAGGCGGTACTTTTTATATATATGACAAAATTGATAAAAATAAGGCTGTTTATGTGTTAGAAAGATGCAACAAATACAAAATAGAACGAATACTATTAAAGCGCTATAAAACTCTATTTATAAGTTTTATAAATGCTGTTGCATCTAACAATGTGTTTTATAATTCGCATGCAACATATGCAGCCATTCAGCCGTTTTATAAATGGCTAAGTATATAGCAACTAGCTAGTACTAATATAGTACTAGCTTTTATTTTGTTGTTGCGTTAGTTATGACTAACACGCATGATAAGATGCGATGCGACGATAGTAAAGTTAGATAAGAACGCTTCCGTCAAGGGGAAGAAGGCGCGTCGCGTCTTATCAATAA
>UMBF01041158.1_pt1 | contig 11295 bp, 8 predicted proteins | sample 1963901 | NCBI WGS metagenome assembly UMBF01 (sample SAMEA4835935, study PRJEB28245) | human gut metagenome | biome: gut microbiome; material: fecal sample | place: Denmark | collected 2008 | reverse complement strand
GGCCTCGGCGAGAGGTTCTTCGACCGCGTGACGGGCGAGATGCTCCCCATGGTTTAAGTATTTATTCGGTAGGCATCATTTGCCTATCTTGTTTGTGTCAGTTGACAGGTATTAGAGTAGTTCTTAAGTTCGCTTGGGATGGGTTATGAGCAAATTAGAATGTACAATATCTCGGCTATTGTCTTATCTGGGATTCATTGTTGTCGGAGTATTGGCCGCATGTTCGCTAATTTTCACCTTTGTGTTTCCTGACTCTTATATCGAGCATCCGGAAATTGCTGCCAGGTATTCGATTGCGTCTTTGGTGCTGCTTCCTGTGTTCATCTTAATTTGCTTTCTATTTATTTCTCGTATCAAGAATAGCAATCTAGGAATGTTTAGATTGTATGGGAGCATATGTATAGCTGTATTGGGCTTGACCTGGATTCTATTAAATAATTTTCATCCAGTTGCTGATCAAGAGGCTTGCCTAAACGTTGCAAAGGGATTGTCGGAGGGCGATGTCTCACTATTTCAAAAAGCCAGCTATATTTCCAAATATCCCTTTCAATCTGGCTTAGTTTTATATCTTTATATTATTGGAAAACTATTTGGCTTCTCTAACTGGCCTATTTTTCGCTTATTGAATGTGATTTGGCTGATCGTTTCATATAATTACATTTGCTTAATAACTGAGCGTATATTCAAGTCGAATTCTGTCTGCATTTTTGTTCTGCTATTGATGGTTTTGTTCTTGCCGTTTTCTTTGTTTAGCCATTTTATTTATGGGAATGTTCCCTCATTTATGTTGTGCGCGGCGGCGATCTATTACCAGCTGTTATACCTCCAAAAAGCACCAAGGCCCTTATATATAATTCTCCATATTTCTTTCTATCTGCTTGCATTAATTATTCGTTTGAACAGCCTATTGTTCTTATTGTCCTCAATATTCGTTTGGCTGTTTTCCAGCAAGCTTTCTTTTGTAAAGCCTGCTAAATATTTGATTGTTTTATGTCTAGTGGTTACTTATTTAATTGCGTCCATTGTCCCGTCTTCCATCATTTGCCGAACCGTTGATTGCGATTTGGACAACGGCATTCCAAAAACTGCTTGGATTGCAATGGGCATGCAGGACGGTCCCAGATGTGCTGGCTGGTATAATAATTATATCGAGGAGGTTTACTACTCTTTTGATGGCAATCAAGCTGATATTTCGAGCTATTCGTTGGATTATGTCAAGGAGAGAATTCGATACTTTCTTGACAATGAACTTGACTTCTTCCAGTTTTATAGCCTAAAGATTGGTTCGCAATGGCTTGATCCCTCTTTCCAATCGTTTTGGATTACTTATACGGGATACGGCGAGAAGCCATTCGATTCTGAATTAAGTGGCGTCACCGAATCGCTTAACTATGATTCCATCCTTCAAAATTCATGCAGAAAAGGGCTATTACATAAGTTGTCTCTAGTTTTTATGGATGTATTTCAATCTTATATATATATATTCGCTGCTGTAGGACTCTTTGCTTATCGTAAAAAGTGTGATTTGTTAAAACTATTACCCTTGATTGTCTTTTTCGCTGGGTTTTTGTTTCACATTCTTTGGGAGGCTAAATCCTGCTACGTCATTAATAATTTTGTAATGCTTGTACCTTATGCTGCCTATGGGTTCTATATTGCTTATATGCAATTTCGAAAAAATATATCTTACCCGGAGTCCATATAGTCTTCAGGTTTTATTGAATCCACTTATGTTTGGCTATTTGTATGCCACCCATACTCGATTAATCGACGCACCGGCAGGCCTACTACGTTCGAAGACGGTAAACTGAAGAGAAATATAAAGAGTTTATATGTGGGACGAGGGTTCAATGGATAGTGTGATTCATCTTGCTGCGAGTATCAATAAGAGCTATCTTCCGTATTTCAGCGTTATGGTATCGTCCGTATTCCGTCATAGGGACCCTGCGCGACGGTATTACCTTCATGTCCTTTCTTTTGATGTTACCGAATCGGATCTCCATGATGCCGTTCCATATCAAACTGATTCGTTTAAACTGAGCGTGCTGGACGTTTCCGAACTGAATAAGCGGTTGGCCGGCTATCATTTTGGGTCTCAGTTTGGTCCCGAGTGCGTTTTTCGTCTAGGTCTGATTGATCTTCTTCCGTCTGTTGATAAAGTTTTATATCTGGACAGTGATTTAGTTGTTCTTAAGGATATTTCCGCTTTATTTGATGTCGACATTCAAAAGAGCTGTCTTGCTGCTGCTCTAGACATTGGTTCAATTGGAATGGTGTCAGGATATGATTTAAGGGAAGCTGACCGATTGCAGCGTCTTGGCATCGATAATTCCCATTCATATTTTAATTCTGGGGTTCTTTTGATGAATCTTTCAGAGCTCAGAATGTCGACTTCGCTAAATGAGCTTCTTTCTTGGATTGTGGACTTCGAACCAGAATATCCTGATCAGGACTGCCTTAATCGATTTTTTTCAAATCGAACGCTTCATCTTTCAATGAGATGGAATGTTTTGTTTGATTCGGAAGGCATTCGTGTGAAGGATATTGCCGCGTATGCTCCGGAACCCCTTTACCGCCAGTATTTGGATGCACGAAATGACCCCAGTATCTTTCATTTTGCTGGACCTTACAAGCCATGGATGCGATGCGTTGATGGTTCTCAACTATTCTGGTCTGAAGCACGTTTTTCACCATTGTATGAATTGGTCGTTGCTAACTATGCCTGCAATCAAGCTGTTCTGAATTCTTCTTCTGCTTTGCAACCGGTTTGGTCAACATTCGATAACTTATATTTTGAAGTCAATGAAGGAGAGCGCATCCGAGCAGATTTGCACAGAAGGCTTACTGATGCTGAAAGGCGTATCGATGAGCTGCAAGCGAGTATCGATGAGCTTAAACGACTAAAAACCCCCTTAATCAATAAAGTTTATGCACGGATTAAAAACTGACTTTTTGAAATCTCAGTGCAATTAAACTAAGTGAGTCCATATAGCGAGATGAGGATGGATATGAGCCCAAAAGTTTCAGTCATTGTGCCGGTATACAATAACGAAGTATTTGTTGTTTCCTGTATCAAGAGTCTGCTTGCCCAGACACTTCAGGACATTGAGGTTATCGCCATTAATGATGGCTCTACGGATAATTCTTCCGAAATTCTGCACCAGTTTGCCGATTCCGACTCTCGCCTTATTGTTGTCGATAAAGAAAATGGCGGATATGGGGTTGGAATAAATACTGGCCTCGATATGGCTCGTGGTGAGTATGTTACGATTCTTGAGTCCGATGACTTTGCCGATCTTGATATGCTCGAAACGCTCGTGAACTATGCGGATACATTTGATTTGGAAGTTGTTCGAGCTAATTTTTATCTCTATTGGGCTAAAAAAATCAAGAATGATCACTTGCTAGAGCTGTTTGGCAATCATGAGTGTGACCGGGTTATTGATCCGAGTGTTTGCGACAATCAACATTGTTTCTATGTCCAGCCTGCTTTGTGGTCGGCTATCTATCGTACTGATTTCATAAGAAAGAATAACCTCCGTCTGTTAGAGACGCCCGGTGCCGCCTATCAGGACACTGCATTTAACTTCAAAATTTGGGCTTGCGCTAGACGCGTTATGTTCGTACATAAGCCTTTTGTCCATTATCGACAGGATAACGAGGCGTCTTCAATCAACAATCCCGGCAAAGTGAATACCATTTGCCTTGAGTATGAGGAGATTCGCCGCTGGCTTCGCGAGGACCGACCCGATCTACATGATTCGCTTTCTCCTGTTGCAACAAAAATGATGTGCGATGCATATACATGGAATGCTGGCAGGGTGGCCGATGAATATCGCCTGGAATTTGTCAAAAGATTCGCAAGTGAATTTGCTGAAGCAAAGGAAGCGGGAGAGGTCGATCCCGCACTGTTTGCTCCCGGGCAATTGTCTGCTGTTGAGACAACAATTTCCAATCCACAGGCATTTATTGACTTCGTTACAAAGGGTGTTGACTATCAACACGGGATTAAGCGCTTCGAGCGTAAGGTAAAAACTGTCTTCCAAGTCGCACGGCAAAGTGGTTTAGATCAAGCGAAAGCTTTGATTCAGAGCAAATTGACACGTGATGATTCCATATCCATGCTTGTAGACTCTATTGATAATGAGATGGCGTCAAGGAAACCAACTAAATTCTGCAAGGCTCATATTGATCCTAAGATTTCCGTAGTTCTTCCCGTCTTTAACACTGCAGAAGTATTGAGGGAAACACTTGATTCCATTTTTGCTCAGGACTTTGTTGATTTCGAAATCATTTGCGTCAATGATGGATCAACAGATGCTTCTCGAGAAATTCTTGCGGAATATGAACAGCTTGATTCTCGCTTAAAGGTTATAGATCAGGAAAATAAGGGTGTTGCGGCTGCACGCAATAGGGCGCTTGAGGAAGTCTCTGCCGCTTATACCTTAATCCTTGATTCTGATGACATTTTTGCCTTTGACATGTTCAGCAAGCTATATAAACGCGCGCAGCATACAGATGCTGATATTGTGGTTTGTAGTAGTTGCGAATATGATGGCGAATCATGTCAATCTATTCCAACACCTTGGGCATTAAAACTCGACCTTATTCCTTCGAAAGAATCATTTACTGTCGATGATGTCTCCGATTCTTTGTTTGAGGCGTTTATGGGTTGGCCTTGGGACAGACTGTATAAAACATCACTAATCAGAGACTCGAAATTGTTATTCCCCACCGATTTGGCTAACAGTGAAGACGGTGTTTTTGTATACGGTCTTCTTTACCGTGCTAAATTGATTTCGGTTGTTAGCGAAGTCCTTGTCAAGCATCGTTCGACAAGAAAGGGGTCTGTCTCTAATTCTCGCGATGCCAATCCTGAGTGTTTTTACGAAGCGATTTGCCGCATTAAAGAAGATCTTAAACTAACCGGCAATTATGGTGCTTTGCAGCGCAGTTTCTTAAATTGGGCGCTTGATTATTCAATTTGGAATATTTCGACTTTATCTGACCCTTCAATAAAACGGTGTCTTGCGAAAAAGCTACTCAATAATGGCTATGTAGAATTGGAATACGGCAGACATGCTTTACCGTATTTCTCCTTATATGGTAAAAAAACCTATCTCGGCATTCTCGATCTTAAAAAGATGTCACGATAGCTATTTAATATTGAAGTCGCGTTTATTATTGGTCAGCCTTTAGATGAGCATTTTTAACTATTCTGCTGATCTAAAGGCTGCTTCATCTCTGTTTTTGGAAACGAGTTGTTCAGTGGATATCGGTAAAAGGGTCATTGAGTTTGATTGGCTGGAAGCCTTGTCAATCTATCTTGTTTGCTCAATTCACTACCCAGTATTTTCTTCGAACTCTATTTGCTCTCAAATATGGCATTTTTTTGCCCTAACGGCTGTTCCAATTTTCTTTGCCGTGCACGGCGCACTTCTACTTAGAAAAAAATTTAATTATAAAAAACACTTGAAAAGATTAATTAAGACAGTGAAATATTTAATCCTGTTTAAACTTGTCGTGTATTGCCTTTTTGTATTATTTGGATTGATGGATCCAATTCCTACCATTTCAGGCTTACTTAATTACTTCATTACTTGTTCAGATTCTGACGGCTTTCCGGTGGAACATACCTGGTTTATCTATGCCTTGATTTCCATTTATTTTGTTTATCCTGTTATCGCTCTCGCTTTTCAGGAAAATAGAAAAGTTGTGACTGCTATCGGCCTATCTTTCCTGATTGCTCTGATGTGTTGTAATGCACTAAACATGCTTCAGATTTCCTTATTTGGTACTGTTAAGTATAGTTTTATGAATGCCATTTCCTTCGCTAATCCGTTTGGCATCTGGTCCTTTTATCTTTGTATATTTATATGTGGGCCATGTATCTTTGATTTTTTGAAACACTATATTGGTATACGTTGTGTCGTATTAGCATTTCTCGCAATCTTTAGCGGCATCGCGTTGCTTATGTTTGAGTATTTTGCTTTATATGGGACGTATTGCTGGACTGGTCAAGTTTTGCCCGATCAGTATATTCAGTTTGGTGTTGCACTTGAGTTTTTTGGTTTAGTCCTGCTCATAAATAATATTTGCCCTGCTTTTGAAGGAACTCGGATCGTTTCAGCTGTTCAACACTTGTCAGAAAATACGCTATTCATTTTCTATCTCCATATGCCTGTTTTGTGGCTTATGAATTACTGCATTGGTTGGAAGCATGGTTTTATATCCAACTTGATGCGGGCTGCTGTTGTGTTTATTGTCATCGCGATCGTTGGCGTCTCTTTTAAACGTTTGTTCAAAAATAAACCATCTAAGAAATTGAGTGTCTAAATGCAATTACTAGAAACTATGTATCTGCCTCGTTGGAAATATCCGATTTCAATAGTCATAGCCATTATGGTATCAATAGGCTTTTGCAATACTGCTGTCGGTGATTTCAGATCGTTCCGCTTTTTACTTTTCTTGGTATTGCTGCTGGTGCTCATTCAATTGTTGTGCATTGATGTCTTGGTGTATTGCTTATTATTAAAAGGCCCACTTTTGCATATAGATCGGCTTATTCAATCAAATAACTCAAGAAAAATCGCTTTGTTTCTTATATTGTCATGGTCTGTCTATCTTGTCGCATATTTTCCTGGAGTATTGAGTTTTGATACTTCGTTTCAGCTGGCTCAGTTTTTTGGTAATCCTAGTCACGGTATCTTCCCAATGACTGATAACTCGTTATTTACTGACCATCACCCAATTTTCACGACTTTTATTATGGGTTCAGTAATTAAGTTAATGCACTGCATTTTTTCATACAATCTATCACTATGGTTACTCTGCTTCTTAATGGCGTTCGTACAGGCATCGTTATTTGCTTGGCAGCTCAGCCTTCTTTCTTCTATTATTGATAATAGAAGACTCCTAACATTGTTGTACTTGTTTTACTGCGTTTTTCCTGCTTTCGCATATTTCTGTTGTGTTCCATGCAAGGATATTATTTTCTGTATCTGCTTAATTGGTTTTCTTAATATATGGATTTCCATGTATGTTAAAACACCAACGCTTAATACTTTCATTCTATTTTTTCTATATGCGCTACTTTGTGCTCTTTCAAAAAAAACGACCATATACGTATTTGTGCTTGTTTGCATTGTGCTGTTATTTGTTCATATACCCGCAAAACGAGGAATGTTCGTTTCTTTAATTGGCGTTATCTGCGTTGTTCAGGTTCTTATTCCTTTGTTTTTGTTTCCTTTGTTCTCAATTTCCAAAGGATCTGTAATTGAAACACTTGGCCCATTGTATCAATGTACCGCTCGGTATTGTAAAGAATATCCTGGTGATGTGCCTGACGAAGAGAAGGCCGTTATCGATTCGATGCTTGGATATGACGGGCTTGGAGATCGATATGACTATCGTTTGGCTGATAATGTCATTCATTATTGGGATGGTGTCGATCAGTGGCCCAGTTCGGATAAATTGAAAGCTTATCTTGTTGTCTTTGTCAAACAGGGCTTACGACATCCGGACGCATATTTACGTGCTTTTTTATCACAAGAGAGTGGCTGGTTTTCTTTCGATGAGTACCTGTATTTCCCTGAAGGTTCTGGCTGTTTGTTGGTTTCTCCTGAAAATGGTCAACCTTCTTTTGAGAGACCAGCAATTTTCCAATCTGCATCTTCAGCTCTGTCCAGCGCTTTACAGCTAATTGTAAAGCTTCCATTTATTGGCTTATTTTTCAGTCCTATTACCTATTTAGTTTCGATTGTCTTGATACTGGCGAACAGCATTGTCTCGTGTAAACTAGACCGTTCGAAATGCAGCGCAGCTGTCATTTGGTTATGCATCCCAATTCTATGTATGGTTCCCTTCCTTCTTTTGTCACCCACCTCTATGGTGTCAACCAATTTTGAGGCAGTCCGCTATTTTCTCCCCTTTATTTATAGTGTTCCGCTTCTGCTGGTTATGTCTAAGGCAAAGTTAAAGTCTGTGTCTGTTTAAGGAAATGGCTCCGCTGCGAATTCGATGCAGCGGAGCCATTTCGTCGAAAATCGTTCATGTTCTATCGTGCGTAGCTCGATTAATTTAATTGATTCTTTCGAGTCTCCGCTTACTCAGAAACGATATCTTTCCTGAACATATATGTTGCAAGCTCCCAATTTTTGCGTTCGATTTTAGCGATTGAATCGAGAATCAATCCCGTTGCCAAGCTAAGACTGCTGAGGAATACAAAAGCGGCAGCTAAGATTGCTGTTGGCAATCTTTCTACTAGTCCGGTATGAGTAAAATCAACAATGACTGGTATGCCCAATGCGAGACCAAGCAATAGAAGTAGTGCAGCAATTATGCAAAACAGTTTTAAGGGTCTATAGTCCTTAAACAGCACACCGATCATTTTAATAACTTTGATTCCATCGGATACCGTATTTAATTTCGACTGGGATCCTTCGGGTCTATCTCGATAAACAATAGGAATATCCTGAATCCTCCACCTTCTATCGACTGCATGGATTGAAAGCTCCGTTTCAATCTGAAAGCCTTCGCTTAAAACGGGGAAAGTTTTAACAAAGGGTTTGCTCATGGCTCTGTAGCCGGTCATGACATCGTCAAACGTGTAGCCATAAATCCATTTAATCATGAATCTGACCAGGTTATTACCGAAACCATGGAGGGCCCGTTTGTTTTCTTCAGCATAGGTGCCATTGGACAGTCGGTCGCCGACTGTCATATCGGCTTCACCATTCAAAATAGGGAGACACATCTCAACCGCTTTTGTTTCATCATATGTATCGTCACCGTCTACCATGAGATAGCAGTCCGCCTCAATATCTCGAAACATCTGTCGGCATACGTTGCCTTTTCCCTGCCTCGGTTCATGTTTGACAAGAGCGCCATGCTGCTTTGCTATTTCCGCTGTTCCGTCAGTGGAATTATTGTCGTAAACATATACCTTTGAGCCGGGAAGTGCTTTCTTGTAGTCCTCCACCACTTTTGCGATCGTAAGCGCTTCGTTGTAGCAGGGGATGAGTACGGCGACGTTATTGAAATTCATTCAGGTCTCCAACATCTAGGCTTCACGCTCATGTATTCTAATCCACGCATGTGAGCTTCTTTGTGTGATTCGGTATTAAGCTCGTTTTAATCAGATTCGCCGATATACTAAATGCGTTTACAGAGTCGTATTAAGGATTTGTATATGAGTAAGACCGATGGCGTCGTTATCGAGTCTCATGCAAAAAACGAGACAGCAAAAGACATTTTTATTCTCAAACAGCTTGTCATCAAGGATTTCAAGCTTAAGTATCGCCGCAGTTTTCTTGGTGTTGCCTGGAGTGTTTTAAATCCCCTTCTTATGATGGTCGTTATGGCGGTTGTTTTTTCAACCATTTTTGCTCAGGGCCGTAATGGCGGCGCTGTCACTCCGGAGATGTATCCTCTTTATCTTATTGTCGGTAACGTCACCTTTACGGTGATGTCTGATTCGACTTCACAGTCTCTTATGTCCATCCTTTGGGCCTCTTCTCTTCTAAAGAAGGTTAAGGTCCACAGGTGGGTGTTCCCTGTTCAGAAGATTCTCTTTGCTCTAGTTAATTTTGCCTTTTCACTGGTTGCTGTTGCCATTGTAATGATCTGGTTCCATGTGATGCCTACCTGGCATTTGATTCTGTTGCCCGTAGCCCTTTTACTTTTAATGCTCTTTTGCATGGGTGTTGGTATGGCCCTTTCGGCTCTTACGGTGTTTTTCCGCGACGTTCAGCATCTTTGGGGTGTTGTGCTTACGGCTTGGACGTATGCCACGCCGATTTTCTGGACTTCTGACTCCATTTACGCCATGCCCCATTGGCTCCAAATTCTTATGTGGGGCAACCCTATGTATAACTACCTGCAGTTTATGAGGGATATTTTCTTGTTCCAAACAACTCCTGATCCCATGACGCTGACCCTTTGTGTCGCGTGGGCGCTTGCGTCTCTTGTTATAGGCTATTTGATTTTCCATAAGACTGAGCATAAGTTCATTCTCTACATCTAGAAGGAATTAACGTCATGAGCGTAATCGATGAGAAGCCTTTGTCCATTGAGGTTAAGGATGTATCCATGGTCTTTAACATGGCATCCGAGAGTCTTACGAATTTAAAGGAATACTTTATTAAGCTTGCGCGTCACGAGCTTTTTTTCGAGGAGTTTAGGGCGCTCAAGCATATTTCCTTCGATGTCCATAGAGGCGAAGTTGTCGGCTTGGTTGGAACAAACGGTTCCGGTAAATCCACCATGCTTAAGATTATTGCTGGCGTTCTTGAACCGTCTGAGGGTTCGGTTGTGACACATGGCACCATATCGCCGCTTATCGAGCTTGGCGCTGGATTTGACTATGAGCTCACCGCTCGGGAGAATATTTATCTTAACGGAGCGCTGCTGGGCTATACGAAAGAATTCATCGACGCGAATTTCGATGAGATAATTGATTTCGCTGAGCTCAATGATTTCGCTGATATGCCGCTTAAGAACTTTTCGTCTGGTATGGTCGCGCGTATTGCGTTTGCAATCGCTACAATCACCGAGCCGGATATCCTGATTGTCGACGAGACGCTTTCTGTTGGCGATGTCTTTTTCCAGCAGAAGTGCGAGCGCCGCATCCAGCACTTTATCGAGAGTGGCGACGTCACGGTCTTGTTCGTTTCTCACTCCATGGAGCAGGTTGAGCGCATTTGCCAGCGTGCCGTATGGATTGAGAAGGGCGACCTGCGCATGGATGGTCCCGTGGATGAGGTCTGCAAGGCGTACCATGACCAGTTCAAGTAGGTTATAATCTCTTAGTCGCGCGAACTTGTACCCACTTGGACGTGCGGCTTTTATGCTCCATTAGCTCAGTTGGATAGAGCAGGGGACTTCTAATCCCAAGGTCGACGGTTCGAATCCGCCATGGAGCACCAACGAAACAGCAGGCCGGGCCGTGTGCCCGGCCTTTTGCATAAAATGGGCCGCCCCACTACGCCCCACTGGGGTCCTCCCCAGACAGCAGTCTATGCACTTTCCTCGCCGCGTCCTCCATGGTCGCCGCGCCGGGGCGCATGTAGTTGCCGTAGTCGGTCTTGAGCTCCTCGTGGCCGTGGAAGCGGGAGGTGACCGTGTCGGGCAGGCCGGCCGCCTGCATCAGCGTCTCGGACGTGTGCCGGAGCATGTCGGGCGGGATGAAGCGCAGGCCCAGCGCCTCCAGCTCCGCCTTCCACCTCTTGTAGAGCGTGTCGCCGCGCAGGGGCACGAGGCGCGAGCGGCGCCAGGCGTCGACGGCCGCCGGGTCGC
>UMBF01060002.1_pt1 | contig 11300 bp, 9 predicted proteins | sample 1963901 | NCBI WGS metagenome assembly UMBF01 (sample SAMEA4835935, study PRJEB28245) | human gut metagenome | biome: gut microbiome; material: fecal sample | place: Denmark | collected 2008 | reverse complement strand
GGGTCAGGTGTGGAATTTTCACAAAACACGGTCGCGTGAGAAGATAATCAGAGCCGTTCCCCGTTCAATCGTGACGGCAAAGCGGCTGTTCGGTTTTGCCTCGTTCGAGGTGGAGATCATGCCGACACGGGTAACCGTGCCGTTCGTTAATTCATATTTTGCATTCTCAATGGTCACGCCCTCGAGCACCGCGTCCATCGGCACGACCGAGAAGTAGGTAAACGTCTCCGGCATGATGAATTCCTGCCGTCCGCCCTGATGCAGCTCAACGCGGTTGTACGGATCGAGGATGGTCAGGTGGCCGCCGAGCGTTTTTGCTTCCTCGAGCAGCGAGAGATTTGCCAGCATATGGTCGATGCGCCCGCCGGTCGCACACACGAGCGTCGCCTCGCGGCAGCCGCGGCGGAACACCTCCCGCAGACAGCTCTGCGAATCCGTATCGTCCTTCTCAGGTCTCAGCAGGATCACATCGTCGCCCTCTACCTCGGTCATGGAATCCCGGTCGGAGATCATGAAATCCGGGTGCAGACCGAGCGCCCGCGCATGCCGCAGGCCGCCGTCCGCACACGCAACGAGCGCGTCCGGATGCTCGCGCAGAAACGCGCGGATGTAACCGTAATCGGTTTCCGGTGCAGCCGCAAAAATCAGCGCGTGCCGCCCTTGGTAAGTTCCCATTCCTTCACATCCTTTACACTTTCATACAGCTTTACATAGCTTTCGTGACGGGTTTTCGCAATTTCTCCGTTCTCGACCGCCGCGAGAACGGCGCAGCCCTTTTCCTTGACATGCGCGCAGCCGGTGAATTTGCACTGCCCGATGTACGGCTCGAACTCCGGAAACGCATACTGCAGATCCTCGGCAAGAACCAAATCCATCTGCTCGGTCTCAAACGAGGAGAAGCCGGGCGTGTCCGCGATGTAGCCGCCGCCTTCGATCGGGTGCAGCTCCACATGACGGGTGGTGTGCTTGCCGCGGCCAATCTTGTCCGAAATCGCACCGACCTCAGCGCCGAACGAGCTGTCCAGACGGTTGAGCACGCTCGACTTGCCGACACCCGAGTTGCCCGCAAACGCGCTCACCCTGCCGCGGATGCGTTCGCGCAGTGCGTCAATGCCCTCGCCGGTGTGCGCGCTCACGCGCAGCACCTCGATGCCGCTCCTGCGGTAGGTTTCATACAGCTCGTCACCCGGATTCACGTCCGTCTTGTTGATGACGACCAGTGCGTCCATGTTCTTGTGCACCGCGATCGCCGTTACCTTGTCGATCAGGAACGGGTCGGTCACCGGCGGCGCGGCGCTCGCCACGGCAACGACCAGATCCAGATTCGCCACAGCCGGCCGGATCAGGCTGTTCTTGCGCGGCGCGATCGTCTGCAGATAGCCGGTGCCGTCCTCCGGTTGGATTTCTAGCGTTACCCGGTCCCCGACGATAGGCTTGCCCACGGTCTTGCGGAACCGTCCGCGTGCTTTGCATTCAATGAGACCCTCGGCGGTATCCACATAGTAGAAACCGCCGATGCCCTTCAGAATGATCCCTTCGATCAAACTTAATTCCTCCGTTTTTTAACTGAATGTGTACGTCTGCGAGGTAGTCGAACCGTCCACGCTGACCGTAACATCATGGTCGCCCACCGAGCCGCTCACCGAGATGGACGTGCTGCCGCCGCTCGTGCTGCAGGTGTCGTCATACTGGATCACGCCGTCCACATAGATGATAACATGCGCGGTATCCGTGTTGTCCGGCAGCGAAACCGGAATGGTCGCACTGCCGAGGCTCGGCGTATCGTCGTAGTCGCCATCGCCGTTGTCCTGACCGCCGGAATTGCCGCCGCTGTTATTATCCGGCGAGTTATTGTTCGATGTGCTCTTGCCCTTGGAGATTTGGATGTTGACCGTGCTGCCCTTGGTCACCTCAGCACCGGCATCCTGCGACTGCCAAACGACCGAGCCTGCTTCCGCAGAGCTGTCAACCTGGTCTACCGAGCCGATCTTCAAGCCCTTTGCCTCCAGCGCCGCACGCGCTTGGTCCTCGGTCATGCCGAGCAGACCGGGCACAGCGACATTTTCGTTATCGTCCTTCTGCTTGCCCTTGCTGATATAGACGGTCAGCGTCGCGCCCTTTTCCAGCTCGGTGCCCGCCTCCGGGTCGGTGCGGATGACCTTGCCTTCCTCCACGTCGTCGCTGTATTCCTCAACGACCTCGCACTTGATGTCGTGCGACGCCAGCGCCGCCTGCACATAATCGAGCGTCTTGCCGGTAAAGTCGATCACCTTGTAGGTATCCTTGACGTTTTCGCCGCCCGAGGACACCGTTACCGTGATGATCGTACCCTTGGTTGCCTTTTTCTTACCGTCGGCGTTCGGGTCCTGCTCGAGTATCTCACCGACCGGACGATCGGATTCCTGCCGTTCGGTCGTTTCCTTTACCGTGAAGTTGTCGGTTATATCCGGGTCGGCCATCACTTCGTCGATATTGCGTCCGAGGAGATCGGGCACGATAATCTTCTCCGACTTGTCGCCGCCGCCGGTGATCACCAGAATGCCGACCAGCAGCAGACTGATCACCGCAATCACGCCGACCGCCATGCCGACCGCCATGCCGGGCCGCTCGGCCAGCTTTTCAAAAAAGCCGTCCGGCTCATCCTGCTCCTTCCTGCGGAAACCGGTGCGGGTGCGGGTCTGCGTGCGCGTGCGGGTGCGGGTGCGCGGCGCAGCTGCGCCCTCAACGGAAGCGGCTTCATGCTCTGCCGCACTGCGGCGCGCCGCGCGCTGAATGTCCGCGCCGATGATCTGCGTCTCGCCCGAGTTGTCCTCGCTTGCCACATAGTGGAAGCGTGCGTTCGGGTCCGAGCGGAGCACCTCCATGTCCTCGTACATCTTTTCCGCGGATTCATACCGGCGGCTGATGTGCGCACTCATGGCGTGCATGACAATATCGTCCATGCCCTTGGGGATGCCCGGCACAAACGCACTCGGGATGATCGGTACCTCATTGATGTGCTGCATGACGATCTGGAGCGCGGTTTCGCCCTCGAACGGCAGCTTGCCGGTCAGCATTTCGTACATCATCACGCCGAGCGAGTACAGGTCGGTGCGGTAATCAATCTTGCTGCCCTTGGCCTGCTCCGGCGAGATATAGTGCACCGAGCCGATGGCCTCCTGCACCACGCGGGTCTCCTGCGCAGCAGCAAACGAGGCAATGCCGAAATCGGTCAGCTTTGCCGTACCGTCCCGCAAGATGATAACGTTCTGCGGCTTAACGTCCTGATGGATGATGCCGCGCGAGTGTGCGTGCATGAGTGCGCGGGCAACCTGCTCAGAGAAGAAAATGGTCTCCTCCCACGACAGATGGCCCTTGCGCTGCAGATACTGCTTGAGGGTGATGCCCTCAATCAGCTCCATAACGATATAATCCGTGCCGTCCTCGCTGCCGACGTCGAACACGGAAACAATATTGTGGTGGCTCAGCTTGGCAACGGCGCGCGACTCAATGGAGAACCGCTTGCGGATATCCGGGTCCTCCGCGAACTCTTTTTTGAGCACCTTGAGTGCCACATCGCGCCCGAGAATGGTATCCCGCGCCCGATAAACGACCGCCATGCCGCCGACGCCGACGATTTCCTCAATCTGATAGCGTCCGCCGAGCATACTGCCGATATATTTATCCATAGTCCGTCACGCTCCCTGCTTTTTACCGAGGGTGAACAGCGCAACGGTGATGTTGTCGCGGCCGCCGCCGTCAAGCGCCAGCTGCAGCAGCGCATCACCGGCCAGCTCGAGCGTCGGCGCGTTTGCCAGCACCTCCGCGATCCGGCTGTCCTCCGCCATGCCGGTCAGACCGTCCGAGCAGAGCAGCAGCATGTCCTTTTCGTTCAGGCGCACTTCAAACAGGTCGCCTTCGACACACGGCTCCACGCCTACCGCACGGGTGATGAGGTTTTTCTGCGGATGGGTGCGCGCATCCGCCTCGGTGATCTTGCCGCGGCGGCGCATTTCCTCCACATAGGAGTGGTCCTCGCTGATCTGGTGCATGGCTTCGCCGTCAAAGCGGTACGCGCGGCTGTCGCCCACGTTGATGACGGTCGCGCAGTCGCCCTGAATGAGCGCGGCAACCAGAGTCGTGCCCATGCCGCGGAACTCCGGCTGCCTGCCCGCCAGAGAGAAAACCGTCTCGTTCGCCTGCTTGAGCGCCTGCGTCAGCAGGTTCTGCCGAGCCGTTTCGTCCAGCGTGCCGCTTAAAGCGTCACCCGCGGACTCGATAAAGCTCTGCGCGGCAAAGCGGCTGGCTACGTTGCCCGCATTTGCACCGCCCATGCCGTCGCACACGACGAGGAGCGCGGTCTGGTTGTCCTCCCGCGCTTCGATCTGAAAAATATCCTGATTGGTCGGGCGCACCCGTCCCTTATCGGTCAAGCCGAAATATTCCATTTCACAACCTCCTTCGATTGTGTCTATTTCATGCTGAGATATTAAGTTTATGCACGAGATGTGCCTTTTCCGTCCTCTTTCAGCTGCCGCTGACGAAGCTGACCGCAGGCCGCATCAATATCCGGACCCAGCTTGCGCCGCACGGTCGCGGTAACGCCGCGCTTCTCGAGCGCCTGCTGGAACCTGCGGACGGTTTCCGGCCTGGACGGCTTCAGCGGACTTTCCGCAACCTCATTCAGCGGAATGAGGTTGACGTGCGCCGGTCTTCCTTTCAGCAGCTTCGCCAGCAGGTCGGCCTGCCACGGGCGGTCGGTCTTGTCGCGCGCCATCATGTACTCGTAGGAAATGCGCCGTCCGGTGGTGTCGAAATAGTACCGGCACGCCTTCATCAGGCGCTCGACCGGATACGCGTCGTTCACCGGCATGATGGACGAGCGTGTTTCGTCATCCGGCGCGTGCAGCGATACGGACAGCGTGATCTGCAGTTTTTCCCGTGCTAACATCTCTATTCTATCAGCAATTCCGCTGGTTGACAAGGAGATATGGCGCTGTCCGATGTTGATTCCCTCCGGGCAGCTCACCAGATGCAGGAACTTGAGCACGTTGTCGTAGTTATCGAGCGGCTCGCCGGTGCCCATCAGCACAATGTTGGAGACCTTTTCGCCGCTGTCCTTCTGCATGAACAGGATTTCGTCCAGGATCTCGCCTGCGGACAGACTGCGCGTGCGTCCGTTGAGTCCCGACGCACAGAACTTGCAGCCCATCCGGCAGCCGACCTGCGTCGAAACGCAGACGGACACGCCGTGCTCGTAGTGCATCAGTACGGACTCCACGCAGTTGCCGTCCCGCAGACGCCATAAGTATTTCACCGTGCCGTCAACGCGGCTCACCTGCTTGCGGGCGACCTCCGGTACGGTCAGCAGGAAATTTTCCGCTAAACGCGCCCGTAAGTCCTTGGATAAGTTGGACATCTCTTCAAAGGACTCCACACCCTCGTGAAGCCATTTGAAGATCTGTCCCGCACGGAACGGCTTTTCGCCCATTTCCTTCAAAGCGCTTTTCAGTTCATCTATTGATAATGATTTAATTTCAGTCATTATTTTCACCTTTTTAATTGAAAATTGAGAATGGAAAATGGAAAATGACGCTATCCTTGCGCGAGTTCCGTCCGCGCTGCGTCTGTGTGGCGCATAGCGCCGTTATTGAATCATCGCGCTTTGCGCGATACCACAATTCTCAATTCTCCATTCTCAATTTTCCATTATTAAACCTTCCGGTGCATTTTCGCAATAAAGAATCCATCCGTATTATGAACGGGCGGCAGCAGCGTCACCATACCGTCTGCCCTCTCTCCGCAGACCGGATGCGTCCACGAAACGGCCTCAAAATCGCTGTTTTCCGCCAGAAATGCGCGGACAACGTCCTCGTTTTCCCGCTGCAGGATGGTACAGGTCGAGTAGACAAGCGTGCCGCCCTTCTTTACATACTGTGCACAGTTTGCAAGGATTCTCGCCTGAATCTCCGGCAAAGTCCGGATTTCGTCCGGATTCTTGAACCGGATTTCGGGTTTCTTGCGGATAATGCCCAGTCCCGAGCAGGGCACGTCGCACAGCACAACGTCTGCGCTGTCCTTCCACTCCTCGCGGCAGACCGATGCGTCCTGCAGCTCGGTGCGGATATTCGGCAGTCCGAGGCGGGCTGCGCCGTCGCGGATGCGCTTCAGCTTGTGCTCGTAAATATCGCACGAGGTGACGCTGCCTTTCCCCTGCATTTTTTCAGCCATGGCAAAGCTCTTGCCGCCGGGCGCCGCGCAGCAGTCAAGCACGGTGCTGCCCGGTTTCGGGTCAGCGACCGCCGCCGCGAGTGCGCTTGCCGCGTCCTGCACGGTCACGCGGCCCTCGATAAACGCCGGAAGCGCGGCTGCGTCTCCGCCGCTGCACAGCAGGATTTCCGGGAATGCCTCGTGCGGCTGCACGGTCAGTCCGGCGGCCTCCAGCTCTGCCTGAGCCTCGGCAGGCGTGCATTTCATCGTGTTCACGCGCACCGAAATCGGCGCGTCCGCGTTATCCGCCTGACAGATTTTCTGCGTCAGCTTCTGGCCGTACTGCTCGGAAAGCAGGCGCACGAGCCACTCCGGGTGGCTGTACTGCAGCGCGTAGTAGCTTTCCTTATCCGGGCAGTTCAGGCGCGGCAAAGAGCCGTTTTGCGCCGCATTTGCGGCATTTCTCAGCACCGCATTGGCAAAGGCGACCGTGCGGTCATTTGCATGACCGTAGTGCTTGACCAGTGCGACCGTCTCCGCGACAGCGGCATGCGCCGGTATCTTATCCATCAAGATCAGCTGATACAGACCCATCCGCAGGCACGCCAGCACACGCGGCGCGATCTTTTTCAGCCGCACGCTCGAGAAGTGCCGCAGGTACCAGTCCAGTAAAATTTGGTTCTGCACCGTACCGTAGGTCAGCCGCGAGGCCAGCGCCGCGTCGCGGCTGTCCAGTCCCGCGCGGGATAAATAGTGGTGCAGCGCACCGTCCGACCAGGCGGCCTCCTCTGCCATGGAAAACAGCGAGAATGCCGCCACCTCACGCGGTGTTTTGGGGCGTTTATCTATCATTGCGGTCTCTTCCTCCAAAAATCAGCACCAGACGCAGCAGCTGTGCCAGCGAGGTCGCCAGCGCGGCAACATAGGTCAGCGCCGCCGCTGTGAGCGTCTTTTTCGCCATCGGGTACTCGTCTGCGGTCAGCAGGCCGTTCTGCTGAATGGTCTGCAAAGCGCGGCGGGACGCGTCCAGCTCCACCGGCAGGGTCACCAGCTGGAACAGCGTGGAAAGACCGAACGCCGCAATGCCGATCGTGACGAGCGTGCTCGTGTTAAGGATCAGGCCGAGGATCAGCAGCGGCATCGCCGCCATCGAGCCGAACTGCGTCAGCGGGATGATCGCCGCGCGCAGCTTGATCGGCGCATAGCCGATGGCGTACTGCACCGCATGCCCTGCCTCGTGCGCGGCGACGCCGATGGACGCCACCGACGTGGACGAGTACACCGCACTCGACAGCCGAATGACGTTGCTTCTCGGGTCAAAATGGTCGGTCAGCTTGCCGGAAACGTACTCAATCCGCACACCGGAAACGCCGTTGTACCGCAGAACAGCCTCCGCCGCCTGTGCGCCAGTCAGTCCCCGCAGATTTTGCACCCGCGAGTAGCGGTTAAACGTGCTGTTTACCTTGTTCTGCGCCCAGAATGCAAATAAAACGCACGGCAGAACCAGTACGATGTAGTACATGTCAATGCCGTAATAACCATAGTAAGGCATTAAAAACCCTCCAATTCAGAGTGGAGATTGGAGAGTGCAGAGTGAAGATTACGTTCTCTCCACTCTTCACTCTACACTCTCTTTATTACTCTCCCAGCTTAGTGCCGACTTCGATTACGTGCCCACGCAGGAAGTCCGTCGCCTTCATTCTCTTGCCGCCGACCAGCTGAATCTCGATCAGTTTGAGCGCACCCTCTCCGCACGCCACGGTCAGACCCTTTTTCGGGTCGGCTTCGAGCACCGTGCCCGGCTCGCCATTGCCGGCCGCCTTTTCGGCGGCAAACACCTTCAGTCTTTCGCCGGAAAACGTGGTCAGCGCGATAGGCCACGGATTCAGGCCGCGAATCAGGCAGTCGATTTCATGTGCGGACTTGCTCCAGTCGATGACCGCCATCTGCTTATCCAGCATATGGGCGTAGCAGCTCTGCGCATCGTCCTGCGGGCGCGGCGTGATCTCATCTAATTTGACGAGCGTTTGGGTCAAAAGTTCCGCACCGGACTGTGCCAGGCGGTCAAAAAGTTCGCCTGCGGTCTCCTTCTCACCGACCTTGGTCTCATAGGTGAGCAGCATATCGCCGGTGTCCAGACCTTCCGCCATCTGCATGGTGGTAACGCCTGCCATTTCATCGCCCGCGATGACCGCCCACTGAATCGGAGCGGCGCCGCGCCAGCGCGGCAGCAGCGAACCGTGCACGTTGATGCAGCCGTGCGGCGGGATATCGAGTACCGCCTTGGGCAGCAGCTTGCCGTAGGCCACTACGATGATAACCTCGGGTGCCAGCTCGCGCAGACGCGCCTGCTCGTCCTCATTTTTGAGGGTATTCGGCTGGAAAACCGGAATATCATGCTCGAGTGCGAGCGTTTTCACCGGCGGTGCAGTGAGAATCTGCTTGCGGCCCTGCGGCTTGTCCGGCTGGGTGTACACCGCGCAGACCTCATGGCCTGCATCGATGAGCGCCTGCAAACTCGGCACGGCGAAGTCCGGCGTGCCCATGAATACGATACGCATTATTCCTCGTCACCACCCTGCATTGCCTCCGGGTCGATATACTCCTCAACCTTCTCGGTGAACAGATGACCGTCCAGATGCTCGGTCTCGTGGCAGAAGCACTGCGCTACAATGCCCTCGCCTTCGCGCTCGAACCAGTTGCCAAAACGGTCCTGCGCGCGAATCTTCGCCCAGGTCGGACGGGTCACATAGCCGTAAACGCCCGGCACGGACAGGCAGCCCTCGACAACGCGCTCGGAGCCTTTCTGCTCGATAACTTCCGGATTTACCAGCTCGACCATCTCCTCCGGCTCCTTGTTCACATCCAGCAGCACAACAACGCGGCGCAGGATTCCCACCTGCGGTGCTGCCAGACCAACGCCGCCGGAGTTCTCGAGCGTCTCACGCATATCGTCGATCAGCGTGTGCAGACGGTCGTCAAACTTCTCTACCTTGCGGCTGTGCTTGAGCAGCTGCTCGTCGCCCTCGGTCAAAATCTTTCTCAGTGCCATTGTTTTATTCCTCCACTTGATTCAGCTTATCCATGTATTTTTGTAAACATTCCTGTATATTTTTCTCATCGAGCGCCGGAAACGGCGTCACCGGCTGCGGTTTTCCGCTGCCGATATGCTTTTCCAGCCATGCCACATCGTGCCAGCCGTCGAATTTCCAGCCGGAGTCGTGCCAGATGCCCGCATCCGTAAAGCCGAGCCTGCGCTGCATCCGGATGCTCTTTTCGTTCGGCAGGGTCACGCAGCTGTACAGGTGGCGCAGCCCCTGCAGCTCGAGCAGATCGATCAGGCACGCCAGCACGGTCGTGCCCACACCATGTCCGTGGGTGCCCTGTGCCAGATAGATGGACAGCTCCGCATCCCAGTCGTACGCCGCGCGCTCACGAATGCGGTGCGCGTAGGCGTAACCCATGATAACGCCGTCACACTCGCAGACGAGATACGGAAACGCAGCCGCCGTTTCGCGGATACGGTCCGCAAACGCCTCAGCCGTCGGCACATCATATTCAAACGTGATGGTTGTATTCGTTATGTAAGGCTCATAAATCTTCAAAAGCGATTCTGCATCGTTTTCTGTTGCCTTGCGAATTACAAATTTGCTCATTGAATTAACCTTCTTTGCCGGGGTCTCAATTACTGCTACATTTCATTATTGGAATCCGCGAACACAGTAACGCCCCGGTTTTTACCGTCCTGCATAAACTCCCGCAGCACGCCCGAGATAAGCCTGCGCCATCTTGCGCAGTCCTTCGCACGGATGGTGAGGTGGTAGCGATACCGTCCCATCACCTTGACCATCTGCGCCGCGGCGGGGCCGAGCACGGGTGCTTTCACATCGGCAAACTGCCCTTCCATCAGGCTCTGCAGGCGTGTTTTGAGCGCGAGCAGACTGCTGAGCACCTGCTGCTCCAGTTCACCGACGGCGGTGATCATGGTGATGTCGCACACGGGCGGGCACCGAAGCGCTTCGCGCGTCTGCATTTCGCTCTCGTAGAACGCCTCGTAGTCCTGCCGCGCGGCGGTCAAAATGACCGGATGCAGCGGGCTGTACGTCTGGATCACGGCGCGTCCGGTATCAAATCGCCGTCCGGCGCGGCCGACCACCTGCGTGACGAGCGAAAACGTGCGCTCATGTGCGCGGTAGTCCTGCGCGTACAGGCTCTGGTCCGCGTCCAGCACACCGACCAGCGTGACGTTCTCAAAATCCAGTCCCTTGGTCACCATCTGGGTGCCGATAAGGATATCGGCTTCGCCTTTGCCGAATTTATTCAGCAGGCGTTCGTGTGCGCCCTTGGCGGTCATGGTGTCCGCGTCCATGCGGAGCACCCGCGCGGACGGGAACCGCTCGTGCAGCTCCTCCTCCAGCTTCTGCGTGCCGGGCGTTTCGGTGAACAGGCTCGTGCTACCGCACTGCGGGCACTTGCCGGTTATCTTGATGGATGCGCCGCAGTAGTGGCACATCGCGCGGCCGGACACCGAATGGTAGGTCATGGTGGTCGAGCAGGACGGGCACTCGGGCACCCAGCCGCACACGCCGCAGCCGATCACGCGGCTGTTGCCGCGCCGGTTGAGGAACAGGATGGCCTGCTTTCCCTTTTCGAGCGTGCTGATCAGTTCGCGTTCCAGATCCGGTCCGATGATGCCGCTCCGTCCCTCGCGGGCCAGACCACGCATGTCCGAGATGATGACCTCGGGCAGTCCGGCACCGAGAAACCGCTCGGTGAGCGTGAAAACCGGGTATTTTCCCTGTTTTGCGCCGTAATACGTCTCGACCGACGGCGTTGCCGAGCCGAGCACAAGCAGCGCGTTCGTCTGTGCCGCGCGGTACTTTGCCACATCCCGCGCATGGTAGCGCGGCGACTGCTCCGAGCGGTACGCCGCGTCCTGCTCCTCGTCAATGATGATAACACCGAGGTTCTTCGCGGGCGCGAACACCGCCGAGCGTGTGCCGATGACCACCCTTGCTCTGCCGGTTTTTATCTTCTTGAAGCTGTCGTACCGCTCACCGGCGGACAGCGCCGAGTGCAGAACCGCGACTTCTTCGCCAAATCGAGCCGCA
>UMBF01061198.1_pt1 | contig 11327 bp, 6 predicted proteins | sample 1963901 | NCBI WGS metagenome assembly UMBF01 (sample SAMEA4835935, study PRJEB28245) | human gut metagenome | biome: gut microbiome; material: fecal sample | place: Denmark | collected 2008 | reverse complement strand
TTGAGCTCGCCGAGGGCGCGAATCTGCTCCTGCAGCTCCTCACGATCGCGGATGTTGTCGGCGGTCATGACCGTCGGGGTGGAAGCCTTCTGGGCCTCCTTGTCCTTGATCAGGTAGTCGACGCCGTACAGGGCAACACGACGGTAGTCGCCGATGATGCGGCCGCGGCCATAGCCATCGGGCAGACCGGTGATGATGTGGGCCGAACGGCAGGCGCGCATTTCGGGGGTGTAGACATCGAAGACGCCAGCGTTGTGGGTCTTGCGCTCGAAGGTGTAGCGCTCGACAACGTTCTCGTCGACCTTGTAGCCGTGCTGGCTGGCAGCCTGGCAAGCGATGCGGATACCGCCGTTGACGTGCAGCGCGCGCTTGAGCGGCTTGTCGGTCTGGAGGCCGACGATGGTCTCCTTCTCGCGGTGGGCGTTATCGATGTAGCCAGCGGGGTGGCTCACGATACCCGTGACGGTCTTGGTGTCCATATCGAGGACACCGCCCTGCTCGCGCTCCTTAAGCAGCAGGTCGAGAACCTCGCCCCACAGCTCCTTGGTACGCTCGGTCGGGCCGGCGAGGAACGACTCGTCGCCCTCGTAGGGGGTGTAGTTCTTCTGGATGAAGTCTCGGACGTCAACCTCTCCCGTCCAGATGCCTTCCTTGAAGCCTTCCCATGCCTCCTGCATTGTGTAACCACGCTCCTAGTTACGTGTAATGCGGCGCTCTCTCACACCGCTGCTTATTGAATTCTTGAATTATCGGCTTGCACTACCGGCTTCTTCCGTTCTTCACCACACGTTGGTACAGGGAAAAACGTTTGTCCACCTTGGAACTGCAACCCAAAACCCAAGATTTCACCCGTTTGAGAAGGATAACATAGCTACCCCCTTCATCAGGGCTGTTATATGTTTCTTTTTTTATACCATTAGGGCGTTTTTAACAAATCCGCAGGAAATGCGAGCGCGAACAACTACCGTTCACCGATTTGTCTGGTATTTTTCCTTGCCTTTGTACGACGTTCACTCTAGCTGTTATGCCAGCTTTAGCAGGGTAAAGTGCCTCTGAGTAGGCTTTGAGACATGCCTAACGATCTGCCCCAAACTTTACTGGCACCGACAGTGTACGGAGGTCGCCTAAAGGTAGTTTTCTAGGCATGTCCCAAAATCTACCGTATAGGGCGCGCGTGCAGGGGTATCATCTTTCACCGAAAATAGTTTCTAGTGTTAGGGGTTTTCGGTGGAAGATACCGATTTCCATGAGCTTGGGAGTCAGCTCCTTACCGAGTTTGGCGGCATTCACCAGCGCGTTTCGCGCTTTGTGGACAAAGCTCTCAGCGGCGAGATGGCTGTCATGCGCGCCCTTATGCTCGCTGGCGGTTCGCTCACGCCGAGCGAACTCGCTGATCGCGCCTGGGTCTCGAACGCCCGCATTGCCAATATCCTACGCGCTCTCGAAGCCAAGGGCTGGGTTGAGCGTGAGCACTCAAAGACCGACCGTCGTCGCGTACACGTCATAGTGACCGACAAGGGATTCCAGGATCTCGAAATCAAACGCCGGGAATTCGAGGAGCGCACCGCGGCTTTCCTCGAGCAGCTCGGCGAAACAGATACCCAAGAGATGGTGCGCCTTCTAAGACGTGCCAACGAAATTATCGACCGCAACCAAGAAAGGAGAGATGCCGAGTGAGGATTCTCAAGCTCTTTAAAAAGCATGTCCTGGCACTGTTCGCAGCTATCGTACTTATCGTAATCAGCTGCAACGCCGATCTGGCGCTGCCTACCTATATGAGCGACATCGTCGACGTGGGCGTGCAGCAAGGCGGCATCGCCTCGCCCGTGCCCGACACCATCCGCGCCGAATCGCTCGACGACCTCGAACTCTTTATGAGCGCCAAGGACGCCAAGACTGTGGAGGCCGTGTTTAGCAAGGCAGACAATAACGGTATTCGAACGTACAAGGGCACCGAGGAAGAGCGCGCCGACGGCAGCAAGCTCGCCGATATCATGAGTCTGCCTGAGACCGTCGTGCTCGCCTTCAACCAGGGCATCGACGCCGACTCCATGGGCGACATGACCGGCGCATCCACCGAGAAAAGCGATGGCGCCGCCGCTCAGGCCATGCCCACCCCCGAGCAAATGGCAGCGATGACGCCCGAGCAGCTCGCCGAGATGCAGCAGAAAGCCGCGGCGGCGCAGAACATGCAAAAGCAGATTGATGCCGACGGCGGTAAGATCACCATGAAGAGCCTGCGTCTAGGCGTTGAAGGCGGCCTAATCGACCAGGGCAAGCTCGTGGAGGGCGCCAACGAAATGGCAGACAAAATGGGCTCCATGTCGGGCTCCATCGTCACCCAGCGCGCCGTGAGCTATGTGCAGGACGAGTACAAGGCACAGGGCATCGACCCCGCCGACGTGCAGAACGCCTACCTGGGCCGCATGGCGACCACGATGTTTGGTCTGTGTCTGGTGTCGCTCGTCGCCACCATCCTGACCGGCGCCGTGGCTTCGCGCACCGCCTGCTCCATCGCCCGCGACCTGCGCCGCGAGACCTTCAACAAGGTTATGCACTTCTCGCCGGCCGAGGTGGGCAAGTTTAGCCAGGCCTCGCTCATCACCCGCTGCACCAACGACATTCAGCAGATCCAGATGGCCGCAACCCTGTTTATCCGCATGTGCCTGATGGCCCCCGTCATGGGCATCGTCGCTGTCATGCGTGTCCTGGCCAACCACACCGGCCTGGAGTGGACCATCGCCGTGGCCATCATCGCGGTCTCGGCCGTCGTCGGCGTGCTCATGGGCCTCACCATGCCCAAGTTCAAAAAGATGCAGAGCTTCGTGGACCGCGTGAACCTTACCGCCCGCGAGCTGCTCGACGGCCTCATGCCCATCCGCTCGTTCAACCGCGAAGAGCACGAGCTCGAGCGCTTTGACAAGGCGTCGCTCGACCTGATGACCACGCAGCTCTACACCAACCGCGCCATGAGCTTTATGATGCCGCTCATGATGCTCGTCATGAACTGCATCACCGTGCTCATCGTCTGGTTTGGCGCGCAGGGCGTGTCCGACGGTGTGATGCAGGTCGGCAACATGATGGCGTTTATCTCCTACACCATGCAGATCGTCATGGCGTTTATGATCCTCACCATGGTTTCGGTCATCCTGCCCCGTGCCGAGGTCGCAGCCGAGCGCGTGGAAGAGGTCATCTCCTGCCCCACGAGCATCAACGACCCCGCCTCGCCCAAACTGCCCACGGCCAGCGCGCCGCGCGGTGAGCTCACCTTCCGCGACGTGAGCTTCCAGTATCCCGATGCCCGCGCCGACGTCATCAGCGGCGTGAACTTCACCACGCATGCCGGTCAGATGCTCGGCATCATTGGCTCCACGGGCTCGGGCAAGTCCACGCTCGTACAGCTGATTCCGCGCTTATACGACGTCACGGGCGGCAGCATTTCGCTCGACGGCATCGACGTGCGCGATATGACCCTTTCCGAGCTACGCCGCCGTATTGGTTACATCCCGCAGCAGGGGCGCCTGTTCTCGGGCACCGTCGAGAGTAACCTCAAGTTTGCCGGCGACATGGTGAGCGACGAGGACATGCACCGGGCGGCACGCATCGCCCAGGCCGAGGACTTTATCGCCGAGCGCGAGGGCGGCTACGACTCCCCCATCAGCCAGGGCGGCTCCAATGTCTCGGGCGGTCAGCGCCAGCGTCTGGCCATCGCCCGCGCCCTGGCTAAAAAGCCTGAGGTCGTGGTGTTCGATGACTCGTTTAGTGCCCTCGACTACAAGACCGACGCGCGCCTACGCGAGGAGCTGGCCAAAAACGTTACCGACGCCGCGCTCGTGGTCGTGGCCCAGCGCATCGCAACCATCATGCACGCCGACCAGATCATCGTGCTCGACGACGGCCACGTGGTGGGCACCGGCACGCACGAGGAGCTGCTGCGCAGCTGCCCGGCGTACCTGGAGATCGCACAGTCGCAGCTTTCCGCCGAGGAGCTGGGGCTTACCCAAGAAGAAATTGCAGCCGTTATGGAAGGAGGCGAGCGCTAATGGCAGACGAGACCAAGACTCAGATTCCCAAGCCCACCCGCCAGCGTGGTCCCATGGGCCGCATGGGCGGCATGCGCCGTGGCGAAAAGGCCAAGGACTTTAAGGGCACCATGAGGCAGCTGCTCGGCTATATCGGCCAACACAAGATTGCCGTGTTTGCCGCCGTCGCCTTTGCCGTGTGCTCGGTCATCTTTAACATTGTGGGACCCAAGGTGCTCGGCCAGGTTACGACCAAGCTGTTCGAAGGCCTGGTCGCCAAGGTCAACGGCACCGGCGACGTTGACTTTGACTGGATCGCCAAGACGCTCGGCTTTTTGCTCTGCCTGTATCTGGCGAGCTCTGTCTGCAGCCTGGTCCAGGGCTGGCTCATGACCGGCGTCACGCAAAAGATCTGCTACCGCATGCGCAAGGAGATCGCCGCCAAGATCGCTGTCGTGCCGATGAGCTACTTTAACGGTCACAGCAAGGGCGACGTGCTCAGCCGCATCACCAACGACGTCGATACGCTCGGCCAGTCGCTCAACCAGAGCGTGACGCAGCTTATTACGTCCGTCACGCAGATTATCGGTGTGCTCGTCATGATGCTGTCGATCAGCCTGCCGCTCACCGGCGTCACCGTGCTCACGCTGCCGGCAGCCGCGATTATCTTGATGGTGATGATTCACTTCTCGCAGCCGTACTTCCGCGAGCAACAGCAGGTCCTGGGCACCGTCAACGGCATTATCGAGGAGGACTTTGCCGGTCAGAACGTCATCCAAGTGTTCGACCGCGCCGAGGCCTCGATCGAAGAGTTCGACCGTCAAAACGACCGCCTCTTTATTAGTGGCTGGCGCTCGCAGTTCCTGTCGGGCCTGATGATGCCGCTTATGAGCTTGGTGGGCAACATGGGCTACGTGGGCGTCGTCGTGGTGGGCGCGCAGCTCGCGCTGACCGGCAATGCCACGCCCGGCGACATTCAGAGCTTTATCCAGTACGTTCGCAACTTTACGCAACCCGTGCAGCAGCTGGGCAACGTGAGCAACACGATGCAGTCGATGGCAGCTGCCACCGAGCGTGTGTTTGAGTTCCTGGCCGCGCCCGAGGAGGAGCAGAAGGCCGACGCGCAGATTCCCGAGAAGCGCCCCGGCCACGTGGAGTTTGACCATGTCAAGTTTGGCTACACGCCCGACAAGACCATCATCCACGACTTTAGCTGCGAGGCGCAGCCCGGCCAGACCATCGCCATCGTCGGCCCCACCGGCGCCGGCAAGACCACGCTCATTAAGCTGCTGCAGCGCTTCTACGATGTGGACGACGGTTCGCTGCGTGTCGAGGGCGTCGACGTGCGCGACTGGGACCGCGCGGCGCTGCGCGGCGAGTTTGCCATGGTGCTGCAGGATACCTGGCTGTTTAACGGCACCATCCGCGAAAACATCCGCTACGGACGCCCCGATGCGAGCGATGCCGAAGTCGAGGCCGCCGCACGCGCCGCACGCTGCGACCACTTTATCCATACGCTCGCCGGCGGTTACGACTTTATGATCAACGAGGAGGGCACCAACCTGTCGCAGGGTCAGCGCCAGCTCGTGACCATCGCCCGTGCCATTTTGGCCGACCGTCCGGCGCTGATTTTGGACGAGGCGACCTCCAACGTTGACACTCGTACCGAGGAGCTTATTCAGCGTGCCATGGATGCGCTAATGCAGGGCCGCACCAGCTTTGTCATCGCGCACCGCCTGTCCACGATCCGCAACGCCGACGTGATCTTGGTGATCCGCGACGGCGACATCGTCGAGAAGGGCACGCACGACGAGTTGCTCGCCCAGGGCGGCTTCTACGCCGACCTGTACAACTCGCAGTTCGACGAGGCGGCGTAGATACGGCCGCAGAGAAATGATGACGCCCGAGAACGGGGGCGCAGGACAACCTGCGCCCCCGTTTTGTGTCCTTCGAGCCTCGAAACGCCTTCCCTGAGACCTCATTGACGGCGCTTTCCAGACCCCGTGGGCAAAAAAGGGCAAATATGAGTACTGTCACCTTTTTAGTAACAGCCAAAACCACCTCAAACGACCTCTTTGCGGCCCCTATACGCCTTTGAATTAATCAAAACGCCCGTTAGCAGACTTCTGTCTGCTAACGTTAATGAACATATTTATCACTTTGTCTATTATCTCGCTAGACGGATATGTTACTAGGTTGGCAACAGTACTCATATTTGGCATTTTTTGCCCACTGGGTACTCCCCGGGGAATCGGCGGCAGGCTTAGGGTCCCTCACGGCGTCATCCCATCCTGGTGAGCGCCAACGTTTACCCAGATAAAACCTGCCAAAATAAACCTGTCTCTTTTTGGTAGGTTTCGGGGTGACAAGGGCTTGCACTTTAGCGTGCGACAGCGGATAATGCCGAACACTCGACAATACGCTTATTGCTCTTTCTATAGATTGAGGAGGTCCCTATGGCCATGGAATTCAAACGCAAGTTGCCGATCCCCATGGAGATCCGCGAGGAAATGCCGCTTTCTGCCGAGCTTACCGCCAAAAAGCAGGCATTTGACGCCGAGGTCGCCAAAGTCTTTACCGGCGAGGACGCACGCAAGGTGCTCATCATCGGCCCGTGCTCTGCCGACCGCGAGGATTCGGTGCTTGAGTACATGAACCGACTGGCCAAGACCGCCGAAGAGGTCAAGGACAAGCTCATCATCATTCCGCGCGTCTACACCAACAAGCCGCGCACCAAGGGCACCGGCTACAAGGGCCTGCTGCACAACCCCAACCCCGAGGCTCCCGACGACCTGCTCGAGGGCGTCAAGGCCATCCGCCATATGCACCTGCGCGTTATTAAGGAAACGGGCTTCTTCACCGCCGACGAGATGCTCTATCCGTCCAACTACCAGTACCTCGTTGACCTGCTGAGCTATGTTGCCGTGGGTGCGCGTTCGGTCGAAAACCAGGAGCATCGCCTGGTGTCGAGCGGTATTTCGGTGCCTGTGGGCATGAAGAACCCCACCGCCGGTTCCACCACCGTCATGCTCAACTCTATTTACGCCGCCCAGGCCCACCAGAGCTTTATCTTCCGTAACTGGGAAGTCGAGTGCGATGGCAACCCGCTTGCGCACGCTGTCATGCGCGGCTACATCGGCCTCGATGGCCGCACCTACCCCAACTACCACTACGAGCACCTGGAGCGCCTGGCCGAGCGCTATACCGAGCACGCCGGCTACGCCAACCCGGCGGCGGTCATCGACTGCAACCACGACAACTCGGGTAAGCGTCCGCTGGAGCAGTATCGCATTTGCAAGGAAGTGCTCGACAGCTGCCGCCGCAACGAGTCCATCTCCAAGCTGGTCAAGGGCTTTATGATCGAGTCTTACCTGGAGGACGGCAACCAACCGGTCGACGGCGGCGTCTTTGGCAAGTCGATCACCGATCCGTGCCTGGGCTGGGAAAAGACCGACTACCTCATCCACGAGATCGCGGAACGTATTTAGAGTTACGGCGTTTTACCAAACGCCGTAACGGCCCGACGCTGCAAACCCGCCAGAACGGCAATCTGCCTTTCAGCTTCGACGGCATGACCAAAAGGTCAATGCCGCCTCGCTTCAAGGCACCTTGCTCGCTCTGGCGGGTTTTCGCTGACGTTTTTCGACCTGCATCGTTGCCAGGGTTGGCACCAATGACTAATGCGGTAGCAAGCTACGTCGGTCCGATTGATCGGCTGGGTTTTCGAGGTGCCCCAGGTCGCCGCGAAAGAGGAGCGAAGCGTACTTTGGTACGCGAGCGACGGTTTGAGCGGCGAGATGGGGTGCCTCGGAAAGCCAGACGATTAAGCGGACGGTTCCTGCTGCGTAATGCAGTGGATATTTCCGCCACCGAAGACGACCTGCTCGGACTGAACGCCGACGCACTTGTAGACGCCCTCGCCCCAGACCTCGTCGTAGATCTTCTGGAGCGTGTCAACGGCAAGCTGATCGTTCTCGTCGCCGTACTGCGGGACGATGACGCCGTGGTTGGTGACCAGGTAGTTCATGTAGGAGGCGATCAGCGGCTCGTCGGCAACGCGCGGCTCGGCGTTCTCGTCGGCGTCGATGGTGTCGCAGGAAGCCTGGTCCATGAACAGCGGGTTCACAGGCATGCAGAGCTTGTAGACCTTCATCTTGCGGCCCTTGGCGTCAACGGCGTTGGAAAGGGTCTCGTAGACAGCATGGCATTGCTCGTAGAACGGATACTCGGGATCGTCGGTCCAGATGCAGGCCATGACGCCCGGAGCGATGAACGTAGCGACATCATCAATGTGGCCGTTGGTCTCCTCGGGATCGATACCCTCCTTGACCCAGATGACCTTCTCGACACCCAGGTACTCCTTGAGGTGCTCGTCCATATAGGCGCGAAGTTCCTCACTCCAGGGCTCAAACTTCTTGTGGAACTTGGGCCAGATGGACTCGGGATCCTCTTCCTCCTCCAGAACCGCAGAGCAGGTGCGGCCCGGGGAAAGCAGGCACTGGTCGGTCACGACCACGGTGCCTTCGCCGTCGACGGTAATGGAACCGCCCTCGAGGATCATGTCATCGGGACGATAGCGACGGCAGCCGGAAAGCTCAGCCATCTTAAGGGCAATCTGCTCGTCCTTGTCCCACGGGAAGTACAGGCCGTCGACAAGACCGCCATAAGCGTTGAAGTGCCAGTGGTTGGCGCGCTTATCGCCCTTGCCATTGATAACAAAAGTGGCAGCGGTGTCGCGGAACCAAGCGTCGTCGGTGGTCATCTCGATAACGGTGACGTTCTCGTCTTCCTCAAAGGCAGCCTTGCAGTTGGCGTAGTCGGCCTGGTTGGCGCACATGGTGACCGGGGTGAACTCGGCGATGGCGCGAGCGATGGCGGCATACTGCTTCTGAGCCGGCTTGGCACCATGGGCCCAGGTATCGGTGCGATGGGGCCAGCCCATCCACACGCGATCCTGTGGGGCGAACTCAGCAGGCATAAAGAAGCCATCGGCCTTAGGGGTGGACTCGGACTCGGTGATCGTACGCATAAGATTTCCTCCAAATCGAACGATCGCTTGCTGCAGGCGGGTTACCCGCAGCCTAAAACCAAGAGGTGGCGGACGCCCGTTCCCCGGCAAAGGTCGGGGCGCCCGGCGCCGGTTTTCACGGAGTCGCACCGGCAAGCGACGACGCAACCTGGCGCGCGGAGACAAAACGCACGAAGGATACGGAAGAGAGATTGGGGCGGGCGGTGGTTACCAGAGCCATCGCTCACACCCACCCCGGGGAATGGTCAAGTAGCGAGGAGGGTTGGAGCCCCGAATCCGGGTGCTCTAGTCCTCCTCGGACTCCTCAGCGAGGCGCTGAGCAGCCAGCTCGGGAGTGAGACCCTTGTACTCGGTCTCGCGGCCCTTAGCACTGACGACGCGGACAACCTCGCCAATAAGCAAGAGCACGATGAAGATGACGATCATCGGGACCTTATCGCCAATCTCATCGACAGAGAACGGAATCAGCGTTGCAACGATAGCCAGAATCAGCTCGATGCAGGGAATAGCCAGCATGACCTTCATCATGGCGCCCTTAAACGGGAACGTAAAGATACGCTCACGGTTGGGGTCGTTCTTACGAAGGTTGAGGAATGCCGGGAACATCGGGATGTAGGTCAGCAGCAGGAAGACAACGGAGGTACCGAAGAGCATCCAGAAGACACCGTTGGAGATGGCGTCGATGGGAACCAGCTGCAGGCACAGCACCAGGGAGGCAACGATGGCGTTGACCAGGTTGGCGCCGTTGGGCATGTCGTCATCCGAGATCATCGAGGCGAAGACCTTGGGCATGTTGCCATGCTCGGCAGCATAGCGAGCAACGGAGTTGACGCCGAAGGACCAGGCAGCCATGTTGGCGAACAGCGTGATCAGGAAGGCGATGCAGATGACCTTAAAGATCATGGAATCGCCCACAATAGTCTGGACAGCGTAGATCATACCGTAGTCGGGATCGATGGAATCGGCCGACACAGCAGCGCCGATGCCAAAGCCAGCGAACAGGTAGATCACGGCGATGGACAGGCCGCCGACGATGATAGCCTTGGGGATATCGCGAGCGGGATCGGCCATATCGTCGGTCATGGTGCAGATGACCTCGAAGCCCATGAAGTTAAAGATGATGATCGACAGGTAGCCGAGCGCGTTGGTGTTGGTGAGCTCGGGCAAGAAGGTAACAGCGGACATATCGTTCGCAAAACCGTTCTCCATGGCGTACCAAATGCCCAAAGCGCCGACGATAGCGGCAACGGCGACCTTGATGATGGCGCCGCCGTTCAGGACCCATTCGGAGTCGGCAGCCTTGGAACGACCCATAAGATAGACAATCCACACAAAGGCAAGGTCGATACCAATCTTGGCAATCAGATTGAACTCGACGCCAAAGACCATGCCCAAAATGTCAGGGAACATAGTAGCCAGCGAGGCAATCCACAGCGGGTAGTTAACCCAGTAGTAGTACGAAATGCGGGCGCCCCACTTGTCGCCCAGGCCATCGCGTACCCAGTCGTAAATGCCGCCCTCGCCGTCATAGGTAGTGCCGAGCTCGGCAACGACCATGCCATAAGGGAGCAGGAAGGTCAGAATCAGGAAGATCCACCAGAAGAACTGCTGGTTGCCAATGGCAGCGGCAGGTGCGGCGGCCTCGCAAACGAAGACGACGCAGATGATGGTCGAGATGACCGTCAAGAAGGAGAGCTTTTTCTTTCCGTCGCTCATGATGAGCTCCTTCGCTCAGTCTTGGACAAATCGAGGTCCTTAAAATATTAAGGCAATTGCCGGGCCTCGGTGGGCGGGCGACAGGAGACGAGCATCCGACGCCCGCAGACGTGCTTCTACGATGAAGTTACGCGGTTTTACCAAACCGCGTAACGGCTCGACACTGCAAGCGCCCCTAGGCGGCAAGGTGACGTTCAATCGTCGGTCGCGTACCAAAGTACGCTTCCCTCCTCTTTCACGTCACCTTGATCGCTTAGGGGCGCTTTTGCTGACTTATGCTCAACCTGCAATTGTTTTGCTTTAGGTCGCCTATTCGCTGTAGCGGGTGGCTATGGCAGCTTGCACCATGCCAGTGCTCATGAGGTAGGTCACCAGGAAGTAGCCGCCGTAGGCTGCCAGGAAGATTGCACAGGTGAGGCCCACGGTGCCGCCGATGCTCATATTTCCGAATATGCTCACGATCTCGATGATCACCTTAAGTGCCACAAAGGAGTGCGCCAAGCCCACTGCCAGCGGGAACAGGAAGAATACCGCTTGCTGCGCCATCACCGAATGGCGAA
>UMBF01007339.1_pt1 | contig 11394 bp, 9 predicted proteins | sample 1963901 | NCBI WGS metagenome assembly UMBF01 (sample SAMEA4835935, study PRJEB28245) | human gut metagenome | biome: gut microbiome; material: fecal sample | place: Denmark | collected 2008 | reverse complement strand
AAAATCCTCGTGTCTCTGGTTCGATTCCGGAACTAGGCACTTTTAATTGTATAGAGAACATATTGGTATAATTGGAAACGACACATGTGTGCATTACTCACTGATTAACGAACAACACGCGTGTGTTTTTCTATGCTCAAATTTATTTATATTAAAGGAGGGCAAAATTATGCCAAAGAAGAGTAGACTCGAAAATATTTTATTTACACTTGTTATGGCGTTTGTCATGGTGTATGCCATGGTATGCTATAACATCGCAATCGACAAAGGCGGAATGACAAACGAAGTTTTTCTGCTGGCGTTTCATGAAATACCGATTATGTGGCCGATCGCATGTATCCTGGAGTATTTTGTAGTGGAGAAACTGGCAACGATGCTGGCGTTTCGTCTGGTAAATCCGAAAGAAGACAAGCCGGTCTTTGTGACACTTGCAATCTGTTCTATGATCGTTTGTCTGATGTGTCCGGTAATGAGTCTGATTGCCACGGTTTTGTTTGCACATCCGGGAAATCAGGTGATCGCAGTGTGGCTGCAAAAATTTGCATTAAACTTCCCAATGGCATTATGCTGGCAGATCTTTTTTGGAGGAGTATTTGTAAGAAACTTATTTACATGGGTGAAAAAAGCGATTCATCATAAATAAAATCATCATGAATAAAAAGAGGGTGCGCATAATGCGCACCCTTTTTTTGGGGGTAGGAAAATAATGAAAAATGGTAAAACTGCTTCCGGCACAAAACCGGAAACAAGAATTACTGTGATTAAGTATTAGCCCATAACCACTTCGACAGAGACTTCTGTCTTGCCGGTTGGTAATGGAATCGTATTTCCGTCTACGGCAATGCCATCAACGGTCATGGAAGCAACACCCTTTTCTACGTGTTTCGGGTTACGGACGCTGATGTGATAGGTCACACCACGGAAGTCACGTTTAGCTTCGAAGCCATCCAGAGTGGATGGAATACATGGATCGACGGTCAATCCGTCGTAATCCGGACGAATTCCGAGAATATACTGGGAAACGTCCAGGAATGTCCATGCTGCAGTACCGGTCAGCCAGCTGTTCTTGGCTTCTCCAAAATTTGGAGCATCTTTTCCGGCAATCATCTGCGAATATACATAAGGTTCGGTACGGTGAATTTCGCTGATATCTTCGATATATGCAGGACAGGTTCTTGTATATACCTGCCATGCACGGTTTCCACGTCCGACAACGGTTTCTGCAATGGAAATCCAAGGATTGTTGTGGCAGAAGATTCCGGCATTTTCTTTATATCCTGGTGGATAAGAGGAAATTTCACCAAGTTCTACATGGTATCTGTGATAAGGTGGCTGAAGAAGTACAATACCGTATTTAGTATCCAGATATTTTTCTACGGATTCCATGGCTTTCAGACAGTTTCCTTCTTTCAGACCGATCTCTGCCATAACGCAGAAGCCTTGTGGCTCGATAAAAATCTTACCGTCTTCACATTCTTTAGAACCAATCTTGTTTTTGTAATGATCGTATGCACGCAGGAACCATTCTCCGTCCCAGCCGGCATTAAGAACTGTTTTTTCCATTTCCGCAATGGCATCTTCTGCAAGTTTTGCCTCGTCTTCAAGTCCTCTGTGACGGCAGATCTCTACATAATCTTTACCGTAACGGACAAACATACCGGCAATGAAAACAGACTCTGCATTTGGTCCTTCGGATGGGCCGAATGTCTGGAAGGATTCTCCCGGTTCTGTGGAGAAGCAGTTTAAGTTCAGGCAGTCATTCCAGTCTGCACGGCCGATCAGCGGAAGTTTATGCGGTCCGAGATGATCGATGGTGTAGTGGAAGGAACGGCGTAAATGCTCCATAAAATCAGTTGCCTTGGAAGGATCACTGTCATACGGCGTTTTTTCATCCAGGATGGTGTAATCCCCGGTTTCTTTGATATATGCTGCGGTACCTGCAATCAGCCAGAGCGGATCATCGTTGAAACCGCTTCCGATATCAGAATTACCTTTCTTGGTCAGAGGCTGATACTGATGATATGCACTTCCGTCTTCAAACTGTGTTGCTGCACTATCCAGAATACGCTCTCTTGCGCGGTCAGGAATCAGATGTACGAAACCAAGCAGATCCTGACAGGAATCACGGAATCCCATGCCTCGTCCGATACCGGATTCGAAGTAGGAAGCAGAACGGCTCATATTAAATGTGACCATACACTGATACTGATGCCAGATGTTTACCATACGATCCAGTTTTTCCTCGGAAGAGGATACCGTAAAGTGAGAAAGCAGTTCATCCCAGTATTTTTTCAGTTCAGCCAGTGCTGCTTCTGATTTTTCTTTGGTATCAAATTCTTTCATCAGAGCTTCCGCACGTGTGCGGTTAATCTTTCCATCTTCGGCGCGTCCGATCCATTTTTCTTCAACAGGATTCTCTATGTATGCCAGAATAAATACGAAAGTTTTGGATTCGCCGGGAGCAAGAGACACTTTCAGATGATGGGAGCCTACCGGAGCCCATCCGCTGGCAATGGAGTTTTTGGACTGATCGGACACGACAACTTCGGGAGCAGAGTTTTCTCCGTATGCTCCAAGGAAGGAATCGCGGTCAGTATCAAATCCGTCTATCGGGGCATTCACTGCATACAGTGCATAGTGATTACGACGCTCACGGTATTCGGTCTTATGATAAATTGCAGATCCATGAACTTCTACTTCACCGGTAGAGAAATTACGCTGGAAGTTGGTCATGTCGTCCATTGCATTCCATAAACAGAATTCTACATAAGAAAAAACAGAAAAATCTTTCGTCTCTTTACTGTTATTGGTAAGAGTCAGCTGATTGATCTCACAGTTCTTTCCAACCGGAACAAATGCGGTCAGCTCTGCCTGCAGATCATTTTTACTGCTCCGGAAGGTGGAGTAGCCCATACCGTGATGACACTCATAAGCGTCCAGATCGGTCTTGGTTGGCATCCATCCGGGATTCCAGATGGTATCGCCCTCTTTAATATAGTAGTAGTGTCCATTGCTGTCGAAAGGAACATTGTTATAACGGTATCTCGTCAGACGAAGAAGCTTTGCATCTTTATAGAAGCTATAGCCACCGCAGGTATTGGAGATCAGAGAAAAGAAATTCTCAGAACCCAGATAGTTGATCCATGGGAGTGGTGTCTTAGGAGAGGTAATAACATATTCTTTGTTCGCATCATCGAAATATCCAAATTTCATGTGTGTATCCTCCATATAAAATTATTTACTTGTGACATAGTAGATGAAAGTGGAAAGAAGCATTTGGTGGAGTAATCAATCCATCGTGCTTGTTTTAAATGCCACTTATCTATGAGAGCGAAAACGTTTAAGCACTCTCTTTTATAAATAGAGTATAGTCTCTGAAATTTAAAAAATCAACACAAAATGGCTTAAAACAGGCAAATCCAGCAACTTGAACAAAAACGAAAACAAAAAATATAAGAAAGCAACAAATGCGTGCGCAACATTAAAAAACAAAATATTGCGTAAACGTTTAAGAATAAAACAGCGTGCGCATGCACGGACACAAAATACACATACAATATGCATAAAACAGTCAAGGATAAAGTGTTTAAATTGACGAAATGACAAAAAAGTATTGCATTCACCGGCATATGGGGGTATATTAAAGCTACGAAAACGATTAAGAAAATTTCCCGAAACATTGGAGGAATGATATGGTATCTTTAAAAACAATTGCTGAACGATGTGGTGTTTCTACTGCGACCGTAAGCAAAGCACTGAATGATCATAAAGATATCAGCGAAGAGACAAAAAACCGGGTAAAGCAAACGGCACAGACACTTGGATATTTTCCGAATGCAGCGGCCAGAGCGCTTAAGACGAACCGTTCATATAATATCGGGGTACTCTTCGAGGAGGAAGCCGGAAGAGGCCTGACTCATGAATATTTCTCCGGTGTACTGAACGGACTTAAGATTCAGGCAGAAAAGTTAGGATATGATATTACATTTATCAATACCTGCTTTGAAAACCGGAAGATGTCCTATTATGAACATTGCCGGTACCGGAATTTTGAGGGAGTCGTAATTGTATGTGCCAATTTTGACGACCCGGATGTGATCGAGCTGATGAACAGTGAAATACCTGTAGTTACGATTGATTATGTGCATCATAACTGCACCGCAGTTACTTCCAACAATATACAGGGTATGGAAGATTTAGTAAAGTACATATACAGTCAGGGACACAGAAAAATTGCATATATTCATGGACAGGAAGGGTCCAGTGTTACAAGGGACCGGCTGGCAAGCTTTTATCGGACGATTGATGAGCTTGGACTTGAAATTCCCGATACATACGTCCGGACAGCCGATTATCTGGAAACCAAAGGGGCAGCAAAACAGACAAGGGAACTGTTGAACTTAGAGGCTCCACCGACCTGTATCATTTATCCGGATGATACTTCTTTAATAGGAGGAAGAAATGTCATTATTGAAATGGGACTTCGCATCCCGAGAGACATTTCGGTAGCCGGATATGACGGTACAATGATTTCGCAGCTTTTATATCCAAAACTCACAACAATTCGTCAGAATACAGAAATAATTGGAAGTGAAGCAGCAACAAGGCTCATCGGAACCATTGAAAAACCGAGAACAACTCTCGTTGAGAGAGTCGTTATAGAAGGAAGTTTAGTTCCGGGACAATCCGTAGGTGCAATTCAGCCGAAGGAATAAACCGGAAGATTTCTTCAAAACAAACAGACCAGAAGGTCAACAATATTAAGGAGGGTTTTATATGAAAAAGAAAGTCGTAAGTGCACTGCTGTGCGCAACAATGGTAGCAACAATGTTTGCTGGCTGTGGAAGCAAAGAGAGTGATAACAATGCATCAACACCGGACACTTCAAAGGCAGATACCAGTTCTGAAGTATCCGAACCGGCAGAAGACACAGGAAAGGTTTTAAACATTTACTGCTGGAACGAGGAATTTAAGAGCCGTATTACCGCTCACTATCCGGATTATCAGGAAGTAGATGCAACACATGGTAAGATCGGGGATGTAGATGTTGTCTGGAACATTACACCAAACGATGACAACGCTTATCAGAATAATCTGGATGCAACATTGTTAAATCAGGCAGATGCTCCGGCAGATGACAAGATCGATCTGTTCCTTGTAGAAGCTGATTACGCACTGAAGTATGTAGATACGGATTACACAATGCCGATCAAGGATCTGGGAATTACCGATGATGATCTGTCTAAGCAGTATCAGTACACAAAGGATATCGTTACGGATTCTAAGGGAGTGTTAAAAGGTCTTTCATGGCAGGGCTGTCCGGGTGTTCTTTTCTATAACAGAGATGCAGCAAAAGAAGTTCTTGGAACAGATGATCCGGATAAGGTTCAGGAAAGTGTAAAGGATTGGGATACATATAACGATACGGCAAAGAAAATGAAAGATGCCGGTTACAAGATGACCGCTTCTGCAAACGATACTTACCGTGTATACTCCAACAATGTAACATCCAAGTGGGTAGACGGAAACAAGATCAGCATTGATGACAATATTATGAAATGGGTAGATGATTCCAAGGCTCAGGTAGATGCAGGAGAGACAGGTACATGTGATCTCTGGTCAGATGACTGGTCAAAAGGCTTCTATCCACAGGGTAAAGTATTCTGCTACTTTGGACCTGCATGGTTAGTAAACTTCTCTATGGCAGCTGATACAGAAGGATCTATCGGTTACAACGGTGGATGGGGCGCAGCTCAGGGACCGCAGGGATTCTTCTGGGGTGGTACATGGATTTGTGCAGCTCAGGGAACAGACAATGCCAACCTTGTAAAAGACATTATGTTAAAGATGACAACCGATGATGATATTATGAAAGATATCGTAGTTGATGATGATGATTTCGTAAACAACAGCACGGTTATGAACGGAATGGCAGATGGATCAATTAAGGTAAAAGACAATAAAGAATACAGCAGCAAGATTCTTGGTGGTCAGAATCCTCTTCCAATGTACTGTGCAGGTGTTGAGACACTTGATTTAAGCAACCTTTCTTCTTACGATCAGGGATGTAACGAGGAATTCCAGAACGCTATGAAGAACTACTTCGAAGGAAAAGCAACAAAGGATGAGGCACTTGATCTCTTCTACAAGGCTGTAACTGAGAAGTACCCAGAGTTAACTTACTAAAAACGATTATTAACAAGCACCACAGGGACCGTGCCTGCCATACAGGAATGGAGGCACGGTCATTTTAACAAAAACTATGTGTAACAAAAACTATATTCATCATAACATACCAGTTGGGAGGTAGGTCTTATGAAAAGTAATAGTGGAGGAAAAGCGGTCAGATATAATAAATGGGGCTACATATTTCTGATTCCATTTATCGTTGTATTTGTAATATTTCAGCTGGTACCGTTAGTAAACACCATTTATAACAGTTTTTTTGAAAATTACATGTCTGGTCTGACACAGGTTGGACCGAGATTTGTTGGATTAGATAACTATAAGGCTTTGTTCAGCAGTGGAGATATCTGGACATATTTTAAGAACACGATGGTTCTCTGGATCATGTGCTTCATACCACAGATTTTCCTCTCCCTTTTATTAGGTGCATGGTTTTCCGATGTCCGTCTGAAATTAAAAGGGTCCAGATTCTTCAAAACGGTTATTTATCTGCCGAACCTGATTATGGCATCTGCATTTTCCATGTTGTTCTTCACTCTCTTTTCAGATGGAGGACCAATCAACTCTTTACTGATGCAGATCGGATTTATCTCAGAACCTTATAAATTTTTATCCCACGCAGGAAGTGCCAGAGGTTTGATCGCCATGATGAACTGCCTGATGTGGTTTGGTAATACGACCATTCTTCTGATGGCAGGAATGATGGGAATTGATACTTCTCTGTTTGAGGCAGCCGAGGTGGATGGAGCTACTTCCACACAGGTATTTTTCAAGATAACACTTCCATTGCTTCGCCCGATTCTGGTGTATGTAATTATCACATCCCTGATCGGTGGTCTGCAGCTGTTCGATGTACCACAGATTTTGACAAACGGAACCGGTGATCCGATGAGATCTACCATGACCTTGATCATGTATCTGAATAAGCATCTGTTCAGTAAGAACTATGGTATGGCAGGGGGACTGTCCGTTGTACTGTTCATTCTTACTACAGTCTTAAGCCTGATCGTATTTAAGGTTACCGGCAATGACAAGAGAAAGGGGTAATTGATATGGCAAAGACAAATAAAAATGACATCCAGAAGGGTGTAGGACTTCATGCACGGCGCGTCATCGCCTATGTAGTATTGATTATTATCTCATTTTTCTGTCTGTTCTGGTTTTACATTATGTTTATCAATGCAACCAGATCAAACGGACAGTTACAATCCGGATTTACCGCGATTCCAAGTACAAACCTGTTAAAAAACTGGAACAATCTGGTGCACGGAACGCTTCCAATCTGGTATGGAATGTTCAACAGTCTGATCATCGCTGCCTGCTCAGCAGTGCTTTGTACATATTTCTCAACCATGACCGCATATGCGATCCATGCGTATGAGTTCAGAATGAAACGGTTTATTTATCCATTTATCCTGATGATCATGATGATTCCGACACAGGTTACCGCACTTGGATTTATTAAGCTGGTAACAAAGATGGGACTGATGGATTCCTTTATTCCACTCATTGTTCCAACGATTGCTTCTCCGGTTGTATTCTTCTACATGAAGCAGTACATGGAGAGTGCACTTCCGTTATCTTTGATTGAGGCAGCACGAATTGACGGTTCCGGTGAGTTCCGTACCTTCAACAGTATCGTACTTCCGCTCATGAAACCGGCGATTGCCGTACAGGCAATTTTCACATTCGTCAGCAGCTGGAACAATTACTTCACACCGGCACTGATTCTGCATGATGATAAAAAGAAAACACTTCCAATTCTGATTGCACAGCTTCGTGCAGCAGACTGGTTGAAGTTTGATATGGGCCAGGTATATGTGATGATTACATTCTCGATCCTGCCGGTTATCGTTGTGTATCTGATTCTTTCCAAGCATATCGTTCAGGGTATTGCACTGGGAAGTGTCAAGGGATAATGTGAAATATAACGTTAAAAACTGCAGTTGATGCTGTACTACAAAAAGGAGTTGCCTTTTGCGGGGCAACTCCTTTTTTAGTGAAGAATGATGGATATCCGGTGTCGGGACGTCAGATGGACAAATGATAGATCTGCATCCAGGTGTTGATCTGGATAAAGTAAGCAATGAGCTGCGGACCTGCCATCAACTGGCCGAACCATGGTTTGCCGAGTTCCTTTGGTGCGGCAAGGAAAGCTTCTGTTTTGGAACGGTCCAGAAGCGGCAGTACCGGAGAATTCGGATCGCTTAGGATTTCCCGCATGCGCCTGATCAGCATCTGTTCGTAGGCCGGATGGTATGTCTTTGGATACGGACTTTTTTTGCGCCAGAGCAGTTCCCGTGGCAGCAGATCGGCACAGGCATCCCGCAACAGGGATTTTTCGACTCCATTCCGATATTTCATCTGCCACGGCACATTGAAAACATATTCCATGATCCGGTGATCGGCAAATGGGACACGGGCTTCCAGGGAAGAGTACATGCTGGTGCGGTCCATGCGGTCGAGCAGGGTCTGCATGAACCATTTGATATTCAGATAGCCAATGTCACGACGGCGGGCTTCCTCAGGGGATTCGCCATCCAGATGCGGAACGTGGGAGAGTGTTTCCTCATAGCGTGCATGAGAATATTCTGCCAGATCCAGCGTGCGAAGCACGTCATCGGAAAGAATGGAGGTACGTGCAGCAGGATCGGCAGACCACGGAAAACCATCCCGGTTCATAAGTTCCGGTCGGTAAAACCATGGATAGCCGCCGAAAATTTCATCGGCACATTCTCCGGTGAGTGTTACTTTATTATGTTTGGCGACTTCGGAACAAAAATACAAAAGAGAGGCGTCCACATCGGTCATTCCGGGAAGGTCTTTGGCGGTGACCGCATCGGACAGGGCGGCAAAGAGAGCCTCCTGGCTGCACTCTAAATAGGTGTGGGATGTTTTACAATATTGCAGCATCCGGTTGACGTAAGGAAGATCCCGTTCCGGCTGAAAGGCATTGGACTTAAAATATTTCTCGTTTTCAGAGAAGTCAAAAGAAAACGTGTTTAAAATTTTTCCTTCTTTTTGCATATGGAGGGCGGCTAATGCAGTGACAATCGAAGAATCAATGCCGCCGGAGAGAAAGGTGCATACCGGAACATCGGACACCATCTGTCGTTCTACAGTGTCACGCACGAGAAAGGAAACGGTCTGTACGGTTTTGGCATAGGAATCTTTATGTTCCCAGCAGGGCAGATCCCAGTAGAGAATGTCGTGCTGTCCGTCCGGACAGAATATATGATAATGTCCCGGCATAACTTCCTTTACGCCTGTGAATACGCCGTTTCCGGAGGTGCGTGCCGGACCGACCGCCAGAATTTCCTGCAGACTGTTTTTGTCAATGGATGGAGTGACATCCGGATGACAAAATAATGCTTTGGGTTCCGATCCAAAAACAAATGAGCTTCCGGTCTTGGTATAAAACAAAGGCTTTGTGCCGGCACGGTCACGGTAGAGAAGCAGTTCTCTGTTGGTATCGTCCCAGATTGCAAATGCGAAAATTCCATTTAATTTTTCAACAAAATTTTTTCCAAAATGCATATAAGCGCACAGAATGATTTCCGTGTCGGATGTTGTGGTAAAGCGATATCCGGCTGCCTGCAGTTCGGGCAGCAGTTCCCGGTGATTATAAATTTCTCCATTGTAAACAATGGAACAGGTTTTCCCGTGGAAAGTACGTGTCATAGGCTGGATACCGCTTTTAAGATCGCGGATGGAAAGGCGTGCATGTGACAGCCCCACATGTGGCTGTAGATCAATCATCGCCTGATCCGGACCGCGGTGCTTTAAAGTTTCGTGCATTTGTACAAGGATCGTTTCCCAGAAGTTTTTTTTGTCATAGTAGTTTAATGAAAAATCGCAAAAGCCTGAAATTCCACACATAATTTGTCTCCTTACCGTTGGGCTGCGGCTCTAAAAGCAGCCATCTTAGTTTTAGTCTATGCAGAAATTTCTATACAAATGCAAAAAAGAGGGGTATGATGAGTACAAAATACAAGAAAAAGAGGAAGAATTATGTTGAAACTGGAACAGGGAAGACCCGCGGATACGTCAGGAAGACAGGAAAAGGAGATCCGTGTGTATGATTTTTTAGATAAACTTGGCGTTATATATGACAGGGTAGATCATGAAGCCCTGATGACGATGGAAGCATGTGAGGAGGCAGACCGCGTGCTGGAAGCTACCATATGCAAGAATCTGTTTTTGTGTACGGCAAATAAAAAAGAATTTTATCTTCTGATGATTGTGGGAGATAAACGTCTCGTAACAAAGGATGTATCAAAAAAGCTTGGTACGAGCCGGCTTTCTTTTGCCAGTGAATCGTATATGGAAGAGTATCTCGATATTACACCGGGATCGGTCAGCGTGCTGGGGCTTATGAATGATACTGAAAATCATGTGCAGCTGGTCATTGATGAAGATGTTTTAAAGGGAGAATATGTGGGATGTCATCCGTGTATTAATACGTCCAGCCTGCGTGTGCGCACTGCAGATCTGATGAAAAAAATCGTTCCTGCAATGCATCACGAGGCGAAGATCATTCAGATTTAGACGGTTTCTTTTTGCGCTGGCGCAGTTCCCGGAAAAAAGCAGAAAGCATGGAAGAACAGGTCTCTTCAAGAACACCTCTGGTAATTTCCACCTGATGGTTAAATTGCTGCATTTGCAGAAGATTCAGGACAGATCCCGCACATCCGGCTTTGGGATTCATGGAACCGATGATTACCCGCCGCATACGGGATTGTACAATTGCACCGGCACACATCTGGCATGGCTCCAATGTGACGTAGAGGTCGCAGTCCTCAAGCCGCCAGTCACCTGTTTTTTTACTTGCTTTGCGGATGGCAGACAGTTCTGCATGGGCAAGCGTATTTTTATCGATGTTGCGCCGGTTATATCCTCTTGCGATGATTTTACCGTTTTGGACAATCACACATCCAATCGGGACTTCATCGATCACATAGGCTTTTTTCGCCTGTTTTAAGGCTTCTTTCATAAATTTTTCATCATCAGTCATAGACATTCTTCCTTGAAATCGTTATGATAATTATGGGGATAAGTAACCTTTTAATTACAGTATAATACTATACCATAGAAATCATATGGAAGGAAGAAGTATGTTATTTGCATATGAGACAGAACGTCTTCTTTTAAAAATAATAAAGCCGGATCAGGCAGATGCGGTACTGGATTTTTATATGCGGGATAAAG
>UMBF01011145.1_pt1 | contig 11417 bp, 10 predicted proteins | sample 1963901 | NCBI WGS metagenome assembly UMBF01 (sample SAMEA4835935, study PRJEB28245) | human gut metagenome | biome: gut microbiome; material: fecal sample | place: Denmark | collected 2008 | reverse complement strand
ATATATTGCTGGTTAAAGTTTTGGCGTCAAAGCCGCCAAAACAATCACATCGGACGAGCAAAGCTCGCCGATTTTGCGAGGTTTTACAAGCCTTGATAAAATGGAGTCAAAAAAGGAGGTTTACGAAAGTCATGGAGTCAAAAGTACAAAAAATGAAAAAAAGCACCGATGTTGCAGAAGAAAACGATGGTGTCACAGCAGAAAAAATCAAGTTTCCGTTGTATGTATTTCCCGAGACTATGAAAACGGTTGATATCTTATACAAGTCGGATAACTGCTCTTCACGCACGGAGTTTATGGAAAAGGCAATCAGATTTTACTGCGGTTATCTTTTGCAGAACAAGCCTGAGCTTGTGGATTATCTTGCTCCGCAGATTGCAACGATAACAGAGGGAATTGTAAAAGGCACGGAACAAAGGTTGTCCCGTGCCATGTTTAAGGTCGCTGTTGAACTTGGTGCAGTATCACATATGCTTGCGGCGATACATGGTATTGATGATGATACTATGATAAAGCTGAGGGCTATGTGTACGGATGAGGTTAAGCGGATCAATGGTATTATTAATTTTGAGAAGGCGGTTAGGTATCAGCGGTCAGATTAAATCAAATTAAAACGGAGGTGATATGTGTTGGCGCTATCACAGTTGATTGTCACAAGCCGCTATCTGAAAAGCGGAAATCAGAAAATTAAAAACAAGCGCAGAAACTACACAAAGTACATTGCAACCCGTGAAACAGTTGAAGTCCGTGATCAAAACACTATTGACAGAAATGATAATGCTACAAAAAATCAGAAAGAGCTTATAGATGATTTGCTGATCGATTTTCCCGAAGCCAAAAGATACCTTGAGTATGGGGACTATATCGCTGATTCTACCGTAGAAAACGCATCTGAGCTTATCAGTACGATCATTGAGCGTAACGCCGACATCATCGGAAATCGGCAGAATTTTGTGGGCTATATGGCTATGCGACCGGGAGTTCAGAAAAGAGGTTCGCACGGTTTGTTTAATGAAAAAGATGAACCGATCATTCTTGATAGAGTAGCTAACGAAATAGCAAATCACAAAGGCAATGTCTGGTCGCACGTTGTTTCGCTCCGACGTGAGGACGCTATTCGTCTTGGCTATGATAATTCGGAAGTATGGCGTGACCTTGTGAAAAGGCATATTTCCGATATTGCAAAAGCACAGCGGATTCCGCTTTGCAATCTGAAATGGTATGCCGCGTTCCATGACACAACTCATCATCCGCATATTCATCTGCTTGTTTATTCAACGAATCCAAAGCAGGGATTTTTAACTACTAAGGGTATTGATCAGATACGTTCAGCCTTTGCAAACGATATATTTCATGACGATTTACAGTCAATCTATCAGGAGCAGACGTTAAGCCGTAACGAATTGAAAACTGTATCCAAAACAGAATTTGAAAATATAGTTAGAAAAATTCAGCAAGGCGGTTTTGATAATTCGCAGCTTGAAAATTTTATCTACAAACTACATTCTCAGCTACAAAAAGTTAAAGGCAAAAATGTGTATGGCTATCTTCCGCCGGAGGTCAAGGAAACGGTAAACAATATATTTTTGAAGCTTGCAAAAGATGAAAATATACAACAGCTCTATGAAAAGTGGTGTGACTTGGAGCGGTTGAAGTGCAAGACCTATACGCAAAAGGAAAAAGAACTGCCTGCGCTTACCGACAATAAGGTTTTTCAGCCTGTGCGGAATATGATAATCAGGACTGTGCTTGATATGGATAACCCCATAGTTGATGTATTAGTCGAAGAACCCGAACCTACCGAACGATTTGAGAATGATGACTCTGATAGTTTAACTGCAGAAATATTTCCACAGTTCGATGAAGCGGAACAATTCGCAGGCGACAAAGTAATATTTTCAGATAACGATGATCCTACAGCTGAAGATTTCATTTGGAGTTATGAAAATATAGTAACGGTTGATGTTGATGATACTCCAAAAAGTAAGTATTATTTAAAATGGAGTAATTCATACAAAGAAACCTGTAAACTGATTTACAATAAGAAATCCAAGCTTGAGGATTTTCAAAATGCGGAACAGCTTTTGCTTACCGAATCAAAGTCAGGCAATGTTCTTGCCATTCACGATCTGGGAAAGCTGTACTCCACAGAAAAGCTTGGTACAAAAGATGAGAAAAGGTCATATCAATACTATGCCGAGGCATTGCAGGGATTTATGGAGATCGAACCCGATTCAGATTTTATGCTCCCCTATGAACCGAAACATGAGGGTCAGGTCATGAAACCTGTGGATATGCGTTCTTACGTTTGGTATCGCATAGGCAAAATGCATTGCTATGGTTTAGGAACGGAGCAAGATTACGTTCAGGCATTTGATTGGTTTTTGAAATCGGCAAAAGAGGAAAACAAATTCGCTCAGTACAGTCTTGCCAACCTATATTATTACGGCAACGGCGTGGAGAAAGATTTGTCGCTGGCGTTTTTGTGGTATCAAAAATCATCTGCACAGGGACAGCCATATGCTTCCTATGCTATTGCACAAATGTACAGCAAAGGTGAATATGTAAGTCAAGGTGGGGAAACCGCTCAACGATACTATAAAGCCGCATTATCGGGTTTTCTGGAACTCGAAAGTAAGGAGCAGGCTGACGATAACCTATATTACAAACTGGGCTCTATGTTTAAAAAGGGTCTCGGAACTGACATTGATATGGATAGGGCTATAGATTACTTCAAACGTTCCGCTGAGATGAATAACAAGAATGGGTTGTATGAATACGGAAAGGCTCTGCTGCTTGGTGAGCATATTCCTCAGGATAAGGAAAAGGCGGTCAAAATGCTTGAAAAAGCAATAAAGCTTGAGAATATCAATTCAAAATGTTTCCTTGCACTTGAATATATTTCAGGTGAGCATTTAGATCAGGACATTGACAAAGGACTTGCTATGCTTACCGAGTGTGCTGACAGCGGAGATACTTGTGCCTGTTACAAGCTCGGCAAGATATATTTCAAGGGCGAGATCGTATTGCAGGACTTGGATAAAGCCGAGAAATACTTGCTTTTAGCTGAGGATAACGAATTCACACAGTATGCACTTGGCAAGCTTTATCTGCAAAAAGAAAAGTATGATGTTCAAAAAGCTGTTGACTACTTTGAAAAATCCGCAGATAAGAATATGTGGTCAAGCTATCAGCTCGGCAGGCTTTATCTGTTTGGAGCAGAGGGACTTGAGAAAGATAAGACAAAAGCAGTAGAGTGGCTTACAAAGTCCGCAAATGATGGTAATGAGTATGCACAGAATATGCTGAATAATATGGCACAGTTTGAAAATGCTGTGCTTGCCAATACGATCTTTGGTTTGTTTGCAAATCTCAGTAGGTGCATTGAAGATGATTATACGCAGAAGTATAAGGCAGTCAGACGGACGGTGGACAGCAGGCTGCGGAGAATGATACAAAAGAAAAGGCAGGCGCTTGGAATTAAGGATGATCAGTCGACGAGCTACGAGCAATCATATTAATTGCGAATTTATACTGCACATTACCGTTTCGAGATTTGTAAGTATACCGCATACCGATGCTGTCTGTCTTTAAACTTAGCTGATAGTTCAAACATTGGTAACGTTGAATACATAGATTAAGCAAGAAACAGGCTCTTGTGCAGTACCCGCCCAATAATCCCCAATTCCCCTAAAGCCAAAGATCCCCGAGTCCAAACTCGGGGATATATTTCACGGTAATTTGCAGATCTTCTGTGTAGCCTCATTCCAGGGCAGCAGTTCCTCAATGATATCCGGATTGGTCAGAAACTCCATGCTCGGAAGAACTGTCAGCAATAATTCAAAGTATTTGAAAACATCAAGTCCGTTTGCCTTTGCTGTCTCCACAATGCTATAGATTGCTGCACTTGCTTTGGCACCCCTTGGAGTGTTACTGAACAGCCAGTTTTTTCTTCCTACAGTGAATGGCCTGATTGCTACGATATCATGCTGCTCGACTTCATCGCACAGTGCCTGCCTAACTTGTTTCAGCCGATAGTAGTACGTTTTGACATTCACTCCGTTTTGTTCGCACCATTTTGAAACGGTCAGCCCACTTTCATTTCTGAGCTGCACCATTTCTGCCCACTGCTACAGCTTGACTTCTTTTTTTACCTTTGCTATTTCATTCATTCTTATCAACTCCAATTAGACTTTTTTCTTACTTCTAGTTTAGTCTATTTGGTGTTCGTTGGGTAGGGTGGGAGATTATTTGGCTGGTACCTTGTGCATTAAAGTGCCTGCTTTTTATAATACTATGTTCTTGGAATAGGAATAGTTATTTCCGCTTTAAAAATATTATCCTTATGCTTTATACTGAATATACCGTTATACTTTTCAACGGTGGACTGTACTATGTTAATTCCAACGCCGTCATGGTTGTTCTTGGTCGAAATCAATTTGCTTTTTCGCTGTTTTAATTCACCGTTAAAACTGTTTTCCATATTTATGATTAGAAAACAGTTGATTTTACTCATAGAAACTTTTATATATCTGTCATCAATGTTTACTTTTTTACAAGCCTCAATAGCGTTATCCCATAGATTGGCAAATATTGCCGTGATGTCAATATCAACAATGAAATCAAGAAGCAGGTCTTCAATCTCTGTATGTACTTTTATATTTTCTGTTTCAGCGGAAATAATTTTTTGACTCATAACTATACTTAATATTTCATTACTGCATTTAAAATCAAAAAATAAATTGTCGACTTCTTTTTCAATCAAGCTTCCATATTGTTCTGCTCGTTCTTTGTCAGAGCTTTGTAAAGCTGTAATAACAGATAAATGCTTTTTTATATCATGAACAGCTTTTCGTGATTCTTTATATTTGCTACTAACTTCCTGATAGTGAAGAAGCTGTATTTCATTTTGCTTTTTTGATAAACTGAGTTCGTATTTGCTCTTATATTCGTTTGAAAGCTTTCCTATAATGCCTGAAATAAAAATATTAAAAAGTAAAAATCCAAATATAATAATAATCAGGTCTATACCATCCAGCTTTCCGGAAACTCTCATTACAAATTCGTGTGAAACAAAAATTTCAAATAATGTCATTACTATCAAAACTATAATCTCGTTGTAATGAATCATTTCAAGTTCGTCATTTCCGATAACTGTGACGTAAATTTTATAAGCCAAAAACAGCATCATTATATTTAACAAGTTGCTTATTATCATTAGCTGTGAATCCGATAAAACATTTACGAGCGTTTCACCTTTTATTATAGACCAGACCACTACGGTAGAAACGTCACAGAAAAAAGTAATAAAAATTATAAGTGTATTGTGAAGAATCATTCTTTTAAGGCTGTCTTTATATAAAATCAAGGATAGCATATTAATCGATATGAATGTATATGAGATATTTAATAACGGTATTCCAATAAGATTTATAAGCCTCATACATATTACTGCTGCTGTGAAAGCAAAAATGTAAGCTGTTTTTGTCTTATATTTAGGGGTATACAGCTTCTTGAAAATCAAAAAGGTAAATATGTATACTGATGTAGCCAGTATACACGAGCTTATAAAAGATAATATTTTATTTGCCATAAACATAACTCCTGTTAATCATGAAGATAATGGTGAAGTGCTTCAAAGAATTCTTTTTTTCGTTTTTGTGCCATAGGAATAAATTCGCCATTTTTCATTATTATATCAAAGTCGGATATATAGTCAACATATTTTAGATTTATTATGCAGCATCTGTGAGGACTATAAAACTGCACCTTATCTAATTTTTTATATATGGCATTTAAGTTTTCTTTTACGATATAATTCTTTTTAAAAGTGTAAGCAGTACATACTTTATTTTTGTCAATTAAAAAATAATAGATTTCGTTGGTGCTTTGAATAATAGTGCCTTCTTCTGTCCGTAGATTTATTGACTTTCCGACCTTTTCTGAACGCATTTGAAGAAAGTCATTTAATATTTTTTCAAATTTATCATAATATACTGGTTTTTCAATAAAACCAAAGGCGTGAACTTGATATGCACTTCTCCAGTATTTGCTAAAACTTGTTATGTAAACTATAGGTACATTCATATCATAATTTCGTATTTGTATGGCAGTATCTATGCCGTCTAAAGATTTCATTTCTATATCCAAAAAAATTATGTCATAAGATTCTTTGTTTAACAACAGATCTTTTCCGTCGTTAAAAGTGTACAATTTAAAGTCTAAAGAATGACTGCTTAAGAATCTTTCTATTAATTTCTTTATTTCTTCAATAACAGTCTGCTCGTCATCGACAACTGCGATCTTTATCATATCTACACACCGCCTCTATAAAAATTATAGCAAAGCGTATGTATTAAATTCAAGGCCAAATTTATTAATTTTTAGACAAAAAATTACAAATTGTGGCGAATTTAAATTCGTAACAGGCATTGGGACGAATATATCGGCATTCGGACAAAATGTATTGTAATTTCGCATAAAATAATATAAAATCAGCATATAAACTTGTAAGCTATTGCAAGAAAATTTAATTTAAAGGAGTTGCTCTTATGAAAAACAAAATCAGTTTGAAAAAACTTATTTCAAAAGCAGTTGTCTTGGATATATTAAAGGTTAAAATCGGAAAATGACCTCAAAAAACAGACACAAAACGCTTCCGACATTAATGCTGATAGCTGTCATCATTGTTATTCCTTTGATTCTCATAAGTAAATGTACAACGAAAAATAAAACAGAATCAGATAATGTTCAGGCTAATGTAACATCAACAGCATCCGCACTGAATTCGAGCGAAAGTCAAACGGAAATTGCTGATGATGATCAAGAAACGTATTTGTTTTTAGTCAATGACAATACTCCTTTTTACGCTCCGAACGAAAATGAAACGGTGCTTTTCGACTACGCAGACGGTAATATAGGCGGCTTATATACCGGCAGATATTCCAAAATATATCAAGGGTATATTGAGATAGATTATCGAGAGGATTACGTCTTGGTAAACGAGGGATATTCATGCGTTATTGATTGTACAAATATTATAAAGTTGGGCGTGATTTCTCAGCTTAACAGTATGGGAGTCGGCTATTCAGCCTGTGGTGTAGCATGTGTGTATATGCTTGCAAACAGCAAAAATATCGGAAGTGATGAATTTTTCAATTACGATAAACTGCTTGATTATTCAGAAGAGAACGGTTACGGTGATCAAGGTACATTGCTTGACACCGGAGGAGGAATGTCGGCTGAGAGTATACAAAAGCTGGCGAAAAATGCATATGGTATAGAGCTAAGCAATGCTTATGACAGTGACCAAAAACCATCGGACATAATCAAACAACTGGTTGATTATGGTCATCAATGCATTGTATTGGTTAAACAACAAGATGGACAAATAATAACACAAAACGGGGTTAGCCATTTTGTGTTAATAACCGGATACATACAGTCAGGCGACGCAATATATTTTGTTTACGGAAACAGCTATTATACTGATAGTATATTATCAGGGCACACTCTGATGCTGGTCAGAGATGAATTATTAAATTCCTCGGTAAGTGCTCACCATGATGAACCAAATGCCATACTATACCCAACTCAGTAAGTGTTTTTGAAGATTTATATCTTATAGTATACGCTTAAAATTCGGATTAGGTTTAGCTATGCAAAGCGGCTTTGTCTGTCAGAATTGTTCAGTAATAATATATAAATGGTTAAAGCTTGTAATGGGCACTATCTTACAGCTTTAACCATTTATTTTAGAAATAAACCCTAGATATCAATAAAGTTTTATAACTATCACCTTAATGTAGTTTGAAATCATGGAGTATAACAAAAGCTTTTAAAGCCGAAAGTTATACTCCTTTTTCTTTATAGACCTTTTTGTTTTAAAAGCAGAAAGGTCTATTTTTATGCCCATTCTAAAAAACTGGCAATGTTTTATTGCCAAATATCCGTAAGCCTTCGTTTTGATTCAAAACAAAAAAATCAAAACGGAGGAATAAAGAATGAGTAAAAATACGGTTCGTGTTTATGACACGATAACCAAGAAATACGTTGAAGTCGAGGTGAATGAAACGGTTCGTACATATTACGACAGAACGCAGTGGAATATTGAAGATAATGACAAGTCGTTCTATAAGCACGAGATCCAGTTCTCTGCGTTGAAAGGAAACATTAACGGAGAACTTGAAAATTTCAAGGAGTTTCGTACTGATGATGATTCGGTTGAAAAGTGTATTATCAGACAAGCGGAATATTCGGAGCTGTATAAATGTCTTGCTAGCCTACCTGATGATGAGCACTCAATAATTATCATGATATATTTTTGTGGCAAAACCGAGCAGGAAGTTGCTGATATATTACATACATCACAGCAAAATGTGCACAAAAAGAAACATAGGATTTTGTGCAGACTAAACAAATTTTTAAAATCTCAATAAAAAACGGTTGTTAAACTCCTTGTTTCTTCCCCTATACAAGTGTAAGGGGAAAGAAAAGCTCCTTAAGCATCTTGAAAATTGAATATCAACTCTGTAAGTATGTTAATCACACGGCCGGTATGAAATCTCGGCAGCCAAAGAAACCATACGCCAAGACTCCGAAAGGATGAGCGATAAATATGACGTTTCAAAATTCGATGCAGCAAAGGCAAAACTGGATGAAACGCAGTCGGCGATAACCAAGCGGCAGGCTCAGAGACAGATGATGGAGAACTTCATGAAGGTGCTGCGGTCGCTGCCGGAGCAGGTCGATTACTTTGAGGAAGGCACCTGGTACGCAATGTGCGACTTCATCACGGTCTACGGCAAAGATGACATCCGGGTTACCTTCCATAACGGATTGGAAATCCGAGTATAAAGATTACTCCCCACAACGGCTCACTTTGAACCGATGTGGGGAGCTTTTCTGTCTTACTTTGTAATAGCCGAAAAATCGGGCTCACCTTTTGTTATGATGCTGAAAATCAAATCTGCCGTTTCTTGACTTACCGCATCTGCATCGCTTTTGTCTCCATAACACTCCACATAGACATTCGTATTTCCAATAGAGAACGAAGCGAAGAATATTGCGGATTGCTCACCTCTGCTGTTGGGACTGGTAACAAAGTATCCCGTAGTGACAGGAATTCCGTTTACCGATGAGCTGCTTTCGTTTCCTTCCAGAACCACATCGCTTATTGGAAAATTATCCTGGGCAAATATGATTGTCGCATCACCGAGTTTTCCTTCGACTCGGAGCAGCTCCCCGTTTTCCTCTCGGAAAGTTCCGATGGCTGATCTTCGTTCAGTGGTTTCAGGAAGTATGGCGTCCAATTCTGCATCTGTCAGTTTACGCGATGAAACGGGATAGCCGACATGAATACTTGCCACGTTGGTACTTCCGATGTGATAGACAATGGAGTCACCGTTTGCAAGATTAACAGTATAACCTTTAGAACCAAACCATCCCATATTGCTGCCAACAATTCCTGTTACTGCGACTATGGCTACCAGGCAAGCGGCAACTGGAATCAGGAACTTTTTGAAATTCTTTCTCTGTGACATATAGTTCACCTTATCCTTTCTGTCATGAACAGAACGGTTCTTCTCTAAAATCGCAGAAAGCATACGATCATTTGCAGAATCGCTCGGTTCGATTTTGTCCCAAGAAGTAATGATTTTATTGTTCTTCATCGAAATCATCACCTAACCTTTCTTTGAGGATGGCACGAGCCTCGTGCAAATAATTACGGATTGTCGATTGCGGCTTTTTCAGGATGCCTGCGATTTCCACGCTGGTATATCCTTCATAATAATACAGATAGACCACGGTCTTATACTTTTCGGGGAGTTCCATAACCACTTGGAAAATATCATCTGTTTCGATATTTTCTGAGCTGGGGAGATTGTAGAAATCCTCGATGTTCTCGTGTCTGCGCCACCAATGCCGCAGGACATTTTTGCAAATGTTCGTGGCAGTTCTGATAAGCCATGCCTTTTCGTGTTCTTCGCTTTCAAAAGCGGGACCGCTCTTGATTAGCTGGAAGAATGTATCCTGAACTGCATCCTCGGTATCAGCAGGATTTTTCATGTAAGCAAAGCAGACGCGATAAACAGTTTTACTGTGGCGTTTGTAGATCTCCGCAATCTCTTTGTCCGTACGCAACAAAGATTTTGACATCTTGCCTTGCCCTCCTTTCACTACTAATACAATTGAGAACGCCAAAGTGTCGGATAAAAAAGAAAAAATATCAGAAACCATTATAACGCCAGTTTCTGATAGCAATATGATAAAATTGAAAATTCCGAGCCTTATCTACGGAAAGGTTACAAAATTTGAACCCGTCCGAGAAATTTGAACCCGTTTTTCTGTAAAAATAAAATTGTATCAGAGACGGCTTTTAGATAGATGAGGGAATAACAGGTACTCGTGAGGACAAGCGTGATGAATTTCAGCGAATGATAAGCGACTGCCGGAAAGGCAAGATAGACAGGATATATACAAAGTCTATCAGCCGATTTGCCCGAAACACCAAAGACTGTCTGAAAAACATCAGAGAGCTGAAAAGCTTAGGCATAACGGTGCTGTTTGAAAAAGAGAACATCGATACTGCCGATATGACTGACGAGATGATGATAACGATTATGGGCGGTCTGGCTCAGGAGGAGTCCACTTCGATTTCACAGAATATGCGGTGGTCTGTTCAAAAGCGAATGGAGAACGGTACTTTTAATCCGCCCTCTTTGCCGTATGGGTATATGAGAAGGAAGCAAGATATAGTCACTATTGAAAATGAAGCGAAAATTGTACGAGATATTTTCACGCAGTATATAAATGGTATAGGTATGGAAACTATTGCGAAGGAACTTAACAAAAAACACATTGATAAAGGCAGCAAGGGCTTTATATGGTGTAAAAATACCATAAGATATATTCTTATGAATGAAAAGTATACCGGCAGGTCTGTATTTCGGAAGTTTTACACCACTGACAACTTCCCGTTTAAGCAAAAGGAAAACAAGGGTGAGTTTGATCAGTATCTTGTACAGGAAACGATGCCGGTAATAATATCCGAGGATATATTTGAAAAAGCTCAGCACCTTATATCAATTCGCAAATCGATGGGCTGCCGCAAAACAGCTAAATACCCATTGAGTGGAAAAATCAAGTGTGGAAATTGCGGTAGTTCCTTTAGACGAAAGAAAATAAATAACACGGTATGCTGGACTTGCTCTAAACATAATATAAATGCAGCAGATTGCTAATTAAAGGCAATTCCACAGGACTTGATCTATAGTATATTTATAGGACTATGCAACAAGCTTTTCTGCAATTACAAAACTATCCTTAAACCGCTTCAAACATCATTGCAGGATTTGAAGCTGAAAGAGATCACCGGTAAAACACAAGTAATGGACATACACAAGGAAATCGCTAAG
>UMBF01023924.1_pt1 | contig 11455 bp, 10 predicted proteins | sample 1963901 | NCBI WGS metagenome assembly UMBF01 (sample SAMEA4835935, study PRJEB28245) | human gut metagenome | biome: gut microbiome; material: fecal sample | place: Denmark | collected 2008 | reverse complement strand
CACGCTGCGCCGCCGCCCCGTCCGGGTACCTGCCAGCAGCCCCGCCAGGCCATAGGCCGCGCCGCAGAGCACCGCGCCGGTCTCGGTGCAGAAGTCTGCCGCAAGGCCAATGCCCATCCCCGCCGCCGCGCCAGCCACCGCCCCCCGCTGGTAGGCGGTGAAGAGCACCAGCAAACACAGTAGCAGCCTGCCCAGAGAGACGTTCAGCACCGTCAGATCTCCCAAAGCCAGCAGCAGCGATGCTCCCAGTACCAGCAGGCTGTCCGGGTCCAGCCGCTCCTGCCCGGTCTGCAGAAGGGGCAGGTCGTACCAGGCGGCCACCCCCAGCAAAATCGCCGCGGCCGCCCAGTCGGTCACGTGATAGAGCGGCGCCAGGGACTCGATCACGTAGATCCCGCCCACCGCCAGGAACAGCGCCACCCCCACCGCCGCGGGGAACCATCGCTTCTTTTCCAGCCAGATCCCCCGCAGGGCGGTGGCGGAGGTGAAGATCAGCACTGCCACCGCGAGAAACGGCAGCGCATCCGCAAAGTCCAAAAACAGCACCGCTCCCACACCGGCCCCCACCAGAGCCGCCAGGCCGTTCCCACCCGGACCGGCCGCCGCCACGCAGCCCAGAGCGAACGGCGCGTAGCCGCCGGGCGTTTGGCTGGCGGTCAGCGCCGCCGTCAGGAAAAAGCGGATGCCCCAGCTCACCAGGCGCGTCGCCTGATCCCGCTGCCATATCATCTGTCCATGCTGCACAGAGGTCCCTCCTACGATTCGCCGCCCGGGCGGGCGGTCTCCTTGGTATGTTCCAACATTTTACAGTCCCCCGCCGGGCAGATTCCGTCGGGAAATGAAAGGGGCGGAAAAAAGCGGCCGTCTTTCTCCGAAGGCAGCCGTTCCAGAGGGGGAAACCGCTTTTTCCGGCGGTGGCGGTCCGCCTCGGTGGACTTTTCCACAAGGCTGTGGTATCATGGGGTTTAATTATGGAAACCCGAGAAAAGGACGGTACCCCCTATGCACATTGGAACTGTGGAAATTTCCTCCCGGCTGGCTCTGGCCCCCATGGCGGGTGTCACGGACGTGGCTTTTCGTCAGATCTGTTCGGAGCTGGGCGCGGGCTATACCTGCACGGAGCTGATCTCCTCCAAGGCTTTGTGCTATCAGGACAAAAAGACCTTCTCCCTCTTGCAGCAGTTTCCCGGGGAGCATCCGGCGGCGGTGCAGATCTTTGGCCACGACCCCGTCTGCATGGCGGAGGCCGCCCAGATCGCCATTGAGCGCACCGGGGCCGATGTGCTGGACATCAATATGGGCTGTCCCATGGGGAAGATCGTCAACAACGGCGACGGCTCCGCCCTGATGCGCCAGCCGGAGACCGCCGCCCGGATCGTGGAGGCGGTGGTAAAGGCGGTGAAGGTCCCGGTAACCGCCAAGTTCCGCCGGGGCTGGGACATGGGCAGCTGCAACTGCGTGGAATTCGCCCGGATTCTGGAGCAGGCCGGCGTCTCCGCCGTGGCTGTCCACGGCCGTACCCGTGCCCAGATGTACAGCGGCCAGGCGGACTGGACCTGCATCCGGGCCGTCAAAGAGGCGGTGAAGGTCCCGGTCATCGCCAACGGGGACATCTGGAAGCCGGAGGACGCGGTGCGGATTCTGCAGCACACCAAGGCGGACATGGCCATGGTGGGCCGGGGATGCTTCGGCAACCCCTGGCTCTTCCAGCAGGCCAAGGCGGCTCTGGAGGGGCTGCCCATTCCGCCGCTGCCCTCCCTGGCGGAGCGGTGCGACACCGCTGTGCGCCAGTTTGAGCTGGCGGCTGCCGCCAAGGGGGAGCGCACCGCCGTGCTGGAAGCCCGCCGCCACTATTGCTGGTATCTCAAGGGAGTGCCCCACTCCGGCTACTACAAGGAGCAGATCGTGCAGATGAACACCCTGGAGGACGTCTATCGGATCACAAGGGGGATCAAACGGGACCTGTCATGAACGATTTACAGGAACGACAATGGATCGCGGCCGCCCGCCGGGGAGACCAGGATGCCTTCGCCTCCCTGGTCCGCCTGTATGAAAAGCGGGTGATGGCGCTGGCCCTGCGGATCTGCCGCAGTCCGGAGGACGCCGCCGAAGCCGCCCAGGAGGCGTTTCTCGCCGCCTGGCAGGGCCTGCCCGGTTTCCGGGGCGAGGCCAGTTTTTCCACCTGGCTCTACCGGCTGACGTCCAATGCCTGCGTGGATCTTCTGCGGCGGGAGGGCCGTCACCGCAGTGCCGCCGGCCCCTCCCTCAACGATGAGGAGACAGACCTGCACCTGCCTGACGACGCCCCCGGCCCCCAGGAGCAGGCAGAACGGCGGGAGCTGCGGGACCAGATCGAAGCGGCGCTGCAGTCTCTGACGCCGGAACACCGCCAGGTGCTGGTGCTGCGGGAGATGCATCAGCTCAGCTATGATGAGATCGCCCGGGTGCTGAAACTGGATGTGGGAACGGTAAAGTCCCGTATCAGCCGGGGACGGAAGCAGCTGCGGAATTTTTTGCTCAAAAGTGGGAACTTTTCTCCCCCCGCTGCGTCCAAAGGATCAGGAAAGGAGGGCTGACAAATGGATACCTGTCAAGAGTTTGCGGCCCTGCTGGACCTGTATGTGGACGGCGCGCTGCCGCCCGCGGAGGCGGAGCGCGTACAGGCGCATCTGGAGACCTGCGATGTCTGCCGGTCCTATGTGGATGACATCCAGGCCATCCGGGCCGCCTTCCCCAAAATCGAAGATACCCCGGTCCCGGAGGGCTTTGCCGACGGCGTGATGGCAGCCATCCGGGCAGGAAAGGCACCGCAGAAAAAGCGGTCGGCTGCCCGGTGGGCGCGGATCGCGCTGCCGCTGGCCGCGTGCCTTGCCATTTTCGCAGTGGTTCAGGTCCCCCTGCTCCAGCGGGACACCGCCGCCGACCAGGCCGCTGGGCAGCAGCTGATTCAAGACACCTCCGACGCCGCCTCCGACCAGGAACACAGCCGCCAGGAGACCGCTGAAGCGGACGAATCACAGCCGGAGCCTGCGGAGCCGAAGTCCCCCGCAGCGGAGGCGGATACCGCCCCGGAATCGGACACCTCCCAGACCGACACCTTCTCCCGGAAAACCTCTCCCCAGGTTTCCGCCGCCTACTCCCTGCAGGAAAGCAGGGATGACAGCAGCACCCTGCGGGATACCTCCCCATCTGTTGAGAGCACCCAGCCACCTGCCCAGGCCATCACGCAGGCGCCCCTGCAGACAGCCAACGGATTGGATGCACCGCAGGGAGAAGAGTCGCAGGCCACGTCCCCCATTGACGAATCTTCCGCCGGAGACGCTGATGATGCTCCGGTGTTCGCTGTTCTCTCCCTCTCGGCTGCCCAGGCCGGTAGCCTGCCGGAGGAGATCACCCCCGTCTCCACCGGGACAGACGGCAGCGTGTGCTACCACCTCACCCCGGCCCAGTATGACGCACTGCTCTCCGCTCTGACGGAGCAGGGCGAGACGCCGGAGCCGTCCCTCTCCGTCCCGGAGAGCCGGGAGGCGGCGGGCGCTTACGCGGTGGTCACCGTAGATCCGAACTAAATAAAGGAGGAGACCGCAAAAATTTGCGGTCTCCTCTTTTATTTTGCGGAAAACTGTGCTATGATAATTGTCGACAGGTGCCATCTCCCTGTCCAAGCGTCCCGTCCGGGGCGTTCGTTCGGCGGTTTTTCCGCCGTTCTCTAAACAAAAAAATGGAGGTCACCCGGCCCTTACCCGGGTTTTTTGCTGTGCGTTTGCGTATCAGGACCTCCGAATCTACATCAGGAGGTCTTTTTTCATGTCCAATTCCCGCTTTACCACCCACCAACTGGCAACTGCCGGCGTCATCGCTGCACTCTACGCGGTGCTGGCCTACTTCGCCTCGGTCTTCGGCATCGCCTACGGCCCCATCCAGTGCCGCTTCTCCGAGGCCCTCTGCGTGCTGCCCTTCCTGTTCCCCGCCGCCACGCCGGGCCTGTTTGTGGGGTGCCTGGTGGCAAACCTCCTCAGCCCCTACGGCGCGCTGGACATCATCTTCGGGTCTCTGGCCACGCTGCTGGCCGCCGTGTGGACCCAGCACACCCAGCACAAGTGGCTGGCACCTCTGCCCCCCGTTCTCTGCAACGCCGTGATCGTGGGCGCTGTCATCAGCTTTGAGCAGACCGGCTTCACCGGTGCCTTTGCAGGTGCTTTCGCCTACAACGCCGTCACCGTGGGCGTGGGCGAGGCCATCGCCTGCTACGTGCTGGGCGGCCTGCTTCTGACCCTGCTGCCCAAGGTTCCCGCCCTGCGGCGGCAGATGCCCTCCTGCGGCTGAGCTAAATCAAACGCAAAAAAGACGTCCTGCTTTCGCAGGACGTCTTTTGATTTGCGGTTGATCAGATTTCCTTGAACTCATCCTTGCTGGCGCCGCACAGCGGGCAGACCCAATCGGCGGGCAGATCTTCCCACTTGGTGCCGGGAGCGATGCCGTTATCAGGGTCGCCGGCAGCTTCGTCATACACGTAGCCACAAGGCTCGCATTCATACTTTTTCATGCTAGGTCCCCTCCATTTCTGATTGATGGTTACATCTTAATGGATTTTCCGCCAATAGTCTATCGCATTTGCAACATCTTATGTGTCTCTTTCCGGTCATTTTCGCAGATGACGCTTGATTTTCTCCTTGGCCTCCGGGGAGAGGAGCCTTCCCGCCGCCCGCACCGGTAAGGCGGGCAGATGGAAAAATTTCCGGCGGACCTCCTCAAAGGGCTCCAGTGCGTAGGATGCGAAGAAGGCGGCCCGGTCCGGCGGCAGGGCAATGGGGGTTGCCAGCCGGGGATTGCCGGCGATAGCCCGTTCAGCGGGGACCGCCTGACGACTCAGGGGCAGCTGGTCGAAGAGGTGGCTGCCGTGGGCGGTGTTTACCATGAGGAGGCTGATGCCCTTTTCCTGCTGCTCCGGCAGTTCGTCCGGCCGCAGGCCCCAGAAATCTCCCAGGGTAAAGTCCCCAGGACGTGTCATGGAGGTGTAGGGGCAGCGGTAGCAGCTGGGCCGCAGGAACAACGCCCGGCCAAAGGCCCGGCCGTACTCCGTAGAAAACAGCGGGGCAGAATCCACGGTGCCGTCGTCATAGACGGTGGTGAAGTGGCTGTCCTTCCAGCCAGTGACCTTGTTGCGGAAGCGGACCGCCTGGAGGCCCTTGTGCTTATGGGCCTCGATGGAGCGGGCCATATCCTCCCACACGCCGGGGGACGGGACCCCGTGGCACACCAAATCGCAAGTGGTGAGGTTCTCCGGCCGGCAGCCCAGGTAGCGGTACAGGCCATCCACCTGGCAGGGAGTTCCGGAAAAGAGCACTTGGCGGGTCTCCAGGGTCTTTTTCACCGTGCGGAAGGTCTCCCCCAGGTCGCTCTGGACGTACTTGGCCCCCCGCAGACGCCACAGGTCCTCCTTGCGGAAGCAGGCGATGTGGCGCAGGTGCTGCTTGCCGTCAAATGCGGCGCCGAACACCACGCCGCCGCTTTCCAGGATATAGTCCGCCAGCGCCGTGAACACACCGCCGGAGGTGGAGTCCTTGCGGATGGCATCGTCCCGGTTCCAGGCGGCAAACACCGCCGGAAGGGGTGCCTTCTCCCGGGTACGCAGAAGGGGGCACACGGCGGTGCAGCGGCCGCAGCGGACGCACCGCTCCGGGTCCACCACCGGGTAGGCAAACCCCTCCCGGTCCCGCTCCATAGTGATGGCGTCCCTGGGACAGCTGTTGGCACAGGCAGTACAGCCGGTGCAGTGGATGTGATCTGCAAGCTCCGGTAGCTTGTCCGGAGCAGTCTCTGCCTGGGTGGGGTGCTCCTCCTCCCTGGGCGCACCGGTGAGCGCACCCCGAAGGTAGTCCAAAGACCCCTGCCGGGCCCGTTCCAGCCGCTGCTCCACGGCGGCATAGTCGATCTCGTCCGTCAGTCCGGCGGTATCGCCCTTGCCGATGATCCGCTCCGTCAATCCCAGGGTAGAGAGCAGGCTGAAGGTCCGGGAGCTCTCCGGCTCCGCCAGCTCCGCAGGCGCCACGGCGGTGAAGAAGGGCTTTTGGAACTGGGTGGAGAACACGGTCCCGTGGAAGGAGTTGGTGCACACCACGCTGGCCCCCTGGAACCAGCCCAGAAACTCCGCCGGACCGGCATCCAGCACGCAGTGAGCCCTGGGATGGACCTTCTGGCGGATACCGCACAGCTGCACCACCGGCAGCCCCGTCTCCTCCGCCAGGCGGTGGATATAGGGTGCCAGGGCACCGGGGCGGCTGATGCAGTAGCAGAGGATATAGCCCCCCTGCATGGGGGCAGGCTCCGCAACCTCCGCCCACTGCCGGCGGTCCAGCAGCAGCGTGGGGTCCAGCACCGCCGGCACGTCCTGCCCAGTGATGTGCCGGACGATCCGCTGTCCCTGCCGCTCCCGGACAGAGAGGTGAGAGAACTGGCCCAGATACCCCGCCAGCTCCTCCTCCATCTCCTCAGGAATCCGGGGGATTCCGAAGGAGGGCGCGTAGGCGATCTTCCGCTGATCTGAGAAGGCACCAAAGAACACCGGATCAAACCGGCCATTGGGGAAGATCTTGGGGTTCCAGATCTGGTCGCTGCCGGAGAGGATCAGATCATAGGGCAGCTGGGCTGCCTGCAGCTCCGCAAAGCTCTCGTAGCGGTGTTCACTGATATGCAGCCGCTCCCCGGCAAAGCGCTCAAACCGCTCGTAGCGGGTCTTGAGCGGGCCGTAGTGCAGCGCCGTATGGGCATCGTGGGCGGCGCTGCCCAGGCCGGTGGGACGGCGGAAGAGGCTGTTATCCTGGTTGACGTAGTAGTTGATGATCTCACACTCGCTGCCCAGGGACTCCACCGCCCGCTCCGTGGCATAAGCCTGGAGCAGCGCCCCGTAATGGTGGATGTGGTAAAAGGTCACAAGTCCTGTTTTCAAGAGAAGGCTCCCTTTCCTATTGCTCGTTCAAAATCGCGTCCGGGTCCTTGGGGATCAGCAGATCATCCTCCGCTACCCAATCGGACACGTTCACCACGTCATACTCCGTCTCTGTCCGGCGGATGACCACCCGGCCCAGACCGGCATTGATGACCATCCGGCGGCACATGGCGCAGGAGGTGGCGTCCCCCAGCAGCTCGCCGGTGCGGGCGTCCCGTCCCACCAGGTACAGTGTGCCTCCCGCCATGTCCCGCCGGGAGGCGGAGATGATGGCATTGGCCTCGGCATGGACGCTGCGGCAGAGCTCGTACCGCTCTCCCCGGGGTACCCGCATGGCCTCCCGGGAGCAGTAGCCCATGTCCACGCAGTTGGCCCGGCCCCGGGGGGCACCGTTGTATCCGGTGGAGATGATCTCATCGTTCTTGACGATGATGGCCCCGTACACCCGGCGCAGGCAGGTGGCCCGCTCCAGCACTGTCTGTGCAATATCCAGATAATAATTTTCCTTGCTGATTCGATCCATCGCCAGCCCTCCGTGGTAAAAAAATGGTGCAATTTAAGATACATCATTGTACCATGGGCCCGGCCGGTTTGACAAGAGGCAGGACCTGCCTTCCTGTCCTTGCGCCGCAGACACCCGCCCTTCCAAGGCTTAAAAAGCGGGGCGAAGCCGCCGGCTCCGCCCCGCCTGGGGTCTCAATCCAGTTTTCCGGCCCGGACACCGATCAGCTCCGCCGCCACCGACACAGCGATCTCCTCCGGGGTCTCTGCCCCGATGGGCAGCCCGATGGGGGCGTGGAGCCGGGCGTATTCCGCCTCGGTAAAGCCCGCCGCCAGCAGCCGCTCCCGACACAGCGCCAGCTTCCGCCGGGAGCCGATGCACCCCAAATACCGGGCGCCGCTGCGGAGCACCTGGCAGAGCACCTCGTAGTCCGCCTGGTGTCCCCGGGTCATGATGACCACATAGTCGTCCGCCGTCACATGCACCTGTCGCTCCAGCGCCAGGAAATCCCCGCACAGCGTCTCCTCCGCCGCCGGGAACAGCGCCGGGTCCGCAAACTCCGGCCGGTCGTCATAGACCACCACCCGGAACCCCACGCTGGAGAGCACCGGCACCAGCGCTTGGGAGACGTGGCCGCCGCCGAAGAGATACACCCGTCCCGGCCGCTCCACCGGCACGGAGAACCACCCGTCCGCCAGCACAGGCTTCTCGCCCAGGAGTTTCCCGTCCGCCTCACCAGCGGCGGCCGCCTCCATGGCGGTGACATGCTCCCCCTCCAGCCGGCGCAGCAGCCATGCGCCGCCACTGCCGCCGGAGAGCTCCATCAGCCGCCGGAACACCCGGATGGCGTCCTCATCCCCGGTGGGCAGGTAGGTAAAGAGCAGTGTCACGTCTCCGCCGCAGACCATGCCGAGGCTGGCAGCGTCCCCCTGGACGAAGCGGAACCGCCGCAGTGCATCCTCCTTCTCCGCCAGCAGCTGGGCACACAGCTTCTGAGCCTCGTACTCCACGTTGCCGCCGCCCACGGTGCCGGTGCTGCGGCCGTCGGGGAACACCGCCATCATGGCGCCGGTGCCCCGGGGGGTGGAACCGCTGCTCTCCAGCACACTCACCAGCTCCGCCGCCTCACCGCCCTCCAGGGCATGGACCAGTTCTCTGAAAAATTCCCGCATATCAGCCGATACCTCCCAACAGCGCGCCCAGGATCAGTACGAACACCGTCACGCCGCAAAAGCCGTACTTGGCCAGCGGATAAAACCAGCCGCCAAGGGGCGTCCGGCGAGCCAGATTCACCTGTTCCAAACAGTCCTTTTTTCCGTAGATCCAGAAGAAAAACACCGCCGCCAGCAGTGCCCCCACCGGGCAGGCGTAGATGGAGCAGACATCCATCCAGTCAGAGACGATCCCCTGAATGCTCAGTCCAACCGCCAGGCCCACCACGCCGATGACCGCCACCGCCTGCAGCCGGGAAAGGCCCAGCCGCTCCTGCAGTGTGGCGGTGGGTGCCTCGAAGAGGTTGATGAGGGACGTGAGGCCCGCGGAGAGGGCCGCCACGAAAAACACCGCCATGATAATGGTGCCTCCCGGCATGGTGTCAAAGAGGTTGGGCAGGAAGATAAACAGGAGACCCGGGCCGCTCTGGTCCAGCGTCTGCCCCGCCGTGGCCATGGCGGGAATGATGACGATGGCCGCCAGCAGCGCCGCCATGGTGTCAAACACCGCCACGGTCCGGGCGGCCCTGGGCACATCCTCCGTCCGGGGCAGATAGGACCCATAGATCAAAGTGCCGTTTCCGGCGATGGAGAGGGAGAAAAACGCCTGCCCCAAGGCATAGACCCACACATAGGGGTCCAGCAGCCCCGCCGGGTCCAGCACGAAGAGGTAGCGGTATCCCGCCGACGCCCCGGGGAGCGTGGCGATATACACCGCAAGCCCCAGAAACAGCAAAAAGAACAGCGGCATCATCACCTTGTTGGCCTTCTCGATGCCGCTGGCGATACCGAAGGCCATGATGAGCAGCGTCAGCACCATGGCCGCCGCCTGCCAGGCCGTATTGCCCCAGGCGGATGCCGTCTCGCTGAAGAGCGCGCTGAACGCGTCCACACCGTCCCGGGACAGCACGGTGCCGGTGAAGGCACCCACCGCGTACTTGAGGAGCCACCCCACCACCACGGAGTAGCCGATGGCCATGGCCAGGGAGCCCAGCACCGGCACAAGGCCCAGGGCCTCGCCCCAGTTCCGGCGGCCGGTGCGTCGCTCCGCCGCGGTGCCGAAGGCGATCATGGGGCCGCCTGCGGCTGCCCGGCCGAAGGCCATCTCACCGATGACGCCGGTGGAGGCGATCAGGGCCACAAAGAGAAAGTAGGGAATCAAAAAAGTGGCGCCGTACTGGGACATTCGGGAGGGAAAGAGCCAGATGTTGCCCATGCCCACGGCGGAGCCGATGCAGGCCAGCTTGAAGCCCCATTTGGACCGGAAATTGTCCCGGTTTGCAGAAGGATCGTGTTTTGCCATATCACTTGCTCTCCAATCTCCGGCGATGCCGGATTTCATGGCCGTGTCGGCCGTCAGTAGTCGGTGACGTCGAAGCGGAAATTGCGCCAGTAGTAGTCCCGGTCCTCCTCTGTGATGGCACGGAGGACCCGGCAGGGATTTCCGGCGGCCAGCACACCCGGCGGCACGTCCCGGCTCACCACGCTGCCGGCACCGATGACCGCGCCCTCCCCGATGGTGACGCCGGGGAGGATCACCACGCTGCCGCCGATCCACACGTGGTCCCCGATGGTGATGGGGGCACCGTACTCATAGCCGGAGTCCCGGCTGGCAGGATGGAGGGGATGGCCCGCCGTGTAGAGGCTGACATTGGGGGCGATCATCACGTGGCTGCCGATGGTCACCTTCCCCACGTCCAGGATGGTGAGGTTGTAATTTGCAAAGAAGTGGTCCCCCACCTCGATATTCCAGCCGTAATCGCAGTGGAAGGGGGGCTCCAGCCACACGTCCTCGCCCGTCCGTCCGAAAAGGGCCTTCAGGATCTCCGGGATCTGCGCCCGGTCCCGGGGATGGAGGTGGTTGAGGTCGTAAATCACCTCTTTACAGTGTGTCCGCTCCTCCTCCAGCCCGTCCTGCCACGCCCGATAGGGCAGTCCCGCCAGCATGCGCTCTTTTTGATTCATGGGCGTTCTCCTTTCTCCACAAGGCATACCGCCGCAGCCAAAGCCGCGGCGGTATGAAGTCAAAGCCGGATCTGCCGGATGGGCAGCTTCTGCCGCCAGATAGAGGGGGCGAAGAGCAGCAGCATGGGGAAGACTTCCAGCCGGCCCACCAGCATGTCAAAGGACAGCAGCAGCTTGGTAAAGTCGGAGAAACTGGAGAAATTGCCCATGGGGCCCACGATCTCCAGTCCGGGACCGATGTTGTTGATGCAGGAGGCAACCGCGGTGAACACCGTCACCAGATCCACCTGCTCCAGCGACACCAGCAGGCAGGACGCGCAGAACACCAGCAGATACACCGCCAGGAACATGTGCACGCCCCGGACATTCTTCTCCGCCAGAGGGCGGCCCTCAAAGCGCACCGTGGTCACAGCATTGGGATGGAGCATCCGCTTCATGTCGCACAGGGCGCTCTTGGTCAAAATCACCAGGCGGGCCACCTTGATGCCGCCGCCGGTGGACCCGGCGCAGGCGCCGATGAACATCAGCATCACCAAAATGGCCTTGGAAAACGCAGGCCAGGCGTTGAAGTCCACTGTGGCGTAGCCGGTAGTGGTGATGATGGAGGAAACCTGGAAGAAGGCATGGCGCAGGCTGGTGCCCACGGAATGGTAGATGTGCAGGATATCCAGCGTGATGGCTGCCACCGCCGTGGCCACAATAATCAAATAAGTACGCAGCTCCTCAGAGTGGAATACATCCCGGAATTTGCGGACCAGCAGGAAGTAATACAGGTTGAAGTTCACACCGAAGAGCAGCATGAAGATGCCGATGACGATGTCGTAATAG